>OLNF01003240.1_pt1 | contig 11995 bp, 17 predicted proteins | sample 1673061 | NCBI WGS metagenome assembly OLNF01 (sample SAMEA3136751, study PRJEB25190) | human gut metagenome | reverse complement strand
GCGTTGCGCTCGTTGGGCTCGCCGTGGGTGGCCCAGCGGGTGTGGCCGATGCCCACGGTGCCCGTCAGATCGGCGCCGCCGTGGGTCAGCTCCTCCAACGCCTTGAGACGCCCCGGCGTCTTGCGCACCTGTAAGCCGCCCGCGCCGCACACCGCCACACCTGCGGAGTCATAGCCCCGGTATTCCAGACGGCACAGGCCGTCCAGCAGCAGGGGAGCCGCCTGCTGCTTTCCTACGTATCCTACGATACCACACATATTAAGAATATCCTCCGATCAGAAAATAGGTCGGAAGCACAAATACGCAGACCATTTGCCTTCGCATCCGGTCACAGCCTCTCTGTTTTGCGGTCGCCCGCATATTTGTCGGCTGTGTACGCACCCGGACGGCACGGGGAAACATCCGCCGAAAGCTTCGATCACTTCCCACCTCGTCATCTCATACCCGCGGAGCCTTCCGGCGACGCTGCGGCACGCCGGCGGAAGATTTTTCGTCAAGACAAGGCGCAGCGGCGCGGGAATACTTGCTGTATGGCAAGCCGCTGCAACGCTGTATTGGCGGAAAAGCTCCGGCGGCGGTACGAGACCTGGCGCTGATGTCGGTTTATAAACCGATGTCCTCCTTTCCTTTCTGCGTGACTTTTATATGCAAAGCGGCTGCGCCGCTGTGCCGCGACATAATTTCCCCGCTGCGGGGGCATACTGCTTCGGAATACAACTCCGAAAGGACGTGCTGCCATGGCCACCGCGTTTTTCCGTACCCTGATCCTCTATCTGCTGCTGATCGCCGGACTGCGCATCAGCGGCAAGCGGCAGATCGGCGAGCTGGAGCCCATCGAGCTGGTGCTGACGCTGCTGATCTCCGATCTGGCCTCCGTTCCCATGCAGGACTTCGCCCTGCCGCTGTTCAACGGGGTGATCCCCATTGTCACGCTGATCGCCCTGTCCGCGCTGTTCAGTGCCATCAGCCTGCGCTGCGTGCGGTTCCGGGATCTGGTCTGCGGCACGCCGGCGCTGGTGATACAGGACGGCAAGCTGCACCAGGAGACCATGCGGCGCACGCGGCTGACGCTGGACGAGCTGCTGGAGCAGCTGCGCGCGCAGGGCGTCACCGATCTGAACGATGTGAAATACGCCGTGATGGAGACAAGCGGCAAGCTGTCCGTCCTGCTGCGCAGCGACTGCCAGCCGCTAACGCCCCGGCAGCTGGCGCTGACGGTGGAGGACGACACGTTCCTGCCCACGGTCATCATCAACGACGGGCGGGTGCTGGCGGACAATCTGCGCCAGTGCGGAAGGGATCAGCGGTGGCTGGAAAAGGAGCTGCACCGGCAGGGGATCAAGCGCAGCGAGGACGTGTTCCTGCTGACCGTAGACCAACAGGGCACCGTGGTATGTCTGCGGAAGGAGGGAGCGCGATGAGAGCCACCCGTCTTTCGCTTATGGTGCTGCTGGTGGTGCTGGCGTTCGTGCTGTGGAACGCCGCGTGGGTCACGGATCGCTGCGGGGAGTGGACGGCGGCGCTGGACGAGGCCGAGGCCGCGCTGGCGCAGGGCGGCAGCGGACAGCAGCAGCTGGACGCCCTGAACGCCCTGTGGCAGGAGCCGCAGGGCTATCTGCACATCGTGATCTCCCACGAGGAGCTGGACGAGGCCGAGGCGCTGCTGGCACAGGCGGAGGCCATGGCCGCCCAGGGCGACAGCCAGAGCCTGTACCCGGTGCTGGCGGAGCTGCGCGGTCAGTTCCGGCTCATCGCGGAGACGCAGCGCATCAGCGCCAAAAACATCTTCTGACGCCGTCCCCTACTTCTCGCTGAGCAGCTTGTTCAGCTCCGACATGAACGTGTTGATGTCCTTGAACTGCCGGTAAACGGAGGCAAAGCGGACGTAGGCCACCTCATCGGCCTTCTTCAGCTTCTCCATGACCTTCTCGCCGATGGCCTCGGTGCTGACCTCCCGCTCCAGAGAGTTCTGCAGCTCCTGCTCGATCTCCATGGCCATGCGCTCCATGTCCGCCACGGGCACCGGGCGCTTTTCGCAGGAGCGCTGGATGCCGCGCAGCACCTTGCTCCTGTCGAAGCTCTGGCGGGAGCCGTCCTTTTTGATGACCACCATGGGCAGGCTCTCCACCGTCTCATAGGTGGTGAAGCGCTTTTCGCATTGCAGACATTCGCGGCGGCGGCGGATGCTGCTGCCCTCGTCGGCGGGGCGGGAGTCCACGACCTTGCTCTCTTTATAACCGCAATAGGGGCATCTCATCTCTCTTGCTCCTCCTTATCTCTATGGCCGCGGCCATATAGTCGGAGTCATTATAGCACATCTCCACAAGATATGGTAGTGTTTTTTCAAAATTCCGGCATCATGAAAATGCTATCAATAAGAGTAACAAAGGGAAATCCCTTGTTACTCTTATTTTTTTGTCGCAATCGGAGGTGAAAAAGCCATGAGCGAAAAATACATTAGCCCCGCCGAACGGGAGTATATCGCCAAGGCGTGGCGCAATTACGCGAGTGTGGCGGAGATTGCCACGCACCTGGGGAAATCCAGAAAAACGATCTACGCAGAATTACGGAGAGGCCAGGACGGTGAAAAGCTGGACCGGAACCAGCGCCCTGTCTATGACCCGGAACTGGCGCAGCGCCGTTTCCAGGCTAACCTCCGACGCAGAGGTAAGCCCCAGCAGGCGGGCACCTGATACGGAAGAATTGAAAAGGAGATACAACGCGATGGGCAAAAGGAAAGAAATCAAGTTCTTGTGCAAGGACGGGCAGACGCGAGAGGGGCGCCAGGACGGCGTAATGTTCTGGATCCGCAAAGATCAGAAGCGAGAGCAGGACGGCCTCCCGGCTTTCTATGTGGCGGCCAATGACATCAAGGGCAAGGGCCGAACGATTTACACGGCTGGGCATGAGTATTTCACCCTGGAGGGCGCAAAAGAACTTTGCCAGCAGATCATGGCCGGAGAGGCCAACCTGACGGAACGAAAAGCCAGATACGCGGCGGAGGACATGGAAAAAGAACGGCGGGCGGTTGCGGCTGCCACCGAGCAAGCCAAGGCTTTCCGGGACAAGCTGGAGGCCGCCGGGATCTCCTACCACAAATTGCTGGCGCTGGAGGAAGCGCGGCGCGACATGAACGACCTGGCCCACCATATCCTGCTGGGCTGGGAGAATGGGGAGGGTTTTCCGCATGAATGAAAACACTATGCTGGTGCCACAGATGGGCATAAACATGGAGCAGGCCACGGCAAACTGTGAGGAACTGGCCAAAGCGATCCGCGAGATGACGGCGGGCGTTCTGACCACGGTAAACAGTTTCTGCAGATGGGTCCAGCGGGTGGTGGCGGAGGTGGCAGCACAGCAGGAAATGGAAACGGCGCTGCGCTGGGCGTCGGTTGACAACCGCCCGCTTTATAACCGCTACCGCCACACCAAAAAGAAGCGGATCCGCAAGAAGTACGCCAAACGGATCCTGGAATGGTACAGAACGGAGGTGGCCCCGTGTTGAGGCTGAAAGCCAACAAAACCAGCCTTTACAATCTGGTGGCGACATACAAGCCCCTGCCGGGTATGCGCCGCGTGGATTTCCAGAAAGCGAATGGCCGCCCGGACTACTGGCTGGAATGGACGACGGACGACGGCCACACGAAAGCGTTTCTTTCCTCCTCCCTGGGGCACCCGATCCTGACGATCACGACGCACGACGCGGCGGGCGGGCAGCTGTACCATGAGGCGCACCGCCTTTCCGTTGAGGGCCTGCGGGAGCGCGGCATGGTGGAGGAAGTCACAACCGCCATGGAGAGGAGGCGGAAGGCACATGGCAGAGCGTAACGACATGACCACGGCCCTGGTGACGGCCTACACCTCCCCGCAGCTGGCCGCAATCAACGAATACATGGAGGCGGAAAAGGCCGTCAGGGCTGCGGCTGAAATATTAGGGCTTGACGCGGATCTGATGATTGCGGAGGCGGAGGGGCTGGCACGGGCTACGACATTTTCAAACGTGGAGGCCCTTTATTTCGTGGCAGATCAAGCCGCCAGCGGAAAGCGGGAGGTGAACGGCCATGCCTGACCATATCCCCCTCCCCGCCAAACAGTACAGCGTGATCTATGCGGATCCGCCGTGGGCATACCAGCAGGCCGGAGCCACCGCAAAGGCCCGCGGCACCGCCGTGAAGCATTACCCCACCATGACCACCGCGGAAATATGCGCCCTGCCGGTGCGCGAAATCGTCCGAGGGGGGGCGGCCTGCTTTATGTGGGCGACATTCCCCAATATCACGGAGGCCATAAAGGTCATGGAGGCGTGGGGCTTTACATACAAAACCGCGGCTTTCGTGTGGGTCAAAAAGAACCGGAAGAACGGCGGAAATTTCATGGGCATGGGCGCCTATACCCGCGTAAATGCGGAGGTTTGCCTGCTGGGCGTCACGCCGGGCTTTAAGGCCAAGACGCAGATCCGCGCCCACAATGTCCACCAGATTATAGAAGCCCCGTTCGAGGGGCACAGCAAGAAACCGGACGAAACCCGCCGGCGGATCGTGGAACTGCTGGGCGACGTGCCCAGGCTGGAAATGTTCGCCCGCCAGAGGGCTGACGGCTGGGACGCCTGGGGCAACGAAGCCCCGGAAGCATAGGAGGAACGGCAAATGTCTGATTTTTTAGAGAGAAACGGGCTGCAAACCGTGGCCCAACATTTCAAGGATCTGTTTCTGGCCAGCGTCCACCGCGACGGTGCGGAGGAACTGCTGGAGCGGCTGGAGAATGAAACAGACTTTTTCGAGGCACCGGCGGGAGCCAAGCACCACGGCGCTTTCCCCGGCGGCCTGGTTATTCACAGCCTGCACGTTTATTACCGCCTGCGGGAGATCACGATCCGCGACCTGACGAAAGAGGACGCGCCGGGGCCTGCCACCCTCTCCGAGCAGGAGGAGGAAACCGTGGCGATCCTGGGGCTGCTGCATGACGTGTGTAAGGCTGGCGTGTACCACGCCGAAACCAAGCGCCGCAGGAACCCGGAAACGGGCGTGTGGGAGGATTACCTGGGCTATACGTTCCGGGATCCCCTCCCGCTGGGGCACGGAGAAAAGAGCCTGTGCCAGATCGCCCGCTTTATCCGCCTGGAGGATCACGAAGCCCTGGCAATCCGCTGGCACATGGGAGCCTATGACACGGCGGCCCGCACAGACCTGCGGGACCTATCCGCGGCCATGGACGCAACGCCATGGGTGTGGCGGCTGCATGAGGCTGATATGTGCGCCGCCCATATTGACGAAAGGGGCACGGACGAATGACAAAGCTGTTATGTTTGCCCTGCGCCATCGATCTGGAGGCCAGGGGTAAGACTGTAAAACCCGTCGCGCAGAGGTGTGAGAAAATCACCTGTTCGGAGTGCGGACGCCGCCGGTTCGGTATCACCTATGAGGTGACCGGGCGGGCCACCAGAAAAAAGGAGGTAACGAAGAAATGAGCCAGAAAGGCGAAAAATACGCCCGCCGCATGGAGCGGCGCGTGGACAAGCTGGAGCAGGACGTGGCGGCCATCACCACCGAGCAGACCACCCAGGGGGTGCGGATCTCTGCCGTGGAGGACGATCTGGCCGTTTACCGGGCGGCGGTGTCCGCCCGTGAGTTGAAACAGGCCGCGGCGGAGATCAAGGCGGCCAAGGAGCGCAGAACCGCCCGCGCGGCGGAGCGGGAGCGCAAAGCCCGCCGACGCAATAAGGTTCTGGCCTTTATCGCCCTGGCGCTGTTCGTTGCCGTCTGCGTGGTCATGGTGGCCAAGGCGTATAGCGAGGAACCGGCGGCGGAACCTGCCGCGCCGGAAGCGTCGGCGGCACCGGCGGCAATCCTGCCCACGGAATTGCTGTTCAACGCGGCGGCGGAGGAGGAATACATGGAGGACCCGCAGGAAACGGAAAAGATCGAGGAGGCGCTGCTGGCGCAGGGCTATTTCTCCCTGGCGGTTCCAATGCCATACGAATGGCAGGACTACATGAGGACGTACTGCGAGGAATACGGCTGCCCCTATCCTCTGGCCCTGGCGGTGGCACAGACGGAAAGCAATTTCGACATGGACGCCGTGGGCGCCTCTGGTGAGGTGGGGATCATGCAGTTAAACCCAGGCCCCGGCGGTTCCTACCATGCGGAGATCCAGGCGGCCACGGGGCTGGATCCCACCACCGCCTCCGGGAATATTGCGGGCGGCTGCTACAAGCTGGGCCTGTATCTGGACAAGTATGGCAGCGTCGAAAAGGCCGCCATGGCCTACAACATGGGCGAGGGCGGCGCGAGAAGCGCATGGGACAGCGGGATCACCTCCACCGACTACTCCAAGGCAGTCAAGGAGGCCATGGAAACATGGGAATGTACTGTGAACGCCTGGGGCGGGGTGTAACCCGCGAGGCCGCCCGCAAGTATGAAACGTCTGTGACGGAGCGGGCACGGCGGGAACGCTGGCAGGCCAGCGGCTGCGCCAGAGTGGTAAGCCGGAAATATGGCACCGTCGTGGTGCCGCACGGTTCCAATTTTGCCGCCCTGCTGAACGCGGCGGAGGTTTGGGGCTGTGACTGGACAGAAATACGGGACGCAGAGGTGTGGAGGGCCGACAAGGAGGAAAGGCCGGTGCCTATGCCGCACCTTATATAAAAGGAGGGTTTCAAATGCTGATTAACGAGGGCGGGCTGATCCGCGCCATCAAAAGAGCCTACAAAGCGGGCGGGTACACCGTCCTGAACACCGGCAACGACGTGGCCATTTACACGGATCACTGGTTTGCCATGGCCAACCGCGCCCTGCTGCCGCGCAAGGTGCTGGCCACCATCGTGGAACACATGGGCATGATCCCGGAGCGAGATATGCCCACGTCGATCATTAAGGACACGGAGCCGCAGCTGGTTTTGAGAGAAACGGCGGCGGACGATATGGACCACTGGCGCGGCGGTGACCGCGGCGAGGAGGTCACCATGGTGCCGGTGATTATGCAGGGGTTCCAGATTTACCAGCCGCCCGGCGGCGGTGCCTGCTGGGGCGTTCCCCTGTACCTGGTGGACATGATCGAGAGGGATCCGGCGGAGCATATCGGCGCGGACGTGATCGACAAGGATCGCCTGCTGTGGGAGGCAGACGGCGAGGCCGTGGTGATTAACGCAGTACGGAAAGCCTGTTCCGGCTGGGCAAAGGAATGGGAGCGGGCCGTGTGGAACGCCCTGGAGGGTGTGGACCTCCACAAAGAGGAGGCCGGGCGGTGAATAACTTTGAAAGGATCACGGCCTCCCCGGAGGCCCTGGGGGACTTCCTGGGCGCCCTCCCTATCCTGTCCGGCCCGTGGGACGACGATTTCCACCGGGTATTTTGTGACAGCTGCGACGCGGAGAACTGCGACGCTGAAAACTGCGCCCACCAAACTGAACGGAATAGCCCTACCTGGTGGCTGAAACGGGCATACACCGGCAGCGGCCCGGTTAAGACCGACAGCACGAACCCATATAAGCGGCAGGCCGCAGACCTCCGCCTGGAGGCCATGCACCAGCGGGTATATGAACAAAAAAAAATAGCATTGATTTGTATTTTTATTTCTCGAAAATTTTGTAGATACAAAATAGCATCTTGCATTTGCATTATCAAAACAAAGTAATACTTAATAAAGACAGTTATGAAAGCAATAAACGAAACAATAGCAAATGCGATAGTTGACTATCACTAGAAAGGCTTGACAGATTTGAGTACGATTAACTAATTCGTTTTACACTCTTAATATAGGTTCACTAATCAACTTTACACTTAATGTTGAGTGAACTAAATCGGTTTACATTTAGCCTTCATTGAACTGAATGGCTTTACAGTAATTTTAGACTTAGGACCAAGAACGCCTATCTCCGATATGAACGCAAATTTAATAGCTTAGCCTTGAAACTACAAATAGTTCAAGAAAAAATATATCTTTGCAGTCATAAGCCGAAGAGGAAACGGGCTCTGCTGAGGAGCAACCCGCCAGCAATAGGCTTAGCACTACACTGAAAGTAGATTTAGACGAGGTTACTTTATAGGTAATCTCGTCATTTTATTTTCAGGAAGTGCATATGGCTAAGAAAACCTATTCATAGGACTGGGCAGCTTTGCCTCCCAGGGATTTCTCCAACATCTTTTTTGAGGACCTTCCTGCAAATGTGCAACCTCTGGTGTTTGCATGCCTATACTCCTATGGGGTCGTTCCGTATTGTAAAATAGGATAATACGTTCCAACTCTCTGATACATTCTTCTCTTGTCGTTATTTTCATTTTATACAACCATTCTGTTTTAATGATACCATTAGCACGTTCTGCAATAGGATTTTCTAGTGGATCGCCACTCTGAGTCATACTAATGGAGATTCTACGTCTCTTAAGTTCATGGACATATGCTGAGCTACAATACTGACAACCTCTGTCTGAGTGGTGAATAAGTTTAGAGGCAGTCTCTTCATCTATACCATCCAAAGCCATTCTCAGGGCTTGTAGCGGATAGATTGTTTCAAGTGTAGGACCTACAGTCCAACCAACAATTTTTCTTGAATAAGCATCTGTGATTAATGACAAATAACACACGCCTTCTTCTGTCTCTACATATGTTATGTCACTAACCCATATTTCATTAGGTCGGGAAGGTACAATCTCCTTTATTAGATTATCATACTTATGATAATGGTGGCTGGAATCCGTTGTCTTATAGTGCCTTCTGCGCTTGATTTGAACCATCAGTCCGTTACTTCGTAACAACTCTATAAAAGCATCACGACCGGGCATACATCCTGTAGACTCGAAGGATTTTTTGATAATAAGGTACAGTTTGGCGCATCCAAGACCAGGATTGTCTTTTCTGTAATCTTGTGCCTTTTCAATAATAAGAGGCTCAATTGCATTTTCTGCAAAATCCTTATTGTCATTACGATTATAGTATGACTGTCTGCTATAACCAAACAGTCCGGTGAGAGAGCCCAAAGAAGCTTTTGGGCATTCCTCGCGGAGCAGACTTACTGTTTGGTGCCAGATTTTTTTCTTATCGGAATATTAAAAGTTTCCTCTGCCAAATCAATCATCTTGTCATAGGCTGTTGCACGTAGTTTCTGCATTTCAGCCTCTTTTTGAGCTTTTTTAAGTTCCTCTTTCAATTCCTTTATCTGGTCATCTTTACTTTTTCTGGCCATATCTATATCGTTTTGTTCCGACAAAGATACTGATTCTTGTTGAGTTAAGAATTTACCAACCCATGCATAAAGTGTTTGGACGGAGCAAATATGATATTTCTCGACGAATTCCTCTGCATTGAGAGCTCCTTTTAAAAACTCTACAATGATGGGACCTTTTTCTAACTCGTCATAGCGATACGTGATTTTGTCTGCCCATACATACGATTTTTCTCCAGTAACTGGATCTCGAAAAGCCTTTCGAATTCTAGTTGTTGACTGTTTCATTATTTCTTCTCTTTTATGTACATCAAAACTGTCAACTTTTTCTAGTTCAAGTCACCTGCATTTATCAAGTATAAGTTTTTCGTATGCCATAGCGATAAAAATTATTTGCAACAAATTTGCAACAAAATCACGTCCAAAAAAACCAAAAAAAAGGGGAAAACCGGGCAAAAATCCTCCTAAACAAAAATAATCAACGAATTATATATTTAATAACTCGTTGATTATCAGCGTTTGGCGTTTTGTCGGGATGACTGGATTCGAACCAGCGACCACGCGCCCCCCAGACGCGTACTCTAACCGGGCTGAGCTACATCCCGAACTCAATTCCGGCTGCAAAAGTACGATTAATTATGTAAACAAACAATCGTTTTAGCAATAATTAGCAATATAGGAGCTGCTATAATCTCTTATTCTGCCAAAGAATTATGCTTTTTGTATTTCAAACGGATAGGATCATCATACATGATTTGCAAGCTATCCATTTCGTGCATCATTTGGTCAGTTACCTCTTGATAATCAGGATTGCCATAAATATTATTCAATTCATGAGGATCTTTCTCCAAGTCATAAAGCTCCCATTCGTCAATGTCATTGTAGAAATGGATTAACTTATACTGGTCTTTCTTTACTCCATAATGCCGTTTTACGCTGTGCTCTGCTGGGAATTCATAATAATGGTAGTACAGGGAAGTACGCCAATTCTCAGGATTTTCTCCCTTTAACAGAGGAAGCAAAGAGACACCTTGGATATCATCAGGAATAGGAGCACCGGCAAGTTCCAAGAAAGTCGGAGCATAGTCTATATTCTGTACCATTTGGTCGATTGTTCCTTTTTTGCCGCCAGGAAGTCTCATTACCAATGGTGTGCGGAAAGACTCTTCATACATGAAACGTTTGTCAAACCATCCATGTTCGCCCATGTAAAAACCTTGGTCGGAAGTGTAGACGACCAAAGTGTTTTCAGACAATCCGGCCTTGTCCAAATAGTCCAATACCCGTCCGACATTATCATCAAGCGACTTCAATGTCTTCAAGTAGTCACGCATGTAACGTTGGAATTTCCATTCTGCCAAAGCCTTTCCAGTGAGGTGCTGTTTCTTGAAATCTTTAATGATTGGGTCGTAGAACTTGTCCCAAGCAGCACGTTGTGCGGAATCCATTCTTCCCAACATTCCCAAATAGGCTTGTTTCAAATCCGCTTTTCCTTCAGCTCCTATCATCTTCAAGTCGTAAACCAAGTCCATATCCTTGATGATGCTCATCTCTTGGGCAGCCGCGGCTTTACGTCCTTTGTAATCATCATAGTAAGTTTCAGGAATAGGGAATGTCTTGTCCTCGTAAAGGGCCAAGTTGCAAGTATCAGCCATCCAGTTGCGGTGTTGAGCTTTGTGGTGGATTAATATACAGAAAGGTTTCTCTTTATCCCTTTGGTTTTCCATCCAGTCGATACTCATGTCCGTGATGATGTTGGTCAGATAACCATGCTTCCGTATGGTATCATTTTCCTGCGTGATGAAGCTTGGGTTATAGTAGCTGCCTTGTCCAGGAACGATTTCCCAATAGTCAAAGCCTGTAGGCAATGATTCCAAATGCCATTTGCCCACCAAAGCCGTTTGGTATCCTGCCTTTTGCAACAACTTAGGGAAAGTTTGCTGTGTGTTGTCAAATACGCAGTTGGTATTGTCATAAAAACCATTCTTGTGGCTGTGTTTGCCTGTAACCATACAAGCACGGCTTGGTCCGCTCAAAGAGTTAGCGACATAACTGTTTGAAAATAGGACACCGTCTTGAGCGATACGATCCAAGTTCGGAGTATGGGCATAACGAGTATCATAGCAACTCATCATTTGGGCTGTATGGTCGTCAGTCATAATGTACACAATGTTAAACGGCTTTTTAGTGTTCTTTTTCTCGCTTTGGCAAGCCGACAATAAAGCCATTCCCGCGAGAGGAAGAGCAGCAGACAATAGTAGTTGAGTTCTCATATTACGAATATTATATGATGCAAAGGTAATAATTTTTGCTTACTTTTGCACACAATACAGAAGAGTAGGAAGAAAAATCATGACAGAACAAGAGGTTAGGCGTTTTTTGAGGCAAATGCGGGAGGAAGAATCCCAGATTGCCTTTAAGCATTTTTATGACCTTTGTTATGACCGCTTTTTCCGTATTGCTTATTACTACTTGCGAAGGGATGAATTGGCACAAGAGGTCGTGTTGGATGTCTTTTTGAAGATATGGCAACGGAAAGAGGCGATGTATCAAATAGCCAATTTGGAAGACTATTTTTTCATTCTTGTCAAGAACGCTTCCATCAACTATCTGGAAAAAGAGAAGAAAACGCTGGACACTCCTGTGGAGATGGCAGAAGAGAAGCCGGACTCGGATTTGACCGAATCTCCTGAGGAACGAATGATAGGCGAAGAGTTGTTTGCCCGTTATGTCAAGGCTCTTGACCGTCTCCCCGCACGATGCCGGGAAGTGTTCATCCGTGTTCGCGAAGAGAACCAAACCTATGCACAAGTGGCTGAAGATTTGGATATAAGT
>OLNF01003239.1_pt1 | contig 11998 bp, 23 predicted proteins | sample 1673061 | NCBI WGS metagenome assembly OLNF01 (sample SAMEA3136751, study PRJEB25190) | human gut metagenome | reverse complement strand
TGGAGTCCGTCGCGAACAGAACGGAACCAGTCGTTATTACTCTCATCCGGTGATACGGACGGAACCGGGTACTTGGATGTCCGAATCTACCAATGAGTCATCTCCTCTATCTTCACAATCAGCGCGTCTCCATGATTCAAGACTTCCTTATACTGTCCATCAAACGAAACAGAGGCCGAACACCGACTTTCCGGTGACACCTCAATTCGCAACACTGTGCTATCTGGGAACAACATCTGTCGGAAGGAAAGCGTATGTGGGCAAATGGGAGTCATTAGCATTCCTGGCGTCAGCGGATGCACCATCGACCCTCCCGCCGACATCGAGTAGGCTGTGGACCCAGTGGGTGTGGCGATGATCAGTCCGTCTGCATGGACCGTCGTGATGAGAGAAGTATCGATAAAGCAATTCAGCTCCACCATCGACGAAGACGTTCCTCGATCAATCACGATGTCATTCAGCACCTTCAGCTTTGGCTCCGCGCGACGACACCCTGCGAACAGATCACGTGCTTCCACAGTCGTCGCATCGTCCGATTCTTTCCGAATGATGCGATACTCCATTCGCGACCGCAGCGTAAGGGGGACGTCGCCGGCGACCATCTGCGTCAAACAAGAGAAAAAACACGACTCGACTGAGCGGCTCCTCGAACTGCGTCGCCGAAAAGGGCGTCAGGAACCCCAGCGTACCCATGTGGAAACTCAGCACCGGCGGCATCGTCTTCGGAAACAGAGACGACGCGAAGAGAAGCGTCCCGTCGCCACCCAGCGTGATGACGAAGTCGACCAGCGTATTGATTTCATAGCGCTCCTACGTGAGAGAGGGGAGAGAAAGCTACGGAAGGCGACCATGTGATCACAGAGTCGTTGTGGAGCTCATTATAGACCTGCGGCTCCACCATTACCGTGATGTCGCGCTCGCGCAGCCAGTCAATCATTCGACGCAGAACCTCGGTGGCTGCCAGATTCCCAGTTTTCTTGATCACCAAAGCACGACGTGGTCGAGCACCGGTATTCCAGCACAAATGGACGAGGTTGAGAGTCTACGTTGGAGAAAGAGAGTTCGCGTACTGAGGGTTTGCTCATGATGTACCTACCCACCGCGGAAAAAGAACATGACCCAGAGGAACAGCTAGAAGGTTAATCGGATACAGAAAACGAACGTCTTTAAAATAAAGGGAGCCTTTTCAAAATGACTCTGTGATGACGATAACGAAGCGATACTACACTTCTCTGTATCACTGTTTGACACATATACGATTCCATCCGGAAGATCGCTCTATAAGGAAGGAAAAGAGAATCGAGAATACAGTTGTACACGGAAGGATATCCTCGCTATGCATATGGTGCTGATACAGTTTCAGCTGCTTTTTTAGGGAGAGCACATACTCCGATAAACGCTGATTATCCAATTTCAAGTCGGCAATCTCCTTTTCCAAATCAATCATCTTGGCATCGTATGGAGACTGTAGAGGGGGATTCTCCTCCTTCTTTTCCATTCGAGCTTTCACCTCCTCTAGATCCTTCATCAGCGCTTCTATCGTTGTTAAAAGTTTCTCTTCCGACATGAGAAGTGAAGTGGAAACACAAATAGATTACACAAAAAGACAATGCCTAATACTCTTGTATCTTCTATAAACAAATTGTATTCTACAGTCTATTACTACACTCTACTCACTTCGTCTCACCCTTCTTCACCTTCTCAATCAACTGCTTCACAATTCCTTCACATCCCATCACCGCCTTATAGTTTTCCTCCGTCAGAAAAATTCCCTTCTTCGTTGGAACCACTTCCCCACTTTCCAGTTTCGCGTACTCCCGAATACTCACAGACGGCTGTCCTCGATACTGCCATCTCAGCCCCATTCTCCATTCCTACTTCGTTCACATTGATCGCTCGTCGAGAAGATATCGATATCGTCCACCCGTTCCCTTCATCAAACCGAGGCTCTGAACTAGATTCTCACACACTTTCATCACACCTCACATCCACGCAAACGACCGACGAAACACGCTCACTCCATACACCATCCTCTTTCCAACACAACACACTCGTTCCATCCGATCGATTCAAAACAAACAAACCATGTATTGAGTGACCTTCAATAGACACACGCTTACTTCTTTCCAGTCTTCTTTCCGGCCTTCTTCGACGTCTTCTTCGACTTCTTCTCCTCCTTCTTCTGCATAGCCTTCACAGAAGCCACCTTCTTCACGATCTTCTGCTCCTCAATCAGGAAGGCACGCAGAATGCTACATCCTCAACTACGACTCCCAACAACTCACCGGTCATGGACGCACTTGTGGCACAGATTACCACCATAAGCACGGGTCACAGAGCGCTGAGAAGCGGGAATTCTTCTCATGTCTCTCGAGGAGATGCGGGGAAGCTAGAAATGATCATTCTCGACGCATCGCCCACTCCAGCAAGAGGCTTCTTGCAGCAACCGCACTTCATCGGGCTCACAATCTTCTTGTTGTACTGAACAAGCAGACGAGCACCTACCTATCACGCTCGACGCAATCACCTACCAGGAGTCTTCACGATGTGGTACTTGTTGGAAGCAGTATTGTAAGAATGTCTGCGACGGTACGTAACACGAATGTCAGAAACCATCTACGCACGGTTACTTTTGAACCACAACGCTTCAACTCCCCTTCTACACCCCTATACTACTCCCTATACACATTTACTTACGATTGATGATTTGTTCAATTGTTAATCACTCAACAATATGGATAGACAGACAGAGAAAGAAGGGCGACCAAAGGGGGAGGGGCACTTTCCATTCATCCCTCTATGGATTCCCACTTCCCCCATCCAGGGGGTTCCTTTCATTTCAGGATTTGATTTGACTCCTATCCTTCGTTCAAAGGAACACAATGGAGTGAATGCATGGTTTGTTGGATGTTGGTTGAATATGAGTTCGATGATCAAGATGTACGTCTTTTCCATTTGATACTATTTTCAACAAACAGATCATCAACCAAGTCACTATAGATATATAAGTCACACTTAGGCAATCGTGTAGTTTGACACCCGCAACGAACGACTCTGACTGAACGACACCGGCGTCTCTCCGTCCACCAACTTCACTTCCGTCACCTTCACCTCACCCACACACTCAAACACTCACCTCCGCCTTCAAGAACGTCTCTCCCGACTCGAACTCCACTGACGTCGGGAAGAAATCGTCCTCGTTTCCTCCCTTCACCGAAAACTCCAAATTGCCACTCCCATTCTCACTCGTCACATCCTCCACCACCCACTCCAAAAACGACTCCTTCGGGAACTACCTCATCATCCTATCCCACCTCTCACGTAATGGTAGCTTCCGTCGATCGCACTCACCTCAGGCGACACACCTGACGGCAACGGCACGCAGATACGCACGTTCTGCAAACTCCCAAGCACCTTCTCGTTCAGCGTGTACTCCACGTTCACCGTGCATCCCTCCTCGCTCGTCTCCGGCCAACACGTCACGTTCAGTGGCAGCAACGCGTCGCCTCCATTCGGCTGCCGCCATCGCAGCACCGACACCGACGAGTCCACGGGGAACCCGCGATCGCTCTGCTTCAGTCGCAGCACGTGGTCACTCAGGAACGAACGAGCGATCGTCGGATGCACTTGCAGCTGGAACCCCTCGCTTGCGAACGCGTTCAGACACACGCTCACACGACTCGCCTCACTCCGATTCGCTCGCACACTCAGCGTTCCCTTCACGTCCGCCGTCTCGATCAGACCATCACGCGACAGTTTCACATTCAGCTCCTCCGCAATCTCCACACTCACGTCGCTCGTCGGAGTCTCCGTCCTCGCACGTGACACCTTCCCTGCGGCGGGAACCGACAGATGGTCCTCCGCAATCACGCCCTGTTGCTCATCCACACGCCACTCCCTCACCGACAGACTCTCCTTCCGACCGCCGCCCAGCTTCATTCCGCGACCCAGACTCGGCGTCCTGTCTATCATCGCCACTCCTCACACTCACTCGCTTGACATCGTGTTCGGCATCGTGCTGCTCATGCTCGGAGCACTGCTGCTCATGCTCGATACGTTACTCGCGTGGGATGCCACGGAGGACTCGGCGCCACGAACACTCGACGTCACCGAACCCAGCGCCGACGACAGGAACGACGCGAAGTACGACAGACCTGACTGGCTCGGCTGACTCGCCTTCAACTCACGCTCCTTCTGCTTCATAATCTCGCGCGCCTGGTTCATCTTGCTCTCCTGAACCATCGCCAACAGCTTCTCCTCGTGACTCTCCATCGCCTTCCTTCACAACCATCTCTCGCTCCTACCAGATTCACACGCACTTGCTGCAACGGAATCGGCTCGTTCATTCCACCGTACGTGATCACCTCGTCCAGCGCAAATATGATCTCAAACGCGTGATCCACTACCGCCTCCTCTTGAATCGATCCTGCGTACTCAGGAACAACTACCCGTCACACCCTCATCCAAACCACACTCTTCGCCAACAAATGAAGCGTCTCCAAGTCTTCAATTATGTTACTCGTCTTTGTCGTCACCACCAACACCATCAGATTCTCCAACGGTTGGTACACATATCTGTTCATCATATCCCTCTCTCACTCCAACCTCATGTTGTTCGCCTCCACAAATGTGTGCTGCATGTTTGTCTCTCCCAACAGCTTCGGAAACACTGCAAGGATTCCCTATTCCTCACTCCTCACGCACCACACTTCACCTCCACACGCATACGATTCATATTCACGTATTGTCTCGACACCAACACTACGCCATCACAAATGCACTTCACAAATCCAACCCTTCCCGGGTTTTGTCAACACAGCTGCTACCAACACGACCTATAGAGTTATTGAACCGCTCTCTCCCCAATACCATTAGGATGTATCGATTGAAATTGTCAAATCCGACTGATCTGGACGCGATAGTGTGAGAAATCCTGTGTATGACCAGTCATCCTCCCTCTTGATTATCAACAAACTCATCATCAACTCAATTCGATTCAAACCACAGATGACTCAATTTGATTCAATAGAAGGAAGAGGATGGGTTCAGATGGAACGAACGGAAGGGTTGGGTGGAGTGGATGAACTCGCGTAGTTCCAGCGACATGGATGGAAATGGTTTTGAGAAGAGGGGAGTAGCTGGTGGATAGTTGAAGAGATGAATTGTCCCGAGATGTTGTTCCTTTGTTGGAGAGAGTATTGGAAAGATACGGGAATACAACAGAGGATGGATTGGGAGTCGATGGTGAGTTGATATTGGAAAGGAGAGGGTGTTATGGAGTTTGGAGGTGTTGTGGAGTTGTTTCCTTGAAAGAGGATGAAATGAGAGCATCTGGTTAGAGAGTGGAATAGAGGGTACCTGAATTTGGCGTTGTGGATAGTGAGGGCTTGGAGCTAGTGGGAAGAGTGAGGAATGAGAGTACTTGTGTGATGGTGTCAGCGAAAGCGAATGGATATCCGTCGAGGAACTGTTGGATTTGGTAGGCATGAGACCGTTTGAGAGAGGTGAGGAGGATGGAAATGATGGGATGTGTGGTTTGGGGTTGGGTGATGGGGATGTGAATGGGTGTGGAAGAGGGAAGGAGTCGCGTTTTCATAATGTGATGGTGTTATGTGTATCCTTGAATCATATCAATATCCTCGAATCCATACATCAATATCCCTTTGTTTCCAACAAAGAATCGAATCCACTTTTCGATGAATCGAGTCATCTTCCTTGTGGTGACGAATGAGGAGAATGAGGAGAAGACAGTGAACGATGAAGTAGAAGATAGAGGCAATCCAAACAGAACGAAACATCCACTCTCCCTTGAATTCGAGACGATAGGCAGCGAGATTCCAGACATTCTGAGTGAGGAAGAGGAGAAGAAGGAGAAGAATCCACTGTGTGAGTGTGAGTGAAGAATTGGGAACTTCAAGGAGAAGGGGAGCGATCCACCAGAGTGTGTATTGTGCTGTGATGACACGATTGAATGTGACAAAGAGAAGAGAAAGGAGGAGGAGGGCGGTAGGAGGAGAAGGATAGAATCGTATGGAGAGGAGGAAGAGGAGAAGGAGTTGAGATAGAAGAGCGATGTGGTGGAGAGGTGAACCTGTTTGGAGAGAGAGGTAGGTGGGATAGAAAAAGAGAGAATAACTGTGTTTGAAGTCAACGCGTGAAAGATGATAGAGAAAGGCATGTTGAATCACATCGCATCCATAGAGAAGAGTTGCGAGAAGAGTAATAGCGAAGAAGGTGAGAAGGGAGAAGGAGGTGAAGAGAAGCGCGTCACGCGAGAAGAGGTTGGAACCACGGTTCTGATTACAATAGAGGAAGAAGGCAAGTGCGTAGATGACAGGAAAGAGTCTGAAATGAATAGCAAGTCCATAGAAGAAGGCAGCCAAAGCGATCTTCCGTTTGGATAAGGAGAGGAGTGTTGCGAAGAGGAGGAAACAGACGAGTGCATCGGCACTTCCACGTGTGGAGATGAAGAGAACGAATGGATTGAATAGCCAGAGAGAGGTGTAGAAGAGGGAGCGTTGTTTGGTTTGGAGAAGAGAGTAGAGGAGGACACCACAGAGGACGTCAAATAGGGAGAACAGGAACTTGCCGTAGAGAGGCGATAGAAAGTGATTGGGAAGGAGGAGGAGCGCTCTATGGATGAGGAGGCGAATGGAGAGAAACAGGAAAGGTGTGTAACGATAGGTTTCTCGTTGGTATGGAGAGTGTCCGGAATAGATAGAGAGGGCGGCATCGGAGAAGACAGAATAGTCAATGTCGGTGAAGTGAATGGACGAAGAAGTATCGATAAAGGCTCCAATGAAAATGAGAAGAGAGTGGAGCAGAAAGGATAGGCAGAGAAGGGGGAGAGGAGTCATGATGTGGTTGACAAGGGCGCGAAGAAGGTGTCAAATCAAACACGAAGCAAGAATAAAGATTACAATAGAGAAGAGTAAATGGAAGCAAATCGCTTAAGTACAACTGAAAACTCCTTGATATCTTGATGTTTTTCATGAACGCAGAAAGCCTGTTTCACAATGCTATTTTGTTCTCTCAAATACTCGTCAGCGATCACACCCGCTTCTTGATCACTTAACGCTCCCTGTGTGACGAGCGACTGTAACACAGATTCATGCTGAGCACAAGGCAGGGCTGGACGACCCTCACTCACCTTCTCGCCAGTTTCTTCCGAGTCATCCACATCTTGACAACAAATCGAAGAGAGGGAGAGGAAAACAGTCTGACTTGACGAATGGACATAACGGACGTAACAATAGTACAAGCTCAGCGACTTCTGCTTACACAGCGTCAACAACACTGAATGCTCCAAGGTCGTCAGACGGAAGGATCGTCGAAGAAGTTGAAGCAATTGACTGATGAGAGTATCCGGATAGGGATTTGGAATGAACATAAGCTCGCGCAAGGACATGTCGAACATGACCGGCACGTTCTGGATCAACGGCTTCACCAAAGCGGAGGTCGGTTCCTGGATCTGGAGGAGAAGCGTAATGAAGAGTGGACACAATACGCAAGCGTATAGCAGTTGAAGAGCCTCGTTGTTCTGAAGATGGCCCTTTTCCACTGACCGAATTAGCCGCACAGACAGAATATCGATCGTGGACATGAACTGATCGGGCGTTGGGGCTCGGAAAGAGGAATCGCGGAGGGAGAAGGAAGGAGGACCCAAAGGTGACGTCTTCACTAACTGGAAGAGATGGCTTTGGAACTCCGTCAATGAGTCATTCACTTGGAACGAAGCAAAACATGCCATCACCGCTTCGTGGTTCCCATAATTCATCGATCGCAACTTCTTCCACTGTGCTTCCGATATCACAGAGAGCTGCTTCATCTGGTCAATCACACTCTGGATGATGTGATGCTTCATATAGAAGGAGCTCCCAAAATTGCGGACAAGGTGGTGGAGCTGCTCTTCCATCCTAGTGATGTCCCCTTTCAAAAGAAGACAACATGATGGATAGAGTAATACAAAGTGCTCCTGCGAAAGCACGCGGATACAAAGGTACTCCAGAAACGAAAACACTTGTCCATGGCCTGTGTGTTGGTACACGTAGTTGACAACATTATTCTGATGGTCAAACCGATCGATTCAAACTTACCGATGGTGCCTTCACAGAATTGTACTCAAATACAAAGCGATTCACTGTGAATCAGGAATACAGAAACAACCCCTACAACTTTTGTTCAGACTGTTTGCAGACAAATGGGTACTCTGCGTTTTCGCGTTGGACCTCCGACGAACAACAATCCCCTTTGCCGATAACGTATCTGGTGTTGACACAGATGCGGGATTTGAGCGACCACAAAGACTGTATTGACTCTTGCATTTACGGTCCTTGCTGAGAAAACTGTTCATTTTCCTTTGATTATCCTCAGACGTCTTTCGTTTTCTGTTTCCAGTTTAAATAATAAACTACTCCTTTCATGACGCTAACGGTCTAACGTAACAGGATGTGCCCGAAGAAATTGGTGCGCCAATCAGGTGCATCATTTCGTATAACATGATTTCGTATTAACGGAACGGTTATTTGAGGTAATTGTATGTGTCAATTGTAGAAATGAGCATGGGTAGCCTTTGGTATGTCGTTGTATTGTTGGAGGGCATTTTCATATGTTATTCTGTTTTGTTTATGCGAATAGTAGGAGTTTATCAATTTCAACATATGGAAGAAGATTACATGCCTTTTGATTCACATTTGTGTTCACTCCCTATTTACAAAACTGATATACCATTTATCGAACAATTCTCATACTTACTGTTTTTAGCAAGTGAATAATCAAAACACCCTCATACTCATTTCATTCTTTGATACGAATGTCTTCCACTCGTGACAAGTACACTTCAGGTTTCACATAACGGAGAGATTGATATGATAGCTTACGAGTCTCTTTCCATTAACATTGAAGTCCAAGCGGATAGTGCAAAGGATTTGTCTTCAAAGTTTAATTCCATTTGCTTTGTAGGTTATACCACACTGTTTCTTACTGTTTAGTCCGATTTGAGCTTGGACAATGATGTGAGCGAATTGATGGATGTAATGAAGAGCGATATTCAACCGATTGTCCCGAAAACGAACTATATTGCGCTTGGAAAGGAGAGTAGTTGTGTTTATGTGTGTTCCCCTTTAGTTCAGAAGATGATGAAGAAGAGCGCTGAATTCCAGGAGGCGTATGATCATTACAAAGTGCTTGTTTTCCCTTTCTGTGAGGAGTAGATGGAAGGTGAAGCACGCCAGAATTTTGTAAAGGAAAGCATCGAAGAAGAGAAGGCTCGATTGGATGCGGATTATCGCAAGCGAGCTCAGGAATTGAAGCGTCGTTGCCAGATGCAACTAGATGATTTAGAATTGGAGAACCGTGCTTATTCTGTTTACAAGAAACAGTTCATATTACAAAATCCTATCGTCTGAGTCGATTACGATATCCATGGAGCGTTGCCACCCGGACATTCTCCGATAATCCTGCGTAGATGAAATTGGCGTAGCAAAATCTAGCAATCACTCCTGTGAAGCGACATCACGTTCGCAGTTGAACCACAACACACTCGTTCAGCTCGGAAAGAAACCATGCAATTGTTTTCTTTTGCATGTCGTTCAACGTGTAGCCGAGACACTTCAGATCGGCATAGTAGTACCGGATTCTGTCATCCCCCTAGAGTGTCATCGCCACTCGCATTTCTCACTTTGCTTTCAACAGAAACAAGCTCGAAAACGGAGAGATTCTTCTCCGCTGTCTTTCGATATCCCAACACGTACAGTGTTGTTGGTGTTCGTGGAATGAAGTGCCGGATGAAACCGTAGTCGTCAATCTATGTTATAGAGAGGAATCGTCACCAACGACAATCATCATGCGAGCGACCAGATTATCCCCTTCCTTGTGTTGAGCAATTGTACTTAGCTACGGTTGAAAAGAGGGAATTCACCGACATAGAGTTGAAGGGACGACTTGTATTGCTTTAGCATCAGCGAGTTGAACGCCTTTCGTCCAATCTTCAGCCGGTAGCGAATAAAGCGGATGTGAATAATGGCCCGATCTGACAGTTAGGATATCCCTATTTCATTACTCTTCTCAAATGATGTGATGGACATGATATAGTTGAAAGTGCTTTCAGAAAGATCCGGAATTGTCGGCATCAGATTCTTGCGGTTGTTTGCACGGAGGACGGATAATGGACCCAAGTTGAATAGCAGGGCGAACGTTGTAGCGATAATGTTAACCGTTGAACACATAATCGTGTGGTAATAAAAGAGGGTACCGTACATCGAGTACCGACACTACGAATGAGTTTCGTCCTCTGTATCCACTTTCAATAGTTCGAAGCATACTGAAATGAGACATAAACTCACTCTACACGATAGGGATATGCTCTTGAAGCGCATGTGTGGGAAGAGGTTTAAAACAACTCCGAGCTACTGCTCACAATAGAGAAACAACATCCCACCCACACAAACGTCATGATCCACTCTCCACACATCAGAATCACTCCATACAACTGCAAATCGAACATCGTCAGAGACACTACGGACGGAGGCGACTATCCCTTACGTTTCCTATCGGTTTACGTACCCAGTCCGGAGTTTGAGCAGGAAGCGTTGCTTGACGCTTCACAAAGATTGGAGACACCATCAAGACTCTGTTTTGATTCCAACCTTGATTCTAATCTGTATTTAATGGATCGCCAATCCTTTGTGAATGCCTTCGTTGAGTGCCTGAAGAACAATGGAAACATTGTATCTGCGGGAGATACAGCAGAAGGAACGTACTACCACGAGTTTGCTGGTTGAGTGTAGATTTGAAGCAATGACATACTCATTTCCACAAGTTCGCGAAAAGGGTGTCAAGGCTCTTCATTGTGAGTTGATGGAATCCCTTTGTGGGAAAAATAATACAGTATCCGTTCCCGGTTATTTTTCAGTTCGGCACGACTTTTTGGAGGGGTTGGATCATCTCATTTCTGAGTAGTCGTTTTATTCTCACCTTCACTTGTAGCACATCATTGTCTCCTGAAATACATCAATATCTTAGCGAAATCTCTCTTGTGGTTCATCTTTTGGTTCCTTATGTTTTTCACTGGTTTTTTCTTGCTTTCTTCTCTTACCTAGTAAACTGCAAAATGAAAGTGAGAGAGATCGCGTTCTGGAGGATTTGCTCGATGAGGATGGTATCCTTTTTGTTAGAGTATTCATTAGGCGTCGATAGTGCCTTCACGTTTCTGCTATCCAAGTTGAACAACGGGTTTGGTCGCGACATTCGTGCTTCTTTTTCCACTCAGATTTCTCTCTATTCCATCCTCAAGCAATACCTCGTCTTCATGATGTCGATACCGTACTGTCCTCTTCTTGCTATTAATCCAGCTTTTCCTCTCCCATCTCTCACCAGTGGCCCGAGCTTCTCACCTTCGTTCTGGACTTCACCGTTTCCCATCCCGAAATGATGCCCCAGACAGCAGACTTCATTTTCTCCATCCTCCACGCTCTCGACGACTCCTCTGCATCCACAATTCACAAGGAGTGGAAGGAAGAATTCTGCGAGATGACAATGAGCATCGTCCACTCGCTCAGTACTTCCTACGGTATCTCACGGTTCCTCTCACCATCCAGAGATCCTGGAGTGTCCCGACCCGCGCGTCCTCTCCGGTCTCCTCTCCCTCGTTCGTCATTTACTTGCATCGCTTCTTCCGCTTGCTCAGCTCCATCTCCGTCCGATCGATCGACTGTTTCTCCGACCCTATCTGCAGCTTCTCGACTTCTACGCGATGACGGCGGGAGATGTGTTTTCCGAAGTGTCGGGCTTCGGCGGCGGCGCGCTTCTCTACACTGTTTTTAATTCAGTGGGGTGAGGAAGTAGGTGCTGACGATGGTGGGGAGCGGTGACGAGCTCGGAGCGACGAGTCGCCACATCCTGCTGGCGATTAGTCTCAAGGTAAGTGTGGAGAAGAGGGGTCACGAAGAGTGTCGGCGGATTCGCGTTTTATCAGCGAGTGAACGCATTGAAGGAGACT
>OLNF01003237.1_pt1 | contig 12008 bp, 9 predicted proteins | sample 1673061 | NCBI WGS metagenome assembly OLNF01 (sample SAMEA3136751, study PRJEB25190) | human gut metagenome | reverse complement strand
CCAGTCTGTACCCCAAGGGCACTTGCTTCGCGGCGCGGACTGGCTCGCAATGACAAGGTGTGTAGGGGACGGCGTCCCCCACGTCCCGCACAAAACGTGTAGGGGCGAACGACCCTGTCCGCCCCATGCGACCGCCGCACCCTGTAGGGCGGGGCCCGCGTGCCCCGCCGGGAGCAATGCGTACTTCGCGGCGGGACACATGGGTCCCGCCCTACGCGATCTGCGCTTGACGCACCCCACCGCCGTCCGCAAAGCGGACACAAATTGTGAATAAATGTCCGCTCGCGGCGCTTTCGTACGCCAAAGAATTTCCATTTCATTCCAGCAAATACACGGCTGCGCGCCATATAATTTACAAAAAACGCGTCGTATCGTTTATAAATCGCGTGTACCGGCGCTTTTTTCACATCGCGCGCCGGAACTCAAAAGGTGCATAAAGTTCTCTAAATTGTCATATTTGACACCGATTTGCAACTAATTCGAAAATTTAATCCTTTTTTAATAATTTTTTACGAGTTTTTTTGCAAATCTGCGCGCGGAATGCCTTGATTTATCCGCGGAATGTGGTATACTTACAACCGTGAAAGGCAAAGCCGATCTGTTCAAGTCTGCGGTCTACAACATAATGATGTATTACGTTGTAAACCGTGGGCGTGGGCGGGGAGGTCGCGCCGGACACAAACAAAATTTTTATGGAGGAAACAAACATGAAGAAGATCATTGCAACTGTGCTGGCCATGGTCATGGCTCTGGCACTGTGCACCACCGCGTTTGCGGCGACCAAGACCGAGAGCAAGATTGACAAGACCGGCTATTCCCTGCTGGATGTCAAGGACAACTCTACCATCACCATCGATGGCAATGAGTTCACCAAGACCGTCACTGACAAAGAGGTTGTGACGTCTGGCTCCAAGACCACCACCACCTACTATGCTGACAAGTACGTCATTACTGTTAATGGTGTGGAAACCCCCTTCTATGCTTGCGACGCTGCTATCGCTGAGTACAAGCTGGTGAAGGGCAGCACCGTGGTGTTCCTGACCAAGGTTGACCTGTCCAAGGGTACCGACAAGGTCGCTACCGCTTATGTCGAGGCTAAGGATGCTGCCGATCGGAAGTGCGGCGATGTCACTGAAGATTCCTACACCATCGAGGGCAAGAACTATCCCGCCAAGGGCACCGATCTGGCTGTCCTGAACGGCAAGTTCGTTACCTACAATGCTGCTGGCGAGACTGCGACTGTTTCTCACGACTTCACCAAGGCTCTGAAGAAGACTCCCGGCTATTTCACCACCGACACCAAGGGCGTTGTGAACACTGTTAAGTGCGAGACCTGCGGTAAGTCTTTCAACGTTGTCAAGACTGTTGACAAGACCTACACCGGTTCCGTCGAGACTGTTACCTTCGTAGGTGAGACTACTACTATGTACGTTCTGACCGGCACTGCCACTGCCACTCCCGAGGGCGGCACCTCCACCACCAAGCCCTCCCCCAAGACCTTCGACGCTGGTATCGCTATGTACGTTGGCATGGCTCTGACCTCCGTTGCTGGTTCCGCTGTGGTCATCGGCAAGAAGAAGGAGTTCTAATTAGAGCTTCACTCTAAATGCAAAAAAGAAAGCCCGCAAGGGCTTTCTTTTTTTGCGCCGAGAATCTGTGCTGCCGCCTTGTAGGGCGGGGCCCGTGTGCCCCGCCGGGACAAATGCGGTGTTCTGCGGCGGGACACATGGGGCCCGCCCTACAGATAGGTGCGGTAAACCGAGCGTAGGGGGCGGCGAGGACGCCGTCCCCTACACACTCTGTCATTGCGAGCTAGTCCGCGCCGCGAAGCAAGTGCCCTTGGGGTACAGACTGGCGCGGCAATCCGTTTTTCCAGCGCTCGCCCCCCTTGACAAACCGGTTGGGATGGGTATAATAGTAAGTGTAAGGGGACGCTGCGACAAGCGGTCAGCCCCGGTGAGTGAAAATTTTAATGAACCTTATGGTTCGCAAAAACCGTCACTTGTCGGAGTGGCGGTTTTTGTCTTTCAACTTCATAACACGAATCGAAACGGAATACCGCCCGATGTGGAAAGTAAGTATCCAGTACATGTATGTCACCCCCTTTCGGGGCTGTGACTAACCGCCTGCCGTTTATTGCAGCGTCCTTGGGGTGTATTATAAGCCGTTTGTCGGTTTTTGTCAATTCGCGGCGAATGGCTCTGTCCTTCCCTTGACAAATCCGACGGGATGGATATAATAGTAGATGTAAGGGGACGCTGCATACGGCGGTCAGCCCCGGCGTATTACGGAAATTTAGTAGGTCTTATGACCCGCAAAAACCGTCACTTGGCCGAGTGGCGGTTTTTGCTTTTCAGTCGTTGGACTCGTATCGAGATCGAATGTCCCAGAATATGAATCGTAAACACGAAAAACATACTGTCACCCCCCTTCAAAAGGAGGTAACCGACCGCCTTGCTATGTATACAGCGTCCTTGGGGTGTATTATAAGCCGTTCGCCGGTTTTTGTCAATTCGCACCGCTTGACAAACCGGTTGGGATGGGTATAATAGTAGATGTAAGGGGACGCTGCGACAAGCGGTCAGCCCCATCAAGTGTAAGCGATTTAATTAGGCTTTACAGCCTGCAAAAACCGTCACTTAGCGGAGTGGCGGTTTTTGCTTTTCAGTCGTTGGACTCGTATCGAGATCGAATGACCCAGAATATGAATCGTAAAAACGAAAAACATGTATGTCACCCCCTTACGGGGCTGTGACTAACCGCCTGCCGTTTATTGCAGCGTCCTTGGGATGCAGTATACACCGCAGGCGGTTTTTTGTCAAATTTCGGCAGAACGCAGGGGACGCCGTCCCCTACGGTCGTTATGCGGCAAGTCCGCCTGTCCTTTCGTAGGGGGCGATGCCCACATCGCCCCGCCGGGGCAAGCACGCGGCTCGCGGCGGGACACATGGGTCCCGCCCTACAAAGAATCGCGGTAGGCCGAACGTAAAGAGGCACATCCCGTTCACCGCTTCCTCCGGATGTCCTCCCCGAAGAAGGGCAAAATCTCGTATCCGCCCTCGATGCGGGAGAGAATGGCCGCGCCGTAGCGCTGCCCCAGCTCCTCCGGCGCCAGATTGGTGCTGATGATGGTGGAGCGCCCGGCGATCATCCGTCCGTTCACCAGCTGGTACAGCGCGCTCTGGACGAAGGAGGTGGTCATCTCCGTGCCCAGATCGTCCAGGATCAGCAGGTCGCAGCCCTCACAGCGGCGCACCTCCGCCGCCGTCTCCTCGTCGGGGCGGAACTTGTCGTTTTCCAGCTTGGCGAAGATGCTGATGGCCGTGTCGTACACCACGGAGAAGCCGCTCTCGCTGACCACCCGGGCGATGCAGGCGGACAGAAACGTCTTGCCCAGCCCCGTGCCGCCGGACAGCAGCAGGTCGCCGCCGCCCCGGGAGAACTGGCAGGCGAAGTCCCGGCACACGTCAAAATTGCGCTCCATATTGGCGCGGGGCGAGATGCCGTAGCCCTCCCACTCCGCGCTGTCGTACAGGTCGAAGCGGAACGTCTCGAACCGCGCCTCGCCCAGCGGCAGCAGGCGGGACAGCTCCTGCAGCTGCTCCCGTGCGTAATACTGCCGCAGGCAGCGGCACACGCCCTTTTTGTCATAGCCCGTGTCGCCGCAGAGGGGGCAGGCGGGCTTGTCCTCCAGATAGTCGGCGGGATAGCCCAGCTCCGTCAGCAGCTGCGCCCGCTCCTGCTGCAACGCCAGATTCTCGTCCCGCAGGGCGCGGATGGCCGGCAGGGGATCCTCCCCCTTTTTGGCGGCGGCGGCCACGATGCGGCTCATGGTGCCCCGCAGGGTGCGCTCGATCTCCTCCAGCCGGGGCTGGCGGGCGTACAGCATCCGGCGGCGCTGCTCCATCTCCGCCGCCCGGCGCTGCCTGGCCTGATCGAAGCGAGCCAGCGCCCGCTGCATGATGACTCCGTCGTATGCCATACTCTCACCTCTTTATGTAGCGGCGCATCCACGCGTCCTTGTCCCCGGCAGGGGCGGCGGGCTTGGCGGGAGACGTTCTCCCTCCCTGCTCGCCCTGCTCCACCTGATGAACGGTGTGCCAGCCGGCCTCGTGCCAGCGGCGCAGGATGCCGTTGAGATACCGCCAGTTCATGTCCTTCTTGTAAAACACCGTGCGCTCATAGGCCAGCGCCACCGTCTCCGGCGGGAAGCCCATGTCCATCCACTGGGTGATGTAGCGCCGCTCCGCGTCCACCATCTGGCGCTGGGGCAGGTGCAGCGCGCGCATGTAGGCGGCGGACTTCTCCTCCCGCTGCGCCCATTTTTTCAGGTACGCGGCGGCGGCGGTCTGGTCGAAGATGCCCATCTGCGCCCAGTGATAGCCCTCCTTCTCGATCTGCCGCAGGGTGGGACGCCGTCCCTCTCCCCACTGGCGGCGCGCACGCTCCACGCAGTGGCACACCAGCAGATAGATCACGTCCGCGGGCATGCCGATCTGGTCGTACAGCCCCGCCAGAATCTGCAGGTCGGCGGTGCGCAGCTTCTTGCCCAGCTGCTGCTCCGTCTGGGGGATCAGCAGGCGGAAGCCCTCGTTGTCCGTCAGCAGCCCGGCGATGTCCTGGGACGTGTACACCGGACGCTCCTCCGCCGGGGCGGGCGGCGCGTCCTCCGCCGGGCGGGGCAGAATGCCCAGCTGCTGCAGCACCCGCTCCGCCGCGTCGATGCGCAGGCGGCTGATGGGCAGCGCCCGCTCCAGCTCCTCCGGGGTCACGCCCCGTCCGAACCGGCACAGCGCCAGATACAGGAGCGCCGCGTCGCCCTGTCCGCTTTGCAGCAGCTTGTCCGCGGCGGCGGTGCTCAGCGTCAGCTGCTCCTTGCCATCGCGCAGGATATAGCCCTCCATGGCGCTCCCTCCCTTCTCATAGTGACCCCTATTCTACACGAAAACCGCCGCAACGTAAAGCGGGGCGGGACAACTTTTTACAAATTTCCGCTTTTCGGCAAAATACCCTTTCCTCCGCCGGATTTTATGCTATAATGGATTCTGTATCGGTATATACAACTCTCTAATACGTTTCTATTTAACATACAAGGAGGAGCTTGCTATGGCGAACCGGGTAACGATGACGATCTGCGGCACGGAGTACATCCTCGTGGCCGAGGAGGACGCCGCCTACATGGAGAAGATCGGTTCCATGGTGGACACGGAGATGCGCAGCCTGATGGACAGCGCCCACATGAGCCGCGACGCGGCGGCGGTGCTGGCGGCGGTGAATCTGGCCGACCAGCTGACGAAGGCACAGGAGGGCGCGGAGAATCTGCGCCGGCAGGTCAAGACGTATCTGGACGAGGCCAGCCGCGCCAAGAGCGAGGCCGCCGAGCTGCGCCGCAAGCTCCAGAACGCCCAGAACCAGAACAACCGCCGGGGATGATGGAGCTGCTGTCCCCCGCAGGCGGGTATGAGGCGCTGGTGGCCGCCGTACAGAGCGGCGCTGACGCGGTGTATATGGGCTTCGGCGCCTTCAACGCCCGGCGGGGCGCCCGGAACTTCACCGACGAGGAATTCGCGTCGGCGGTGCAGTATTGCCATCTGCGGGGCGTGCGGGTGTTCCTGACGCTGAACACACTGATCACCGACCGGGAGCTGCCCGCGGCGGCGGACGCGCTGCGCCGCGCCAGCGCCATGGGCGTGGACGCGGTGCTGGTGCAGGACTGGGGGCTTCTGGCGCTGGCGCGGGAGATCGTGCCCGACCTGCCCCTTCACGCCAGCACGCAGATGAGCCTGTTCACCCTGGGCGGCGCCAACGAAGCGGCGGCGCTGGGCATGGAGCGGGTGGTGCTGGCGCGGGAGCTGAACCGGGACGAGATACGGGAGATATGCGCGGGCTGCAAAGCGGAGGTGGAGATCTTCGGCCACGGCGCGCTGTGCATGTGCTACTCCGGCCAATGCGAGATGAGCGCCGTGCTGGGACAGCGCAGCGGCAACCGGGGCGCGTGCGCCCAGCCCTGCCGCCTGCCCTACGGCGTGAACGCCCCGTGCCGGGGCGCCTATCCCCTGAGCCTGAAGGACGCCAACCTGTCCGCCTATTTGCAGGACATGGAGCGCATGGGCGTGGACTGCCTGAAGATCGAGGGGCGGCTGAAGCGCCCGGAATACGTGGCGGTGGTGACGGGCATCTACCGCCGCCTGCTGGACGAAAGGCGGCTGCCCACGGCGGAGGAATCCGCCGCGCTGGAGCAGGCCTTCTCCCGCAGCGGCTTCACCGACGGCTACTGGCTTGGTAAAAAGGGCAAGGCCATGTTCGGCACCCGGCCGGAGAACGTACCGGAGCCAAAGGAGCTGTTCGCCCGCGCCCGCGAGACATACGAAAACGGAAAAGAGAACCGGAAAATACCGGTGAACCTGCGGCTGACGGTGCGCCGGGGCGAACCGGTGCGGCTGAGCGGCGCGTGCGCCGTCCGGAACGGCGTGACCATAGCCATGGCCACGGGCGACGCGCCGGAGGAAGCCCGGAACCGGGCGGTGACGGCGGAGGAGCTGATCCAGCGGCTCTCCAAGACCGGCGGCACCGTGTTCACGGCGGACAGCGTGGAGGTGGAGCTGAACGAGGGGCTGATGGTGTCCGCCAGTGCCGTGAACGGTCTGCGGCGGGAGCTGCTGGACGAGCTGGCAGCGCGGCGGCAGGACATCCCGAAGCGGCGGGAGCTGCCCGCCTCTCCCCTGCCGGACGCGCCGGCGGGCGCGGAGCGGATGGCGTTCACCGTGTCCATCGCCCGCGCCGACCAGCTGACGGAGGCGCTGCTGGCGGAAAAGCCCGCCATCGTGTATATTCCGGCGGAGCTGCTGGATACCATGGACTTGTCCGCCTGTGCCGGGCGGACGGAGCTGTGCGCCGTGCTGCCCCGCGTGTTCCGCACGGCGGACGAGCAGCCCCTGCGGGCCATATTGGAGCGGCACCCGGAGGTCACGTCCGTGACCGTGGGCAACTGGGGGCACATGCCCATCGTCCGGGGTCTGGGAAAGACGCTGCGGGGCGATCTGGGACTGAACGTGTACAACAGCCGCGCCGTGGCCTTCTGGCGGGAGCGGGGGCTGACCTCCGTGACGGCCAGTCTGGAGCTGCGGTGGCAGCAGGTGCGCGATCTGGGCAAGTACGCGGACTGCGAGGCGGTGATCTACGGCCGGCTGCCGCTGATGATCACGGAGAACTGCGTGACGAAGAACAGCGTGGGCTGCGCTCACGGCGCAGGCAGCGTGCTGACCGACAGGACGGGGGCGCAGTTCCCGGTGCTGTGCGCCTACGGCTGCCGGTGCGAGATCGAGAACGGCAAGGTGCTGGTGCTGGCGGACAAGCCGGAGGTGTTCCGGTGCGGCCTGCGGTACGGGCGGCTGCGGTTCACCACGGAGACGGCGGAGGAATGCGCCGCCATCCTCCGCGCCCACAACGCCGGGACGATCACGGCGGACGCGGACACCACGCGGGGGCTTTTTTACCGGGGCGTGGAGTGAGGACGCACCGGGCAGGTGGTTTACCGTGCCTGCCGTAGGGCGGGACCCGCGTGTCCCGCCGCAAAATACGCACTGTCCCCGGTGGGGCGATTGGGCATCGCCCCTACGAAAGGACAGGATGGCGCACCTCTTTACAGCGCGTCAGCGCTGTCATTCCGAGCCAGTGACCGGCGTCACTGGCGTGGGAATCCGTTCCTCCAATGCGGCGGGACACATGGGTCCCGCCCTACAGAGTGCGGCGCGGAGTGGGCGGGCAGAGTCATCCGTCCCTACACACGGCTATCGGGGGCGTTTCATGCGGGACGTCGGGGACGCCGTCCCCTACGGGACGGTTATCGGGGGCATTTCGTGCGGGACGTCGGGGACGCCGTCCCCTACGAAATCTCCCGCAAAACGTACAACACATTGTATAATTACCTCTCAAATTTACATTTTGTATTCATTTTATCAGGAAAAAGGTGCTATTATGGAGCTGAAGATCAAACCCCTGTCCCCGAAGATCGGGACGGACATCCCCCTTCCCCGCTTTGCCACGGCGGGCGCGGCGTGCATGGATCTGTGCGCCTGCGTGGACGAGGCCGTGACCCTGAACGCCGGTGAGCGGCGGCTGGTGCCCACGGGCATCGCCATCGCGCTGCCGTCGCCGGAGTATGTGGCGCTGGTGTTCGCCCGCAGCGGGCTGGGCATCAGGAAGGGCGTGTGCCTGTCCAACGGCGTGGGCGTTATCGACAGCGACTACCGGGGCGAGATCGGCGTGGGGTTGGTGAACCTGGGCGACGCGCCCTACACGGTGCAGCCCGGCGACCGCATCGCCCAGCTGATGGTGGTACCGGTGGTGCAGCCCGCCGTGACGGTGGTAGACGATCTGGACGAGACGGAGCGGGGCGCAGGCGGCTTCGGCTCCACAGGCAGGTGACGGATATGGCGAGGATCGTGCTGGCCTCCGGCTCTCCCCGGCGGCAGGAGCTTTTGCGGCGGATGGGCATCTCTGATTTCACCATCCGCGTACCGCAGGTGGAGGAGTATTTTCCCGCCGGGCTGACCCCGCAGGAGACGGTGTGCTACATCTCGCGGGAGAAGTCCCAGGCGGTGGACGCGGCGGCGGATGAGATCGTCATCACGGCGGACACCATGGTGTTTCTGGACGACAGGAAGCTGGGCAAGCCCGCCGACGAGCGGGAGGCGCTGGAGATGCTGACGGCCTTACAGGGACGCCGCCACACGGTGTGCACCGGCGTGACGGTGCGGCAGGGGCAGCGGCTGCTGACCCGCGCCCAATCCACGGACGTGTACTTCCGCCCGGCCACGGAGCGGGAGCTGCGCGCCTACATCGCCGGGGGCGAGCCTATGGACAAGGCGGGCGCTTACGGCGTGCAGGGACAGGGCGCGCTGCTGGTGGAGCGCATCGACGGGGACTTTTTCAACGTGATGGGTCTGCCGGTGGTGCTGCTGGAGGAGATGCTGCGTGAATTCGGCGTGGTGCTGCTGGGGTAACACAACATGAAGCGATTTTTTACGAAAACGGGAATATGGCTGCTGGCGGCGGCGGCGACCATCGCGGTGGTACTGTGCGTGGTGTCGGCTCTCGGCTCCGGCACGGGGCTGCTGCACAACGCGCTGGGCGTTATCGCCTCGCCCTTCCGGGCGGCGGGCTCCGCCGTGGCGGGCTGGGTGGACGGCATCAGCGACCGGTTCGACAGCGTGGAACAGCTTCAGGAGGAGAACGAGGAGCTGCGCCAGCAGATCGCGGAGCTGGAAAAGCAGCTGCGCTCCGCCGAGAGCGCCGCGGAGGAGAACCGCGACCTGCGGGAGCTGCTGGGTCTGCGGCAGCAGCGCAGCGATCTGACCTTCGAGGCGGCGCGGGTGACACAGCGGGATGTCTCCAACTGGGCCAGCACGCTGGTGCTGAACCGGGGCAGCCAACACGGTGTGGCCGTGGGCAACTGTGCCGTGGACAGCGCCGGGAACCTGGCCGGTGTCATCACGGAGGTGGGGCTGAACTGGAGCCGCCTTGCCACGGTGCTGGACACGGAATCCCAGTTCGGCGCCACGGTGTTCCGCACCGGCGAGACGGCGGTGGCCGGCGGCGAGCTGGAGCTGATGGCCGAGGGCAAGCTGCGGCTGCAATATCTGGCGGACAGCGCCAGCCTCATCAAGGGCGACGTGGTGGTCACGTCGGGCTTGGGCGGCTACTATCCCTCCGGGCTGGTGATCGGCACGGTGGAGGCGGTGCAGACCGACGACGGCGGTCTGGCGCGGTATGCGGTGCTGGAGCCGGGGTGCAGCGTGGACGAGATGAAGGAGCTGTTTATCATCACGGATTTTGACGTGATCGAGTGAAAGACGGAGGACGGACATGACGCGGCGTGCAACGGCCATCAAGTGGATATGCTACTGTCTGGGCGCGTTGGTGCTGGTGCTGGTGCAGAGCGCGGTGCTGGTGCATGTGCGGATATGGGGCGTACACCCCTTTATCCTGCCGGCCATCGCGGTGATACCGGCCACGCTGGAGCGCGGCGAGCAGGGACTGCTGTACGGCGCGTTCTTTGGACTGGCGTGCGATCTGCTGACACCGGTGGCGGGCATGCCCTGCTTCTATTTCCTGGTGTTCCTGCTGGGCGCGGCGGCGGCATGGCTGCTGAGCGGGCAGGTCATCATGGCGGGCGTGGTGTGCTCCGTGGCGGTGACGGCGGTGTGCATGGTGATATGTGCGCTGCTGCACGCGGCGGTGATGGCCGGGCAGAGCGGCTTTGACATGGGCGCGGCATCGTGGCTGGCGCTGCGGGAGCTGGCGGTGAGCCTGCCCTTCGCGGCGGCGGTGCACCCCCTGCTTGCATGGGTGCGGACACGCGCTCTGGACGATTAGACCCTCGGAGGAAGAAGGAACTATGATGAAGAACCCCCACCCCGCCCGGCGGCGGGTGTATATGCTGCTGGGCTTTTTCGGCGCTTTTCTGCTGCTGTTCTTCGCCGTGCTGTACGACGCGCAGGTGGTACACGGCAGCGAGAACCGGGCGAAGTCCATCACCAGCAACACCGCCAGCGAGACGGTGACGGCCTCCCGCGGCATTATCACCGACCGCAACGGCAAGGTACTGGTCAGCAACCGGCTGGCCTATACGCTGGTGTTCGACAAGAGCGCCTTCGGCAAGGACGACGGCGCGCTGAACGATGCTATATGGCGGCTGATCCAGCTGTGTCAGGAGCTGGACGTGCCGTGGAACGACACCCTGCCCATGACCTCCGGCCTCATCCCCCAGCTGAAGACCGCAGCCCGCTCCAACGCCTTTCAGGAGTATCTGAAGGACAACGAGCTGCCGGAGAACGCCTCCGCCTCGGAGCTGATCGGCGCCCTGCGGGAGCTGTACGCCATCGATGAGCGCTATACCACGCCGCAGGCGCGGCTCATCGCCGGCGTGCGCTATGAGCTGGACGGGCGCAGCAGCTACACCTTCGCCGAGGACGTGTCCTCGGAGCTGATCAGCCGCATCACCGACGGGCACTATGAGGGCGTGACCATCAAGACGGCGGCGGCGCGGGTATACAACACCAAGCTGGCGGCGCACATTCTGGGCACCGTGGGCGCTATATGGCAGGAGGAGTGGCGCAGCGACGAAAAGACCGGCTATGTGGGCTACGCGGATCGGGGCTACTCCATGAACGATCTGGTGGGCAAGGACGGCGTGGAGAAGGCCTTTGAGGAGTATCTCCACGGCGTGGACGGCAGACGGCTCATCACCACCGACGAAAACGGCAAGCTCACCGGCGAGCTGTACACCCGCAAGCCCCAGCCCGGCGGCACCGTGGCGCTGACCATCGACATCGACCTCCAGCAGGTGGCGGAGGACACGCTGGCCAGCACCATTCAGGGCATGGTGGACAAGGACAGCAACGAGCGCGGCGGCGCTGTGGCCGTGGTGCAGGTGGGCACCGGCGAGGTGCTGGCACTGGCCAGCTATCCCACCTACGATCTGGAGACGTTCAACCAGAACTACGAGGAGCTGGCGGCCGACGAGCGGCTGCCTATGTTCAACCGCGCCACCCAGGGCATTTACGCCCCCGGCTCCACCTTCAAGCTGTGTACCTCCGTGGCGGCGCTGGAGGAGGGCATCATCACCCCCACCACCATCATCCAGGACAAGGGTATCTACACCTATTATAAAGACCCGCAGCCCATGTGCTGGATCTGGCGGCAGGCGCGCACCACCCACGGGCGCATCAACGTCAGCCAGGCCATCGTGGATTCCTGCAACTACTTCTACTACGAGGTGGGACGACTGACGGGCATCAAGAAGCTGGACGAATACGCCACGGCCTTCGGCCTGGGGCAGCACACCGGCATCGAGATTGGGGACGAGAGAGGCGTGCTGGCCTCGCCGGAGTGGGCGGAAGCCCACGACCGGGAGTGGACGGACGGCCAGACCATCACGGCGGCCATCGGACAGTCCTACAACCTGTTCACCCCCCTGCAGCTGGCCAACTATGTGGCCACGCTGG
>OLNF01003229.1_pt1 | contig 12042 bp, 2 predicted proteins | sample 1673061 | NCBI WGS metagenome assembly OLNF01 (sample SAMEA3136751, study PRJEB25190) | human gut metagenome | reverse complement strand
ACGGCACGGTGCTCCGGGCGGCCACGGCATATCCCAACGGAGAGATCGTGCTGATGGCAAACGGGAAAACCTTCGCCGAAAACGGCTCGCGCGTCCTGATCCGGACGTCGCTCCCGAACGTGACAGCGGCGGACGGCGCGGAGCTGGTGCATTGGAACACGAAGCCGGACGGCTCCGGCACGGCCTACGGCGCCTACGCAGATATCAGTCTGCGGGGCCGCACCGAGCCGCTGGTGCTCTATGCCCAGTGGCTGCAGAAGGGCGAGATCAAGGTCACGATCGACATGGGAAAGGGCAGCTGCGCCAAGAGCGCCAAGCCTGGAACGCGCTATGAACTGCCGGAGATCATTCCGAGCACGGAAGACCGCGCCTTCGACCATTGGAGCGCGTATTACCGGACGAAGGACGGCGAATACCCGAATCTGGAGGTCAAGCAGGACGCAAATGGGAACTGGTACGTAGATATCCCGGCGGATGCGGCGGGGGTAACCTGCAGCGCGTATTTCCTGCCGACCGGAACCTTCAACATCGGCGGCGTGCTCTGCAAGTTCGAAAGGCCCGATCAGGTGTTCAAGGACGAGAATGGAAAATGGACGCTGCATTTTGAGTGGCGAAGCAACGGCTGTGTGGTGCTGCGCCTGTATGGATATCACGGCGGGTTGATCAAACTTCCGGCTGAAGCGGCCATTGAGGTCTACGAAGACTCCACGATCACGGCGACGGACAAAAAACAACCCGCGCTCGAGGCGTACAGCACGCTCTGGCTGGTGACGCTATGCGGGGAAGATAAGCATCCGACCCTGACCGTGACCGGCGTCGAACGCCAGAGCGCCATCGATGCTGCGGAAGTGACTTTCAACGGCCCGCACATCGTCGTCACGACGCAGGGCCCCAAGGCAGTCAAGGGCGAAGTGAACTGGGCAGGAGATCTTTGCGCACTCCGCGGCGGCACAAGCGCGGACAACGCGCGTGCGCTGAAATGGAAAGAGGCGCAGGCGGAAGATCTGACCTATCTGAAGACAGACCCGCTCTTCTCCGACGTCACCTTCCGCGGCAACGGCGGCAAGGCGACGGACGGAAGCGAGAAGGAAACCCTAGTCAAAACGTATGAAAACGGCATCTATGCCAAAAATCTGGATCGCCTGTTCAAAAAAGACGGCGCACTGTATGCGGGCTATGCGGTTGGCGGCAGACGCCATGAAGAGTCGACCTCCATTTACATCGACGGCGACGGCACGGTCGACATTCTCTGGGCTGAGAGCGAATATCCGAATTTTGTTGCCTTCCACACAGAGGGCGCGATCATGGAAAAACTGGACTATGACTTCGGCTGGGGCGCAGGGTATCTCTTCCGTGACAACAGCAAGACCGTCATCGCCCCGACAATCACGTATCAAGATCCGGTCAGCAACGGCAATCTGGTCTACTGGTACGTCTCGGACGACGGTGAAGGGTCGGCGAACGCGAAGCAATACCTCCCCGGCGATGTCGTGAAGGAGGAAAGCGGCACAGAGCTTTATCCCGCGGTGGTGTATGCCAACTGGAACGCTGCGTTTATGAGCAACGGCAAGACGTTTGAAAACGGCAAGCTCGCGATCATTGCGAAACAGTGCCCAGCGGAGATGAAGGCGGCGGACGGGACGGAGCTGATCGGCTGGAACACGGAAAAGGACGGCTCCGGTCAGGCGTATGCGCCGGGTTCGAAACCGGATCTGTCGGAACGCACCGAGCCGCTGGTGCTCTATGCCCAGTGGAAGCCGGTGTACGTGGCGAAGGTGGAAGAACCGAAACCGAACGAACCGCAGACGGGCGGCACGCTGACGATCAAGCCACGGCCGACGCCGGCGCCGGATCCGGGTACGGGGACAGACCCCGAACCGACGGAACCGGAGAAGCCCGCGCCGATCAAGAAGACGCAGAAGGTCCTCGTCGGTGTGTACCGCTGGGGCATGATGATCGCGGTGCTGCAAGGCGAGACGGACGAAAAGGGCGAGGAGATCTACTGCACAGTCCCGAAGGGATTGGATCTCACGGGCTGCGCGCTGAAGCTGTTCGTGCTCAGTGAGGCGTATGCCCCTGACCGCAAGGTCGAATTCATTCTGCTCAGCGAATAACCAAAAAAAGGAACGGCCCATGGGCCGTTCCTTTTTTGCAGGCAAATGCAGGCCGCACACAAAAAACAGCTTGCAAAATGACCTCCGTTCGGGTATGATAAGGGCAATACGGAAACCGTCGAAAAGGGCTGGCCCTTTTCATCTGGAGATACGATCTCCAGATGAGTTTCCTTGTACAATTGAATCAATACCGTAATACATGCCGATTCCGCAAAGCCCATTTGGGCAGGATAGGCAAGGAAGCAGGCATTATGCCGACACGAAACGGTGCTGTGCGCGTGAGGCCACACCGAAGCGGTCATCAGACCGCCGGGGCGAAAGTCCGCCATTGCAGGGAAGACCTGTGAGAAGGCAGGATGTGGACGCAGGAGCGAAGCTCGCTCCCCAACGCAAGTCAGAAGACCTGTATTACCGCAGCGTTTTTGCTGTGAGTGTATGTGCAGCGGCGAGCGATTTCCCGGCTGCGCCCGACAGGGACAAGTCTGCCCTGCCGGAGCTTTGCCGCTGATTTCAGATCCTGAAATCGGCGCATTTTGTTTATAGAGTGCATCTGAAAACTGCCAACACGCCCGGACAGCGGGCCTTTTCGCGCTGCGCTGCACCATTTTCCCTTGCAATACACAAAGTATTCCTGCGGAAAAATGGCTTGCCCAACACGAAAATTCCTCGCTGTCGGTCACATTTTCAGTTTTCAGATTCACTCTGGGGAACTCTGCTTTGGTCAGAGGTTCCGTAGGGACAAAGTGCGCCGGTTCGGGCCGGAATTGGCGGCTTTTTTGCGTCCATGTAACTTGCGGAGCGATGCTCCGGTGAGAATAAGGAGGAAACACCCAAGATGAAGAAACGAATGGTATCGCTGCTTCTTGTGCTGGTGATGCTGCTGGGGCTGCTGCCCACGGCGGCGCTGGCAGCACCGGTAGGCGGCGGCAGCGGGACGGCGGAAGATCCGTACCTGATCGCGACGGCGCAGGAGCTGGTCGATTTCCGCGACGCGGTAAACGACTCGGCGAAAAAGAGCACGTCCAAGCTCTGCGCGAAGCTCACGGCGAATATCGACCTGGGCAACGAAGCCTGGACGCCAATCGGAAAAATGACCAATACATATAGCGATTATGTCGCTTTTGGCGGTGTTTTTGATGGCGACGGACATACGATCTCCGGACTGAAAATTGACAACAGCGCACAGTATCAGGCGCTGTTCGGATACGTCAAGGGCGGTACGATCAAGAATCTGACCGTAGAGGGCAGCGTCACGACGGCTACGACTTCGTCTGCCTATGCAGCGGGTATCGTTGCGTATGGCAATCCGGTCACGATGGAAACCTGCATGAATCGGGTGACTGTGACCGTAACCCAAAAGGGTTATGCGGCAGGCGTCGCAGCGTATGCAAATACGGGCAGCACAATTACGGGCTGCACCAACCAGGGGAATATCTCCGGCGTGGGCGGATATCTTGGCGGTATTGTCGGAACGGCCAGCGGCGTGACCATTACAAACTGCATAAATAATGGCGACGTTGTCGACTCTAGGCGTTCTGACACATATCCTTACGGCGTAGGCGGCATTGCGGGTTCTGCAATCAGCGCTAGCAGAATCACAAATTGTGGGAATGCAGGTGCTGTGACAAGCCATCTCAAGAATACGGGAGGCGTTGTCGGCTATTTTGCGGGAACAGCGGAGAAATGCTTTAACAGTGGCAACGTCACGGGCATTTATGCCACGGGCGGCATTGTAGGAAACATTTCTTCGGCGAATACCAGCGTGACAGATTGCTACAATACGGGCAGCATTCTGTGCAACGCGCCGACGGCTCAGTACAAAGATTCCAATGCGAAGGGCGTCGGCGGCATCGTCGGCAATCCCGGATCCACAAGCAATAAAGGCAATGTAGTCACGAACTGCTACAATGCCGGTACAATCACAAATGCGGATGCGGCGACGACTGACATTACGGTCGGCGGCGTGATCGGCAGCAGCTCCGCAAATAATTACAAAGGGGAAGCGACGAAGAATCTGATCTCCGCGGAAAACTGCTATTATCTGGCGGCGGATGGCCTGAACGGCGACGGCGCGAACGCGGAGGCAGCCGGGGTCACGTCCAAGACGGCGGAGGAACTGAAAGCATCCGGCATGGCCGCGCTCCTTGGCGGCAGCTACATCGACCAGGCGGGCGGCTATCCCATGCTGGGCTGGCAGGATCCGAATGCGGAATACACCGTGACCTTTACACTCTCACCCAGCACGGCGGCGCTGACCGTCTGGCAGGGAGAAACGACCTATTGGCCGGATGAGACCGGCGCGTTCCATCTGAAAAATGGTACGTATTCCTACAAGGTCGAGGCCGAGGAGCGCCAGACCGAGGAGGGCACGTTCACCGTGGCCTACGGCGGGCAGAGCATCGCCGTAACGCTGAAGGAAACGCTGTACGACGTGGTGTTTACCACGGCCCCGGCGGACGCGGTGCTGTCCGTGACCAACAAGGACGGCACGGCGCAGACGCCGCTGGCGGACGGGCGGACGTATCGCCTGCCGAAGTCCGGCAATCCGTACAGCTACAGCGCCCGCGCGTTCGGCTATGCAGACGCGAACGGCGCATATTTCGTGACCGGCGTGGACGATGCGCCCAATGTGACGCTGGACGCGCTGGCACGGCAGACGGTCACGTTCGGCGCGGTCACGGCGGCGGACGGCAAGGAGATCGCACCGACCATCACGGTGACGAGCAAGGACTGGCCGTCGCAGACGCTGACTGCGGAGCCGACCGGCGGCTATCTGCTCCCGAACGGGGAATACAGCTATACCATCTCCTGCTCCGGCTACAAGTCGGTGCGCGGAGACTTCAAGGTCGAGGGCGCGGCAGTCGCGATCCCGGCGGTGACGCTGGCGGTGCAGACGGCGTGGGACGGCGAGACGCTCACCGAGCCGCAGAAGGACGCGGACGGCAAAACATATCTCATCGGCTCGCCGGACGAGCTGATGTGGTTCAACCAAAACGCCAAAATGACCGACTCGGCCAGGCTGACGGCGGATATCTGCATCAACGAAGACGTCAAGGCTGACACAGCCAGCCTTTATAAATGGACGCCAATCAGCAATTACGACAAGCGTTATACAGGCTCTTTCGACGGGGCCGGGCATACGGTCAGTGGCCTGTATATTGTCACGACAAACGGTACAAAGGGTATTGGCATGTTCGGCTATGCGGGCACGGGCAGCATGATCAGCAATCTGACACTGGCCGACAGCATCATTAACGGCACAGCCAATTACACTGGCGGCATTGCGGGCGATGCATACGATATGCAGAACTGCCACGTGCTGAAGAGCGTCACGGTTACGGGCACACAGTATGTGGGCGGCGTGGCAGGATATGTGGATCATTCCATCAGCAAATGTTCCAATGCCGCGACCGTCACAGCGAGCAGCAGCTACGTAGGCGGCGTAACCGGCTACATGTTTGGTGAAACCATGCTGAAGTGCTATAACACCGGCAGCGTAACGGGTGCGAGTTCGGTTGGCGGCCTGACCGGCAGCATATACAACAACGGTACGGTCGACAGCTGCTACAACACCGGCGCAGTCACAGCAACCAGCACAAAAGGCATTGCGGGCGGTCTGCTTGGCAGCTTCCGCTACGGCACACTGAGAAATTCGTACACCGCGACCGCCCCGACCGCACAAAATGCGGGCAGCGTGGCCGGACGGCTGGAAAATGCTTTTTCGAGAACCGTCGAAAATGTCTATGTGCTGGATCATGGATTGGACATTGTTGGCGTGTCCGCGACGATCCCATCCACATGGAAAGTGACCGCTCTGAGCGATGCTGCGCTGCAAGCGTTGACGGCGGAAGAACTTGGCGATAATTTCAAGCCCGATACAAAGAACCAGAACGGCGGCTATCCCATCCTCAAATGGCAGGATCCGGCTGCGGCCGAGTCGGAGGATCCCGACCGGCCCGAGAGCGATCCGAACGGCTGGGACGGCAAAGAAACTTCCATCCCCACGCAGACGGATGGCGTCTACCAGATCGGGACGGCGGCGGAGCTGAAATGGTTCGCCGATGCGGTCAAGACCGACAGCGCCATCAAAGGCGTCCTGACGGCGGACATCGACCTCAACCACCGCGACTGGACGCCCGTGGACGCGAACTTCGCGGGCAAGCTGGACGGCGCGGGCCACAGCATCACAAACCTCTACTGCAAAAATGAGACGGGGGCTGCGGCGCTGTTCGCCGCGAATGGCGGCACGATCCAAAACCTCACCGTCTCCGGCAAGATCATCGGCAGCAACGAGAGCGCCATTCTGACGTCGGTCAACACCGGGACGATCAAGAGCTGCACCACCGAGGGCACGCTCCGCGGCGGTGGCTATACAGCCGGTATCGCCGCGAGAAACAGCGGCACGATCTCCAGCAGTCTGAACCGGGCGGCGGTAAGCGGCACGGAGAGAGTCGCGGGTGTGACCGCGGAAAATAGCGGCACAGTGCGCGGCAGCGCGAACGACGGACTCATCCGCGCGAGCGACATGATGGCGGCGGGCGCTGCGGCAGCGAATGAGACGAATGGCACGGTGGAAAACTGCGCGAACAACGGCGCGGTCGTGAGCAGCTCGGCGGCCATGCGCAGCTATGTCGGCGGCGTGGTGGGCTGGAACAACGGCGCGGTGAACGGCGCGTACAACGCCGGGAACGTGGAGACGCTCGGCGGCTGCGCCGGCGGCACGGTCGGCCTGAACGTCAGCAAGAACGCCGTGCGGCTCTACAATTGCGGCGACGTGACCGGCGGCGATTTTGAGGATGACGGCTATCCGACGGACAACGCCGTCAGCAGCGCGGAAGCGCTGGAAAAGGCGCGCAGGGAGCTGGCAGCGGTTCTGACGCTGCTCGGCGAAAAGGAAACCATCAGCGGTGAGCTTTCCGTCGACGGCAAGCTGGAGGCCGGGGCAAGCGTCAAGGGCGTGTATACCGGCACGGAAACTGAGCTGATCTACGTCTGGTATTACAGCTACGGCGAGGGCGACGATGTGGTCGTCGCGATCGCGGACGAATTCACCATCCCGGAGACGCTGAGCGGCAGGGTGCTGAAGGTCAAGGCGCTGAGCGCGGCCACGACCGGCGTCCTGAAGGCCGAGGGCGGCAAGATCGCGGGTCTGGAAGGGACAGTTCGCATCAGCGGCGCGGCGGTCGTGGGCCGGACGCTCACGGCGACCTTCTACTCTTCGAGCGAACAGGGTACGCTGCACTACCAGTGGTATCGCGGCAATGCCGCGATCGACGGCGCGACGGGCACATCCTATCCCGTCACGGCGGACGACGTGGGCAAGAGGCTGACCGTGAAGGTCACGAGCGCGAGCGCGCCCGGCACGCTCTCGGCCACGACGCAGACCGTCACGACGGCGGCGGACGCGGGCCTCTGGGAGTTGGCGGACTGCACGGAGCCGGCAAATGTCGGCGGCGTGTATCAGATCACGAAGGAAACGGAGCTGCACTGGTTCGCCAGCGAGGTCAACAGCGGGAACACGGCCATCTCTGCCAGACTGCTGAACGACCTTGCGCTGACCAGCGGCAACTGGTATCCCATCGGCAAAACGGGCCATGCGTACACCGGCACGTTCGACGGCGACGGCCATAAGATCACGAATCTGAAGGTCGAGCTGGCGCAGGATGAGGTCGGCTTCTTCGGCCTGATCGGCGCGGTCGGCAAGGTGCAGAAGCTGCACGTGCAAGGTACGGTCAAGGCGACCGGGACGGCAAACCAGACCGGCGGCATCGCGGGTGTGATGAGCGACACGGAGGGTGTGGCCAGCATTACGGACTGCACGTTTGAGGGTACGGTCAGCGGCGGCTCGCAGGTCGGCGGCATTGTGGGCAGCGTGGGCTTGAACAATAAGGTGGAACGCTGCGGCAGCGATGCGACAGTTTCTGGCAGTGAGCGGGTCGGCGGCATCGCGGGCGCGTGCTCCTATGGCAACATCTACTATTGCCGCAACAGGGGCAAGGTCGGCGCGGAGAATGCGAAGCACGTTGGCGGTATTGTGGGCGATATGCAGAACTATGCCGTCGTTTGCGGCAGCTATAACACCGGCTCCGTCACCGGCGCGGACTATCTGGGCGGCATTGCGGGCGAGGTCTATGTGGCGTCTGCGCCGCTTGGCTGCTACAACACGGGCGATGTCGGCATGGCCATGCACTGCGGCGGCGCGCTCGGCAGCTTCGGCGGCGATCAGTACATCACCGTGGTGAAGGGCAGCTTCTACAAGGGGCCGCTCTCCGAGGCGTACAAGGCCAACGGCGCGGCGCTGCGCACGGAGGCGCAGATGAAGCTGACCGGCTTCGTGACGGAGCTGAACCGCGAGGCAGCGGTCACATGCTATGAAAAGGACGCGGCGCTCCGCAACGACGGCTATCCCGTGCTCACGTGGGAGAGCGAGGGCTTCCTGATCACGCTGGACGCGAACGGCGGCACGTGCAAACAGGAGGACTGCTACACAGACCGCGAGGGCCGCATCGGCCAGCTGCCGGAGCCGTACCGCTGGAACTACCGCTTTGACGGCTGGTTCACGGAGGAGACGGGCGGCGACGCTGTGACGGCGCAGACGGTCTTTACCGAGAACACGACGCTCTATGCACACTGGACGATCATCCGGCCCTCGACCGGCAGCCAGGGCACGAAGAACGTGTATTTCTCCCTGTCGAAGGACGGTGTCTATGTGACGGGCAATGACAGCGAGCATACGCTGCTGGCGTCCGTACCGGTGGAGGTCAGCTGGTTCGATCTGGAGCCGTATGGGCTGGGCGCGTACACCGTGAAGCGCGGCGGCCAGGTCGTAAAGCAGCCGACGATGCTGCATCTGATGATCCGGATGCTGGAGACGTATTATCTGGAGGCCGGGCAGACGCTGACAAACAATCCCGACGCCCTGACGGCCAGCGGCAGCTTCGGCTCGCTCTATTTCCAGAAATTCTGGGGCGGCGGCGAGAACCTGACGTACTTCCTCAACCATGCGTTCCCGGTCATGTATCCGGGCATGGGGGCGACAGCGGACTATATGACGCTGGAAAACGGCGATCTGGTGGAGCTTGGCATGTTTACAAGCGGGGAATTCTATACGGATGAAAAGGCTGGATATCCCTATTTCGTCCGGCAGGACGGCACGGCGGCCGACCAACTGACGCTGGCGGCACGCGAGGCGCAGACGCTGGTGCTGCATCTCGCGGGTTCCGATATGTACACGGCGGCGCCGAAGGATCAGATCCTCAGAAATACAAAGGTCTATGTGGCGCAGCAGCCGAAAACTGGCGACGCGGCGCAGTGGACGCTCCTTGGCACGACGGATAAGGACGGTGCGCTGCGCGTCAGCTTCCGTCAGGCGGGAACGTATTATGTGGCCGCTGCGGGCAGCAGCGTCAGCGCTCCCGGCGTCTGCCTCGTGACCGTGACGGCGGACGAGGTGTCGCGCGTGGAGCAGGTGATCGCCGCGCTCCCGGATGCGAAGGATGTCACGACGGACGACGAAGTGGCCATCCGCGCGGCGCGCGCGGCCTATGACGCGCTGGAAGCGGCGGAGCGGGCACAGGTGGAGAACGCGGCCAGACTGACCGCCGCCGAGGATGCGCTCGCCGCGCTTCTGAACCCGGCTCCGGCAGTCCCGTCCGCACCGGCGGCAGATCCCTTCAACCCGGACGCCGGGAAGGAGCAGATCCGCTTTGACGACGTTTCGGACAATGCGTGGTACGCCTCTGCGGTGCGCTACGCGGTCAAAAACGGGCTGATGAACGGCACAGGCACAGGGAAGTTCTCTCCGGCTGCATCCACGACGCGCGGCATGGTCATGACCATCCTTGCGCGCATGGCCGGAGCGGACACCAGCGGCACGCCGTGGTACGCGGCGGGCATGAACTGGGCGAAGGCGAACGGCGTCTCCGACGGGACGAACACGACGGCCTCCGTCACGCGCGAGCAGCTCGTCACAATGCTGTTCCGCTATGCCGCCGCGCACGGCATGGAGGCCGTGACGCTGGAGGAAAATCTGTCCCGCTTTACGGACAAGGCCAGCGTCAGCGCATGGGCCGTCCCGGCGATGAACTGGGCGGTCGGCCAGGGGCTGATCGAGGGCTCGAACGGCCTCCTGCGCCCGCAGGCGAACGCCTCGCGCGCCGAGGTCGCGGTGATCCTGATGCGCTTCGCGCAGAAAATCGCAAAATAATGTTTTTCCCGGGAGGAGCGGATGTGTCCGCTCCTCCTTTTTTGCGCGCGGCACAGGACAAAATTTGGAGACGGCAGGAATGTGAAAAAATTTGTATACTTTTTCGGAAAACTGTGCTATACTTCTAATAGTATTGCCATTCGGTAATTATTTTGGGATGAGGCGCCCTCGGGCGCTGATGATAAAGCGATGACGCGCCCACGGAACGACACGGTGCGGCGGCATCGCCAGACACAAAAGAATCTGTGATCGATGCAGGCGGCAGTGATCAGGCGGCGGCGAGACGGGGCCGGTGCCGGAGCTGCGGTGTGCAATGGTTTTTGTTGCCCTTTTGGCAGCCCATTGCGGAGATCCTGCGTTCGTATGATGCTTCTTTTGCTCAGGCAGACGAGCCGTTTTGCCAGACGGACGTCTGTGATCCATATATTATTTAAGAAAAGAGTGAATTTGATTTGGCAGAAAAATTGAAAATCATTGCCCTCGGCGGTCTGAATGAGATCGGCAAGAACATGACTGTGCTGGAATACGGCAAGGACATCATCATTGTCGACTGCGGACTCGGCTTTCCGGAGGACGATATGTACGGCGTCGACCTCGTGATCGCGGACATGACCTATCTGGTCAAGAATCAGAACCGCATCCGGGGTATGTTCCTGACGCATGGGCACGAGGATCACATCGGCGGCATCCCCTATGCGATGCAGCAGTTCAAGTGCCCCATCCACGCCACGCGCCTGACGGCGGGGCTGGTAAAGCTGAAGCTGGAGGAGCACCATCTCGACCGCGTCGTCCAGCTCCACACCCATGAGGCGGGCGAGACGGTCAAGGCCGGCTGCTTCCAGGTGGAGTTCATCCACGTGAACCACTCGATTGCCGACGCGGTCGCCTTCGCAATCAAGACGCCGGTGGGCATGGTGGTCATGACCGGCGACTTCAAGATCGACGCAATGGCCGAAGACGGCATGATCAACCTGACGCGCTTTGGCGAGCTGGGCCGCGAGGGCGTCCTCGCCCTGCTCTGCGACTCGACGAATGTCGAGCGGCCCGGCTATACGCCGTCGGAGAAAAAGGTCGCCGAGAGCTTCGAGCGCCAGTTCTCCGGCTGCCGCGAGCGCATCATCGTCACGACGTTCGCGTCCAACGCCTTCCGGCTGCAAAGCCTTCTGACCGTGGCGCACAAGTTTGGCCGCAAGGTCGCCGTCACGGGCCGCAGCATGGAGAACATTCTCAAGGTCTCCACAGAGCTTGGCTATCTGAAAATTCCGAACAACACGCTCGTCGACATCAACACGATCAAGCAGCTGCCGAAGCACAAGATCTGCATCGTGTCGACCGGCTCACAGGGCGAAAACATGTCCGCGCTCTACCGCATGGCGTTCTCGGAGCACCGGCAGGTGGAGATTCAGGCGGGCGACCGCGTGATCATCTCCGCTTCGGCCATTCCCGGCAACGAAAAGTCCATCAGCAAGATCATCAACGAGCTCTACCGCAAGGGGGCGGAGGTCATCTACGACAAGCTCGAGGGTCTGCACGTCTCCGGTCACGCCTGCCAGGAGGAGCTGAAGATCATGCACGCGCTGCTGCATCCGCGCTTCTTCATTCCGCTCCACGGCGAACAGCGGCACCTGCAGGCGCACGCGCGGCTTGCGCAGTCGATGGGCATGGATGCGAAGAACATTTTCATCTCGGACATCGGTAAGGTCCTTGAGCTCACGAAGGCCA
>OLNF01003228.1_pt1 | contig 12043 bp, 10 predicted proteins | sample 1673061 | NCBI WGS metagenome assembly OLNF01 (sample SAMEA3136751, study PRJEB25190) | human gut metagenome | reverse complement strand
AACGCAGCTGCACTCTATTATTCATGAAACGAATTTCCTGTACTGCTTTATGTTTGGATTGAAGGAAAGAATCAAAGAAAAGATAGATAATATCACGAAGCATCTAAACAAAATAAAAGTACCTGTCCGTCCAAACAGGCACTTCCAACGCTGGGGTAGAATCATGAAGAGTCCGCCATCATATCGCTTTAGACTTGATGGAAGGAACAATCCGAAATACAGACGACACCAGTCTGTTCTAATGACCGTAGCCCCGTAGTTAAGAATATACATATATATTCTAACACACAATTTTTAAAAATGGGCTGATTTTTTATGGGGATTTATGCGCTTTTTTTGGAAGTTGAAATCCAAACTCAAATTAATCCTCACATTTTTCTATAAAACTAAAAAAAGCATCAACTTAGTGGATGTCTAAATCCTTAAGTTGATGCCATTGGGTCTATAATGACCGTTTTTTTTATGGGCAAATAATGGTATAATGTGATGTATGAAATAGAGGTGATATAAATGGAATTTAGAGAATACAAGGACACAGATCTTCATGCAGTTATGGATTTATTTTATGTCACTGTCCATGAAGTCAATAAGAATGATTATACAGAAGACCAATTAGAAGCCATTGCACCAAAAGAAGCCAATGAATATCATTGGGAAAAATCTTTAGAAAAGAATCATACTATCGTAGTAGAACAAGATGGGAAATTGATTGCATTTGGTAATATTGGTAAAACAGGTTATTTAGATCGTTTATATGTTCATCCTGATTATTTAAGAAAAGGGATTGCATCAAAACTTGTAGAAGATTTAGAAGCCTATGCAAAAAAACATGATTGTCATGTCATTAATGTGACTTCATCTATTACATCTAAACCATTCTTTGAATCTAAAGGCTATAAAGTTATTGAAGAACAAATTAATGAAAGACGTGGAGAAAGACTTCTAAGATACTTAATGGAAAAGAAAATCTAAAATACTTTTTTAAAAAGGTGCAAGATAAGCGAGAAAATGTAAAAACATTTTCTCTTTTTTTCTATTCTTGAAAAGAATCCTATTTTTTGAAATCTTCCGTTATAATGGTGTCAGAAAAAGAGAAAAGGAGACTCATAAATGTTAGATAACAAATTAAAAGCTTTTCCAAAAGATTTCTTATGGGGTGCATCTACTTCAGCTTACCAGGTAGAAGGTGCAAACTTATCAGATGGTAAAGGTCCATCTTGTCAGGATGTTAAAGAATTACCAGCAGGAACTTCATCTTTAGATGTATGTGCAGATCACTATCATCGTTATAAAGAAGATATCAAGTTAATGGCTGAAATGGGATTCAAGACATACCGTTTCTCAATCGCTTGGACTAGACTAATTCCTAATGGAACTGGTGAAGTAAACCAGGCAGGTATCGATCATTACAATGATGTGATTAATACATGTTTAGAATATAATATCGAACCATTAGTGACTATGTTCCACTTTGATATGCCTGATGCATTAGACAAGAGAGGTTCTTGGTCTAACCCTGAATCAGTAGACTGGTTCGTTAACTTTGCTAAAGTTATGTTTGAAAACTTCGGTGATAGAGTTAAATATTGGTTAACTATCAACGAACAGAATATGCTTACTTTAGTTGGTCCAATTATTGGTACATTAAGAATTCCTGAAGGTACTACAAATGTATTAAAAGAAGTATATCAGCAGAACCACCATATGTTAGTTGCTCAGGCTAAAGCTATGGTTTTATGTCATGAAATGCTTCCAAATGCTAAGATTGGTCCAGCTCCAAACATTTCTTATGTATATCCAGCATCTTGTAAGCCAGAAGATATTTTAGCAGCTCAGGAATTCAACGCAATCAGAAACTGGTTATATTTAGATATGGCTGTTTATGGAAAATACAATAACTTAGTATGGACTTACTTAGAAGAAAATGATGCAACACCAACATTTGCTGAAGGTGATGAAGAAGCAATGAAGAATGCACATCCAGACTTCATTGGTTTCAACTACTATTCAACTGCAACTGTACAGAAAGCAGCAGCGGATGATAAATTAGATCCAGGTGCAGACCAGCAGTCATCTCGTGGTGAAGCAGGTTACTATAAGGGATATGCAAATCCAAACCTTAAGAAGACTGAATTCGGTTGGGAAATTGATCCTGATGGTTTCTTAGCAACTATGAGAGAAATGTATTCACGTTATCATTTACCAATGATCGTTACTGAAAATGGTTTAGGTGCTTACGATACATTAGAAGATGGTCGTGTTCATGATAACTACAGAATTGCATACTTAAGAGCACATATCGAACAGTTACATAAGGCTGTTACTGAAAACATCGAAATGATGGGTTACTGCCCTTGGTCAGCAATCGACTTAGTATCAACTCATGAAGGTATCAGAAAGAGATATGGTTTCATCTATGTAGATACTACAGATGAAGAAGTAGGAACTCTTGATCGTTATAAGAAAGATTCATTCTACTGGTATAAGAAAGTCATCGCTACGAATGGTGAAGACTTATCAGACGACTTCGACGTTGAATAATAAATGAACATCCGGTCTTTTCCGGATGTTTTTTTTAGTGTATGATAGGTTGGAAAGGAGATTAATATGAACGCTATTATTTTATCGCTAATAAGCTGGTTTGTATTCCTAATTAATCCTCCTATAGGTTTAGGAAGTCTTGTTATATTAATAGAAACAGGCCTTTATGGCTTGATGGAATATCGTATTAAAAAAGCTGATGATTCAGAAAAAGATACGCTTTATAATGCTTACTTTATTCTTTCAGTGATGGTAGTTGTTGTGACCTCAGTCATCATGCTTTTCCTTTATCAATTAGATGGGGACAGTACTGTCACTCTTATTAATAAAAGAGGGGAATTAATGAATACAGTACTCTATATGATTGGTTTGATGGTTAATGTTTTATCTATTAAGACTGTTTATGATGAAAGAAATAAATGGTTACATCGTTATGGTGGAAGAGAACTGTATGATTACTTTGATCCTGAGGGAATGACATTCACTATGCCACGTTCTTTCTATATATGTATGGGTGCTTCTATTGTGAGTGGTTTATTGTGTCCTTACTTAGGGACTATTGGTTTCTGGACACTACTCTATATTCCAATCATTATGTTCTCACGTATGAATCTCAAGATATATAAGAATATGTATATTAAGTTATCTCATAATAGAGGAACAGAGAATGAATATGAAAGACTTAAGCATGTTGTACCAGGAGGAATCTACACACACTATTGTTTATGGTTTACTTATATGATTGCCTTTATGGTGATAGGTATTAAATTCTTATGTTATTCACAGAAGATATTTGTATTATCTTTCTTGCCGACATTAAAAGATATTTATGCATTCTATCCATTTATTGTGTCAATCATTGGTGATTTTATCTGTGCATTTATACTTATCTACAACTTAAAACAAAGAAATTAGGACTAGGGTTGCCCCTAGTCCTTTTAAGCGTTCATCTCTTCTGAAAGTTCTTCCCATTCCGTCATGAGTTTTTCTAATTGATTGTTTAAGTCTTCTAGTTCAGCAGTGATTTCATTATACTTCTGATAATCATTCATCACTTCATCACTATGGAGTTCTTCTTCCTTCGCACTGATCTTCTCTTCAAAGTAAGAAATATCATTTTCTATCTTCTTTAATCTATTCTTCTTTTTCTTATCAATAGTATTTTGAACTTTTACCGCTGTTTCTTTCACAACTTCTTCTACTTTACGATGTTCAAGATAATAAGCATAGTTACCAGCAAATATTTCATCGCCATGAGGATTCATTTCCACAATCTTAGTAGCGAGCTTATTAATAAAATAACGGTCATGAGAAATAAAAAGAATTGTACCAGGGAAATCTAGTAATGCATCTTCTAGTACTTCCTTAGACTGAATATCTAAGTGGTTTGTTGGTTCATCGAGAATCAAGAAGTTAGCTTTATTAAGTAATAACTTGATTAAGACAATACGTCCTTTTTCACCACCGGATAAAACATCAATTGTTTTAAATACATCTTCACCTTTGAATAAGAATGCAGCACAGATATTTCTGATTTCTGTATTATTCATATCAGGATAAGCATCATGTATTTCATCAAAGATTGTCTTTTCAGGGGATAAAGAAGTCTGTTCCTGATCATAATAACCAATCATCACCTTAGAACCTAAACGAATACGTCCATGTACAGGTAAATAGTCTTTAAGAATCAAATGGAACATTGTTGTTTTACCTACACCATTAGGACCAAGTAAAGCAACTCTTTCACCTTTCTTAACTTCAAAAGACACCGAATCGAACAATGGCTTATCAAAAGCCATAGCGACATCATCTACTTTTAAAACATCATAACCACTCTCTACTTCAGGCTCAAATGCAAAACGGATACTAGAAGGAAGACTCTCTGGTCTTTCTACTTTCTCCATACGTTCAAGTGCTTTCTCTTTAGATTCAGCACGTTTCACCTGTTTTTCACGGTTATAAGATTTTAAACAGTCAATAGACTCCTGCATACGTTTAATATCTTTCTGGTTATTTAAATAATGTTTTAATTCTACATCACAATCATGCTTCTTGACTTCAGCATATTTAGAGTAGTTACATTTATAAATCTTACTCTTACCATTCTCTATTTCCATAATAGAAGTAGACACCTGATCAATAAAATAACGGTCATGAGATACCACAATTACAGCTTTATTATATTGTTTTAAATAGTTTTCTAACCATTCAATAGAATTTACATCAAGATGGTTAGTCGGTTCATCAAGTAATAATAAATCAGGAGAACGTAATAGCAGCTGACCTAACGCAATTCTTGTCTTCTGTCCACCAGATAAAATACCAATTGGTTTATACCACATATCCTCATCAAAACCTAAACCATTCAAAACACCTTTGACTTGTGACTCCATGGCATAACCGCCTTCATCCTGGAATTTAGATAATAAAGAATCATATTGATTCATAATTGTATCTAAATCATTTGTCACAGCCATTTCCTGTTCCAATTCATGAATACGTTTCTCTATTTTCTTTAAATCTTCAAAAGGTTCTTCCAATGTTTCATAAATACTCTTATTAAGATCAAACTTATGTTCCTGATTCAATGTACCAATACGAATATTCTTCGCAATAGTCATCATACCGTCATCATAAGCCTCTTCATTTAAAAGAATTCTAAGCAATGTACTCTTACCAGCACCATTAACACCTATGATGGCAAGCTTATCATGCTCTTCTATATGGAAAGTTATATTTTTTAGGACTTCTTTTCCTGAATAAGATTTAGATAGTCCTGAACAAGATAATATCATTTTTTCATCACCCAATGTATTGTACCAATTTAACGAAATAAATACAAATTATCTTTGTTTTTTATATTGCGCATAGAATAGTATATGTGTATAATTGTATACAATGATAAACAAGGGGGAGAAGATTATATGAATCTAGCGTATAAAATCTTGAATGCACATCTTAAAGAAGGAGAATTAGTTCCAGGAACATCTATTTGTATCGGAATTGACCAGACTTTAACACAGGATTCTACAGGTACAATGGCTTATCTTCAGTTAGAAGCAATGAATGTAGGTCATGTTGCAGTAGAAAAAGCCGTGGCTTATATTGACCATAACATGCTTCAGACTGGTTTTGAAAACATGGATGACCATGAATTTATTAAATCAGTTGCAAGAAAACATGGTATCACATTCTCTAAACCAGGTAATGGTGTCTGTCATCAGTTACAGCTTGAAAATTTTTCACATCCAGGTAAGACGCTTATTGGTTCAGATTCTCATACACCAACATGTGGTGCAATGGGTATGATTGCGATTGGTGCAGGAGGACTTGATGTAGCTGTTGCCATGGCAACAGGTAAGTACTATATTCAGTGCCCATCAGTTTTACAGGTTAAACTAACAGGACGTAAAGCACCTTGGGTATCTGCAAAAGATGTTATCTTAAAAATTCTACAGGAATTATCTGTAAAAGGTGGGGTTAATAAGATTGTTGAATATACAGGTGAAGGTTTAAGTGATCTTTCATTAACTGACCGTGCGACTATCTGTAATATGGGTGCAGAACTAGGTGCGACTACTTCAGTATTCCCAACAGATGAAAATACTTTAGCTTACTTAAAACAGCAGGGTAGAGAAGATGAATATGTTGAAATGAAAGCGGATGATGATGCAACATATGATGAAACTATTGAAATCGATATGTCTACATTAGTTCCTATGGTTGCTCAGCCTCATTCACCAGATAATGTAGTAGATGTAAAAGAATTAGAAGGTATGAAGATCAATCAGGTAGTCATTGGTTCTTGTACAAACTCATCTTTACCAGATATGATGCGTGCAGCAAAGATCTTAAAAGGTCGTAAAGTGGCTGAAGATGTTTCTTTAGTTATCGCGCCAGGTTCATCTTCTATTCTTTCTATGCTTGCACAAAATGGTGCTCTTGCAGATATGATTCATGCAGGTGCAAGAATTCTTGAATGTGGATGTGGTCCTTGTATCGGTATGGGACAGGCTCCATTATCAAAAGGTGTATCTTTAAGAACAATCAACCGTAACTTTAAAGGACGTTCTGGTACAAATGATGCAAGTGTATATCTTGTATCTCCAGAAGTTGCTGCATTGTCTGCAGTCAAAGGTTATTTATCACAGGAATTTGAAGATGATATGGTATTAGAAGAAGTACCAGATACACCATTTGTGAAGAATCCTAACTTCTTTATTAGTGAATATATCCCTGATAATGAAATCTATATGGGACCTAATATCAAACCAGTTCCTAGAGGAGATAAGTTAACAGATACAGTAAGCGGTAAAGTTGTATTAAAAGTAGGAGACAATATTTCTACAGACCATATCGTACCTTCTGATTCTAAATTACTTCCATTCCGTTCTAATGTCCCTCATTTAGCTAAGTTCTCATTCTCTAAGGTAGATCCTGAATTCTATAATAGAGCCGTTAAAAACAATGGTGGTTTCATTGTAGGTGGAGATAACTATGGACAGGGTTCATCAAGAGAACATGCTGCATTAGTACCTAACTACTTAAAGATCAAAGCTATCTTTGCCATTTCATTTGCGAGAATTCATCGTTCTAACTTAATCAACAATGGTATTCTTCCACTTGTTATTGATGCGAAAGATTACGATTTCTTCAATGATCAGGATGATTACGAATTAAGTGATTTATTAACATCTGTAGAAGAAGGTAAAGACATTGTAGTGACTAATAAGAATACAAATGAAACTATTACAGCACATCTATCATTATCAGCACGTGAAAAAGTCATGATTCAGTATGGTGGATTATTAAATGCAATTAAAGAACTAGGAGGAGATTTCTAATGAAAGCAGTACTTATTCCAGGTGATGGTATTGGACCAGAGATTTCAGCAAGTGTTGAATCTATCACAAAAGCAATGAACCTAGATATTGAATGGGTTAAATATAGAGCAGGTGCCCAGTATGCAAAAGAAACAGGTGAAGTATGGGAACCTGGTCTTGTAGATGCAATTGAAGAATATAAATGGGCATTAAAAGGTCCTACAGCAACTCCAATTGGAACAGGTTTTAGAAGTGTGAATGTCGCATTAAGACAGAAATTCTCTACTTATGCTAATGTACGTCCTTTACGTAACTTCAAGGGTATTGATTCTAAATATGAAAATATTGACTTAGTCATAATTAGAGAAAATACTGAAGATTTATATAAAGGTATTGAATATATGCTCACTGATGATATTGCGAATGGTGTTAAGTTAATCACTAGAGAAGCTTCTACACGTATTTGTCGTTATGCATTTGAATATGCACGTACAAATAACAGAAAAAAAGTGACAGCCATCCATAAAGCCAATATAATGAAATATACAGATGGTCTTTTCCTTGATTGTTATAGAGAAGTGGCAAAAGACTATCCAGAAATAGAAACACAGGAAGTTATTATTGATAATATGTGTATGCAGCTTGTACAGCGTCCAGAAACATTTGATGTCCTTGTTGCACCAAACTTATATGGGGATATTGTTTCTGACTTATGTGCAGGTCTTGTAGGTGGTCTTGGTATTGCACCATCAGGTAATATTGGTGACGACTACCGTATTTATGAAGCTGTTCATGGCAGTGCACCTGATATTGCAGGTAAAGGTATTGCGAACCCAAGTTCTTTAATTCTTGCATTCGCAATGATGCTTGAAGCATTAAATAAACAGAAAGAAGCACAATCTTTAAGAGAAGCCTTAGCAGCAGTCGTAGAAGAAGGTAAGTTTACAACACCTGATATTGGTGGACAGGCAACTACAAAAGAGTTTACAGACGCAATTATCGATAAATTATAAGAGGAGGGACAAAGAATGCCATCTCATAGCATTTTTGAATCAACTTCCCATGGATCATTGGGCTCTAAAATATTTATCTTATTACGTGATCGTATTCTTAATGAAAGTTATAAATGCGGTGATAAATTAAATGAATTAACACTTGCGAAAGAGTTGAAGATTTCTCGTACACCTATTAGAGAAGCATTAAAACAGCTAGAATTAGAAGGTTTAGTAGAAAGTATTCCTAATAAAGGTGTTTATGTCAAAGGTTTTTCACCTCGTGATATTGATGATATGTTTGAAATACGTCTTTCTCTAGAAGGATTAGCTGTTTCATTCGCAATTGATCGTATGGATGAAGTGCATCTTGCTAAAATTAAAGAAGTATTTGAATTGCTAGAATTCTATACTACAAAGAGTGACTTTGATAAAGTGAATGATTTTAATATTCTATTCCATGAATCTATTTATCAGGCAACACAGTCTACCTATTTTGAACAGATTCTTAAGGATATTCATTACTATGTCTCTGTGACATCAAGACATTCTATTGCGCGTCCTGAACGTTTAGAATCATCACTTGCAGAACATCGTGCTATTCTAGAAGCCATCATTGATGGAGACAAAGATGAAGCAACAGAACGTATTCAAAGACATATTCGTAAAACACAGATGCTTGTAAGAAAATATTATGCAACAAGAAAGTAGGGTCAACCTACTTTTTTTGTTGTAGAATGATATCAGGAGGGTATTTATGCTTACACCAAAACATTTGATTAAAAAAGAAAAGAATGACTATCGCTTGATTGCGATATCAGATATACATGGTCATTTAGACCGCTTTAAAGAATTACTAAGAAAAGTGAATTATGATCCTGTAGAGGATTATTTGGTGATTATTGGTGACTTTGTAGAAAAAGGAGACCAGGTATTAGAAACAATACACTTTATTATGAATCTTTCACGTTTTCCCAAGTGTTATGTTTTGATGGGTAATTGTGAATGGGCGATGAATGCATTACTTACTATTCCAGAAATTGCAGGAGAAATTCCTAAGTATTTAAAGAGAAATAGTAAGAACGGTATTATTAGAGATATTTATAATCATGAACATTTTAGTGATGGACATGAAACACCTTTAGGTATGCAGAAGATCATGGCTGGAAAGCTTAAACAAGAATTAAAGTTCATGTCTCATTTACCCACTACATTATTATTTAATGACTATTTATTTGTCCATGCAGGTGTAGAACCAAGAGATAATTATAAGGAGTGTGGTTTATCATCTTACCTCGAACTCCAACATTTTTATGAATTAGGACATTCATTAAAGTATACAGTTGTTGTAGGACATCTTCCTACATCCAATTATTTCCCTCGTTCTATTCATAATGACATTATTATAGATGAAGAAAAGAAGATCATCTGTATTGATGGAGGAACAGGTGTGAAACCTATCTCACAATTAAATGCGCTTATTATTCATAGTTATAAGGGGGAAGTGACATATCAAACAGAATGTGTACAGCCATTTCCTGTAGGCGTATTAAATAAAGATCTTTATGGTAATGGTGAAGTAGACCATAAGATAGCTTTTCCTGATTATGAAGTGAAGATCATGAAGAAAGGAAAAGAGTTTAGTCAATGTTATAGAGTGAGTGATCATGTAATGATCTCTATTAAGAATGAATTCTTATATGAAAGAAATCATCATCTCTATTGTTTAGATGATTATACAGATCATTGGTTTATAGGTGAAAAAGGAACAGAAGTCAAGATTGCAGGTGTCTATGGACATTATGTTTATGTCATCTGTGGTGCACAGGTAGGTTGGGTCAATGAAGAAGACATCGATTATTAAGATAGTATGTGTGATAGCTGTGTTATTAAGCATCATCACCTATCAGACGTTCTTTTCTTATAAGAAACTTGATCCTCATATTGTATTAGTCAAAGAGAATACATCATTCTTACATCAAACACTTACAATGGGACAGCCTTTGGTTGTAGAAGGACAAAGAGGCTCTCAATATTATGGCTATTTATATGTGAATGGAAAGAAGAAGGAAGGCTATATTTCAAGTAAAAAGGTACAACCTTATACATTTGATGAATCTTTTGAAAAAGAACTCACATCATTCCCTGATAGTTATAAACAACCGTTACGCTTCTTACATGCACTTTATCCAGAGTGGCGCTATGTGCCTCTTAATACTTCTTTAGACTTTAATCAAACGGCTTCTATTTTCCAAAGTAAGTCATTGATAGATACAAATGCTTCTTCAATGATCGCTTCTCCTGATATTATAGAAGGACAGACATGGTGTCGTGTTTCTTTTAATGCAGCCCGTTATTTTTTGGATCCACGCAATGGTTTGGATGCTTATCATGCGCTGATGTTTGAGAAGCTCACTTATAATCCTTCTGAAACATTACAGGAAGGAAAAAGAATGCTGGCAGGAACTGAAATGTCAGGTATAGAACCGCAGTCTAAAAAAGACTGGGCCGAACTCTATCGTTACAGTGCAGAAGTAAATAATATATCTATGTCATTACTCATTACCCGTGCGATTCAGGAACAGTCTGGTGGAGGGCTTGGACTTCGTGGAGGACATGCAAGAAATAATCCGCAAGGACCTCTTTTCTATAATATATATAATATCGGAGCAAATAGTAGTGATCAGGATGGAATAGACTTTGCGGCATCAAGAAACTGGGATACAAGAGAAAAAGCCATCCTTTATGGCTCTAAGTATCTATCAGATAACTATATTACGAAAGGACAGGATTCACTTTATCTGCAGAAATTTGATGTCCACAACAATAATCCTGGTCATCATTATTATATGTCCAACATCCGAGCACCTTATAGTGAAGCAAAGAATATGTTAAGAGGGTACAAGTCTAATAATATGGATCATGTGAAACGTATACTAGAAATACCACTTTATACTCATATGCCTGTCTATAATGCTTATCCTATTTCTACTGATATCAAATATGCAGGAACTATTATGAAGAATCCTCATTGTGAATATCAAATAGCGGATACATATAAGAACTTGACTGAAAATGTAGATTATATCTCTATCAATCACAAAACCTATACACATATTGTAGGTTTAAATAACTACTATGGTTCATGTGATATTCCAAAATAATATTTTCAGAAATAAATCCTTTCGTTTGTCATAGGCGGAAACCCACTGCCAATAGGTGGGAGGAGCCTCGTAAATCGTATCTATTATCCCTGACTTTCAACATATTTTTGTATAGTTGCTGATGACACTTCTCCAATGCTACAAGCAAAATAACCATCTGACCAAAATGTTTTTTCCTTCCAATACTGTTTTGATAAGATCGAACTATACTTATGCCATAAGTGGTATGTTGTTGCCTGCTTTACAATTTTGACAATATCGCAAACTCTATCTGTTGTGTCGTAACTTAATAAGAAATGTATATGGTCTTTGTCAGTTTCTATCGCAATAATTTTGTAGCCACGCGTATTAGCTATATCGAGAATCTCTTGTTTCACATCATCAGTAATAGAGCCTTTTAGTAGTTGCTTACGGTATTTGGTTACTAGAACTATATGTACTTTCAGACTGTATTTTCGTCTGTTATGACGATTGTATCTACTATCCACAGTTCACCTCAAAATATAGATATTTCGCTGTAAAT
>OLNF01003223.1_pt1 | contig 12053 bp, 8 predicted proteins | sample 1673061 | NCBI WGS metagenome assembly OLNF01 (sample SAMEA3136751, study PRJEB25190) | human gut metagenome | reverse complement strand
TGTAGTACAGCTTATACTCGCCGGTCTTTGTGCCGCTGCGGTACACTTCATACTTGCTAGCCCCAGCTACGGCGGCCCATTTGATGTAAGGCTTACCGGTGGAAATCAGATAATCCGTCTTTACACTGGGCGCGGTAAGCTTATAGTTGGGATCCTTAGCCCCGCAGATAGTACATGCACCATTCTGATAGCTATGGGTGTGCGGCGTGGTGAATGTCACCGCCGACGATGTGTATTCACGGCCGCCGCTCACCGTATAGAATTGGACCTTATAAGTTTTTCCGGGTGAGAGAGTGTAATACAGCTCGGTGTTGATGTTGAAATCAAAGGTCACATAGGTGGAGGTGTAATTCGCAGTATCCGGCTTATAGTAAGTAATCAGTTTGCCGCTGCCGTCATACAGGCGCATACCGGCGGATGTTGTTTTCAGGGTCTGGCCAAAGGTGACCTTTCCGGAAACCGTAGCATTTGTTTCCGTCACGCTGGTAAGCGTCGGCCCCTCCCAGGTGGCCGAGACCGGGGCGGAGACAAAGTCCGGCCGAATCACGCCCCAGTAGGGGTTGCCGAGCCTATTATACTGATAGCTGGAGCATACGACCCACTGGTTATAATCCAAATTCTGGTGATAGGTCACTCGGTCCGCTTCATAGATGGCCACATGGCCGTAGGGATTGCTGGCATTGCCGCTATATACCAGGATGTCGCCCGGCTGAGGCTGTGCTCCCTGGTAGCGCGCCCAACCGCTGGGCAGGGCGTTGGTGGCATAGTCGCAGCCGTTACCCCTTGCATAGCTGGCGCAGCCCAAAAAATCATAGTAATACTTAATGAGGTCCACGCACTGAGCTCCATAAACGCCATCGTAATCCAGGCTTTTACCCACCTGCGCCTTTGCCCATGCAAGGGCCTCCTGGGCCGTGTGCCCATTTGTGGAGGCATTGGCCGTCACAGGCAGCGCTAGCGCCACAGAGAAAAGCAGTACCAGCAGGCACAATGCCTTCTTGATTCCTTTCATTTTTAGTCCCTCCTGTTTTTTCTCAGCGGTAAGTACCAGGATAGCATTCCAACAAATATGCAGCCCGGCCAGGTTTGTTGCGCAAGCCCTATAGTCAATTGGAATACCTGCATTTACCGATGTTACAGTTCCATAATACATAGTATTTTAGTCAAAGTCAACAACAAAAAAAAAAAAAATACTCGACCTTTATTAAGTTTGCACAATATCCACCGCAACCGCGCCGGTATTTTTGCGGAGTCACCTATCATGGAACAGGCCCCTTCCATCTCCGCTCTGCAGTTCCGAAAGCAATGCGGGCCATCCTTATCCAGGCCCTAACGGGGAGATTAGAAAATAATGTAGGAGTAGTGTAGGAATAATGTAGGAATGGCCTATTTTTCTCCCCCTTTTATCGCTCCCACCCGCGGCTAAAGCATAGCCGTCTCAAGAGAAAGAACCCTTTATCCACATAGGATAAAGGGTTCTTTTCATCTTTTCATTCAGCTGTGGAAGGAGCTTTTCTTACTTCAGGCTCTCCTCCACCGCCACGGCAACGGCCACGGTGGCGCCCACCATGGGGTTATTGCCCATGCCCAAAAAGCCCATCATTTCCACATGGGCGGGCACGGAGCTGGAGCCGGCGAACTGGGCGTCAGAATGCATACGGCCCATGGTGTCGGTCATGCCGTAAGAGGCAGGGCCGGCGGCCATGTTGTCCGGGTGCAGGGTACGGCCCGTACCGCCGCCGGAGGCCACGGAGAAATACTTCTTGCCCTGCTCGATGCACTCCTTCTTATAGGTGCCGGCCACAGGATGCTGGAAGCGGGTGGGGTTGGTGGAGTTGCCGGTGATGGACACGTCCACGCCCTCATGGTGCATGATGGCCACGCCCTCGCGGACATCGTCGGCGCCGTAGCAGCGGACGTTGGCCCGCTCACCCTCGGAATAACGGATCTCCCGGACGATCTTCAGCTCGCTGGTATAATAGTCGAACTGGGTCTGCACATAGGTGAAGCCGTTGATGCGGCTGATGATCTGGGCGGCATCCTTGCCCAGGCCGTTCAGGATCACGCGCAGAGGCTCCTTACGGGCCTTATTGGCGTTCTTCACGATGCCGATGGCGCCCTCGGCGGCGGCAAAGGACTCGTGGCCGGCCAGGAACGCGAAGCACTTGGAATCATCGCTGAGCAGCATAGCGCCCAGGTTGCCGTGACCCAGACCCACCTTGCGGTCCTCAGCCACAGAGCCGTCGATGCAGAAGGACTGGAGGCCCACGCCGATCATCTTGGCGGCCTCAGCGGCAGTCTTGACACCGGACTTGATGGCGATGGCTGCGCCCACAGTATACGCCCAGCAGGCGTTCTCAAAGCAGATGGGCTGGATGCCCTTCACGATCTCATAGGGGTCGAAGCCCTTTGCCTTGCAGATCTCACGGCATTCCTCCACGGAGCCGATGCCGTACTGGGCCAGGACGCCGTTGATCTTGTCGATCCTTCTCTCGTAACTTTCAAACAGAGCCATTGTTGTCGTCCTCCCTTCTTATTCCTGACGCGGGTCGATATACTTCGCCGCGTTGTCCCACTGGCCATAGTGGCCGGTGGCCTTCTTCAGTGCCTCGTTGGCATCGTCGCCCTTCTTGATGAAATCCATCATCTTGCCCAGGCTGATGAACTCGTAGCCCACGATCTCATCGTCCTTGTTCAGGGCCAGACGGCTGCAGTAGCCCTCGGCCATCTCCAGATAGCGGGGTCCCTTGTCTCTGGTGGCGAACATGGTGCCCACCTGGGAACGCAGGCCCTTGCCCAGGTCCTCCAGAGACGCACCCACGGCCAGACCGTCCTCGGAGAAGGCGGACTGAGTACGGCCGTACACGATCTGCAGGAACAGCTCACGCATGGCAGTGTTGATGGCATCGCACACCAGGTCGGTGTTCAGTGCCTCCAGAATGGTCTTGCCGATCAGGATCTCGGAGGCCATGGCGGCGGAGTGGGTCATGCCGGAGCAGCCGATGGTCTCCACCAGCGCTTCCTCGATGACGCCGTTCTTCACGTTCAGCGTCAGCTTGCAGGCGCCCTGCTGCGGGGCGCACCAGCCCACACCGTGGGTAAAACCGGAGATGTCGGAGATCTCCTTGGCCTGCACCCACTTGCCCTCCTCAGGAATGGGCGCCGGTCCGTGATAAGCGCCCTTGGCCACGGGACACATATGCTGAACTTCAGTCGTATAGATCATAGCAGCGATCTTCCTTTCTCATATATAGTTACCATCAGTGAAATGACCGATGGCATTATAACAGAGCGCGGCAGAAAAAGCAAGAAACATTCCAAACATTTGGTGTAATTACCAGATGGAACGCCGCTTTTCACCGGACAAGGGCATTTTATCACAAAATCTCGCGTTCTGCAACAGAACAGCCCCCGTTCTCCTTGACTTTTCCCTTATTTGAAATATAATAAACGGGTATTTTATGAGATTCAGAGGAGGATGTCCCGATGAGCATGGATATGACCTATTTCGACGAGATGGAGGCCCGCATCCCCCGCGGCAAGGTCCGCACCCGTTTCGCCCCCTCGCCCACCGGCTATATGCACGTGGGCAACCTGCGCACGGCGCTGTATACCTGGCTCATCGCCCGCAGCCACGGCGGCACGTTTATCCTCCGTATTGAGGACACGGACCAGGGCCGTCTGGTGGAGGGCGCGGTGGATGTCATCTACCGCACCATGGCCGAGTGCGGCCTGGACCATGACGAGGGCCCCGATGTAGGCGGCCCGGTGGCACCCTACATCCAGTCCCAGCGGCGGGACACCTACGGCAGGTATGCCCAATTGCTGGCGGAAAAAGGCGGCGCATACTACTGCTTCTGCGAAAAGTGCGCCTCCGAGGAGGACAGCGGCGAGTTTGACCGCGCCGCCGATCCCTGCCGCGATCTGCCGCTGGAGGACGCCCTGCGCCGCGTGGAGGCCGGTGAGCCCTACGTCATCCGGCAGAAGATCCCCCAGACGGGCACCACCACGTTCCACGATGCCATCTTCGGAGACATCACCGTGGAGAACAGCACGCTGGACGATCAGGTGCTGCTGAAGCGGGACGGCCTGCCTACCTACAATTTCGCCAACGTCATCGACGACCATCTGATGGGCATCACCCATGTGGTGCGGGGCAGCGAGTATCTCTCCTCCGCCCCCAAGTACGACCTGCTGTACCATGCCTTCGGCTGGGACGTGCCCACCTATGTCCACTGCTCTCCCGTGATGCGGGACGCCCAGAATAAGATGTCCAAGCGCCATGGCGATCCATCCTATGAGGATCTGAAGGCGGAGGGCTATCTCACCGAGGCCATCCTGAACTATGTGGCCCTGCTGGGATGGTCCCCCAAGGGCGAGCTGGCAGAACAGGAGATCTTTACCCTGTCGGAGTTGGTGAGTGCCTTCGACATCACCGGCATCTCCAAGTCCCCTGCCATCTTTGACCGTGCCAAGCTGGATCACTTCAACGCCGTGTATCTGCGGAGCATGGCCCCCGAGGCGTTTGCCAAGGTGGCGGAGCCCTACATCCGCCAGACGGTGAAGGGCAACTTCGATGTGGCCGCCATCGCGGGACTGCTTCAGGCCCGCTGCGAGAAGCTGACGGAGATCCCCGAGAAGGTGGATTTCTTCGACACCTGCCCCGACTACGGCGTAGAGTTCTTCACCAATAAGAAATCCAAAACGAACCCCGAGGTCTGCAAGACTATGCTGGAGGCCGCCATTCCCATGCTGGAGGCGCTGCCTCAGTGGACGGACGAGACCATCCACGACGGGCTGGTAGCACTGGCGGAGACACTGGGTGTCAAGAACGCCACGCTGATGTGGCCGGTGCGCATCGCCGCCGCCGGCAAGCTGGTGACCCCGGGCGGCGCTGTGGAGATCTGCCGCATCCTGGGCCGCGACGAGACGCTGCGCCGTCTCCGCGCCGGTCTGGAGAAGCTGGCATGATTGCCTCCCAGTTCCGTCAGCTGCGGGATTTCTTCCGCAGTCAGGACTTCCGCCATTCTCTGCTCATCACAGGCGGTGCTTTTGCCGCACTGATCGTGCTGGCCTTCGCGGCGGGACTGATCTTCCCTGCCGTGCCTGCGCAGGTGCTGACGCTGTTCAGCCAGCAGATGGCCGATGCCGGTGTGGTCAGTGAGAGCGGCAGCATCAGTGTGCCGGCGCTGCTCTGGAACAACCTGCGGGCCATGGTGCTCAGCGTACTGTACGGATTTATCCCGTTCATCTATCTGCCCGCCCTGTCGCTGGGCGTCAATGCCCTGCTGCTGGGCTTATTCGCCGCATACTTCCTCAACAACGGCATCTCTATACTGGCCTATCTGGGGGGCATCCTGCCCCACGGCATCTTTGAACTGCCGGCGCTGGTCATCAGTCTGGCCTGCGGCATCTACCTGTGCAGCCGCATCAACCAGTATGTCCGCAAAAACACCAAGGGCATAATGGCTCCCACGCTGAAAAATATTGTCCGCGTGCTGGCGCTGACGGTGCTGCCGCTGCTGGCGGTGGCAGCTGCGGTGGAAGCGTATGTGACGCCCGCTGTGATGCAGTTTTTTCTGTAAAGACCGGCTTTTGCCATTCTAAATATTCAACTTCTCTTTGAAAGGAACGATCCAGATGTGTGAGAAAAAGATCAATGTTCCCGCCCTGTTCGGCGAAATGGTGTTCGGAGAACAGCAGATGCAGCAGCGTCTCCCCGCCGATGTGTACCGTGCATGGCAGCAATCACTGGCACAGGGAACGGCGTTGGATCGTTCCGTAGCCGGCGAGATCGCCGGCGCGATGAAGGACTGGGCCATTGAAAAGGGCGCCACCCACTACACCCACTGGTTTCAGCCCATGACCGGCTTCACCGCCGAGAAGCACGACAGCTTCATCACCCGCGACGGCAAGGATGGCGTGCGGATGGAGCTGAGCGCCAAGGAGTTGAACAAGGGTGAGGCCGATGCCTCCAGCTTCCCCTCCGGCGGCCTGCGGGCCACCTTTGAGGCCCGAGGCTACACGGCCTGGGACCCCACCTCCTACGCCTTCGTGAAGGACGACACCCTGTACATCCCCACCATCTTCTGCTCGTACAGCGGCCAGACGCTGGATAAGAAGACCCCCCTGCTGCGCTCCATGCGGGAGCTGGACCGCGCATGCGTCCGCATCCTGCGGCTGTTTGGCAACATGGAGGTCCAGCATGTCACGGCCCAGGTGGGCCCCGAGCAGGAGTATTTTCTCATCGACAAGAGCGCCTACGAGCGCCGCGAGGACCTGAAGCTGTGCGGTCGGACGCTGTTCGGCGCCAAGCCTCCCAAGGGTCAGGAGCTGGACGACCACTATTACGGCGCCATCAAGCCCCGCGTGGCCGCGTTCATGCGGGAGCTGGATCAGGAGCTGTGGAAGCTGGGTGTACTGGCCAAGACGGAGCACAACGAGGTGGCTCCCGCCCAGCATGAGCTGGCTCCCATCTATGCTGATGCCAACACTGCCTGCGACAAGAACCAGCTGACCATGGAGATGCTGAAGAAGGTGGCCGCCCGCCACGGACTGGTGTGCCTGCTCCACGAAAAGCCCTTCGCCGGTGTCAACGGCTCCGGTAAGCATGACAACTGGTCCCTTCAGACCGACACCGGCGAGAACCTGCTGAAGCCCGGCGGTACCCCCAGCCAGAACGCCCAGTTTCTGCTGATCCTGGCGGCTTTTATCAAGGGCGTGGACGAGTATCAGGAGATGCTGCGCTGCTGCGTGTCATATCCCGGCAACGACCACCGTCTGGGCGGCAATGAGGCCCCTCCTGCCATCATCTCTATTTTTCTGGGTGATGAGCTGACGGCCATTCTGGACTCTATCGTTCAGGGCACGGAGTACGTGGATATCACCAAGAAGAAGCTGCGCGTTGGCATCGATGCCATGCCCGACATTCCCCAGGACACCACGGACCGCAACCGCACCTCTCCTCTGGCCTTTACCGGCAACAAGTTCGAATTCCGTATGCTGGGCTCCTCCCAGTCCATCGCCAGCCCCAATGTGGTGCTGAACACCATCATGACTGAGGAATTGAGCCAGTTCGCCGATCGGCTGGAGAAGGCCGAGAACTTCCAGTCCGCCCTGCAGGAGCTGCTGCAGGAGACGTTTACCGCCCACCAGCGCATCATCTTCAACGGCAACGGCTACGATGACGCCTGGGTGGCTGAGGCTGCCCGCCGCGGCCTTGCTAACCTCCGCGACACCGTGGACTGCATGCCCGCCTACATCGACAAGAAGAACGTGGAGCTGTTCACGAAGCACGCCGTCCTGACGGAGACGGAGATGCGCGCCCGCTATGAGATCCATCTGGAGAACTACTGCAAGGTGTCTGCCATCGAGGCCAACACCCTGCTGAATATGGCGCAGCGCAGCATCCTTCCTGTGGCGGCACGGTACTCCGGCGACCTGGCCAAGGGCATGGCACACAAGCAGGAGGCGGGCCTGGCCTCCACCTGCCGTCTGGAGGAGCATCTGATCCGTCGGATCAGTGGACTCAGTGACCAGCTGCTGGATGTCTGCCAGGATCTCTCTCAGGCACTGGAGAAGGCTCCCGCCGCCGACAGCGGCATCGAGGCCGCCCACTACTTCCGCGGGGAGATCAACACCCGCGTCCGGCAGGCCGGCGACCTCATCAGCCAGCTGGAATCCCTGGTAGACGCCAAGATGTGGCCTTATCCCACCTATGCCGACATCCTGTTTGGTGTGTAAGGCATATCTACTTTACAACAATTGCAAAAAGGGGACGGAGGCATCGCCTCCGTCCCCTTTTTCTGCCACATATACCGTCAGGCGCTGGCCTTCTCCTTTTTTCGGCACTGTACGAAGTGTACCACCATGCACACGATGAACACGATGCTCAGATAGCCGAAGATCGGATACACCACGGCGATGATCTCACCAAAGCCCAGCAGACTGGCACACCACGCCAGTACGCACAGCCCCACCAACACCGGCTTCTTTTTTTCCCGCACGAAGCGGGCCTTCTGCTCCAGATAGGCGATGAGTCCCACCAGACTGGCCAGCGCGTTGCAGAACATGGCCAGCAGCAGCATCAGGCCGTACACTGTGCCCAGCGTCCCGTTGAGACGGCTGGCCAGCGCCACCATGGGCAGCTCCGCCGCCACCGCCTCGGGGTATGACGCCAGACTGGTGAGAATACTGCCCGCCACCGCCAGCAGCATCACACCGGCCAGAATGATGCCGCCGTAGATGTGGCGCTTCCGCCGGACGTACTGCCCTACCGGCGACATGATACCGATACCGCCCAGAATATTATAGGAGACGAAGGTCAGCGCTGCGATGAACCAGTTGGGCATCAGCGGGTTGTTGTTCACGTTCCGCAGCTGGAAGACCCCCTCCGTGCCGAAGGTGGCGTAGGCTCCCACGGCGAAGGCCACGGTGGCCGTGATCAGCACGGGTATCAGTGCGGAGAAGGCATTGACCATTCCCGTCACGCCCAGCAGCGCCACCGCGAACACCAGTGCCATAAACACGGCGCTGCCCAGCCACGCCGACACATCGAACAGCTGGGCCAGCATAGCGCCCACACCGGCGGACATGGACACCACCACAAAAAACAGGAATACCGCGCCCACCGCACCGGAGGCCGCCCGCAGCCACTTGACGTTCCAGGGTACCAGCAGGCGATCCATGTCGGAGCACTGGGTCATCTGGGTCAGCCGCACGAACAGGATACCAATGGCGGAGAACAGCACCACTGCCAGCAGAAAACCCACATAGCCCAAGTTGCCGAAGCTGCCGAAAAACTGCCACAGCTCCTGCCCCGAGATAAAACCGGCCCCCAGGAAGCATCCTACATATGTAAAGGCCAGCGACCACGTTTTGATCTCTTTCATCTCTTTCACCTCATGAAAAAATACACGTCTATCCAGTGTATGCGATGCGGCGGATTTCGTCAACCCCTGCAATGTCTCGGCATGATAAATTTATTTCGCCGAATCATTCAGTTTATTGTTGACGCGGCGGGTGTGCCGATGTATAATCATCCCATCGTAAAGCGTAAAATTGTACTATTTTTGCTTTACATAGGCAAAGAATTTGCGCCACACAGGAGGAAAATGTATGATACATACCATTGATGGCATTATTTCCGCCGCCTGCGGCAGCAGGACCGGTGTCATCGCCGTAGCTGCCGCCCACGACCAGCCGGTGATCGAAGCCGTGGTGGATGCCCGCCGCGAGGGCATTGCCACCCCCATTCTGGTGGGCCATAAGGAGGAGATCGCGTCCATGCTCAGCGCTCTGGGCGAGGATCCTGCCGCCTATGAGATAGTGGCCGGCGACAGCGATACCGACTGCGCTGCCAAGGCCGTAGCCCTGTGCGCAGAGGGCAGGGCCGACTTCCTGATGAAGGGTATTCTGGGAACCGCCGACCTGATGCGGGCCGTATTCAATAAGGAGCACGGCCTGCGCACCTCCCACCTCACCACCCACTGCATGCTCTATGAGATCCCCGCGCTGGACCGGATGGTGCTTCTCACCGACGGCGGTGTCAACACCTTCCCCGACCTGGACAAAAAGGCCGAGATCCTGGAGAACGCCGCTATGGTGCTGCAGGCCCTGGGCTACGAGCACATCAATGCCGCCTGCATCTGCAGCGCAGAGCAGGTGAACCCCAAGGTGCAGTCCACCGTGGATGCCGATGCGCTGGCCCACATGACCGACCGCTGGACCAAGTACAATATGGATGTCTGCGGTCCCGTGGCACTGGATCTGGCCGTCAGTGAGGAAGCCTGCCATCACAAGCACTTCACTGCCCCCGGGGCGGGCAGGGCTGACATCCTGCTGGTGCCCAATTATGAGGTAGGAAACGGCATCGGCAAGGCCGCTACCCTGTTCGGCGGCGCCAAGAATGCCGGCATCATCCTGGGCGCCAAGGTGCCCATCGTGCTGGTGAGCCGCGCCGACAGCGCCCACTCCAAGCTGGCCTCCATCGCGCTGGGCAGCGTTCTGGCCGCCCGCATGGACCTGGCCTGACATCCCGTATCCACTACCGTCTGAAAGGAGTTTTCTTATGGTCAATCAGCAATTCTATGAGCTGGGCACCGCCCCTTCTGTCATCCGTCAGCTGTTCGCCTATGGTCTGGAGCAGGCCGCCAAGGTGGGCGCGGATAAGGTCTTTGACTATTCCCTGGGCAATCCCAGCATCCCTGCCCCCAAAAAGGTCAATGAGTCCATCCATACCATTGTGGACACCACGGACTCTATCCAGCTCCACGGCTACTCCATGGCCAACGGCTTCGAGGATGCCCGCGCCGCCGTGGCCAAGGACCTCTCCGACCGCTTCGACCTGAATGTGAAGGCCAGTGAGCTGTTCCTCACCTGCGGCGCGGCGCCGGCCCTGATCTCCATCATCAAGGCTCTCGTTCTGGACAGTGATTCCGAGATCATGGCCGTGGCTCCTTTTTTCCCCGAGTACCGTCCCTTCGTCACTGCCAACGGCGGCAAGCTGGTGGTGGTACCCGCCGATACCCAGGCGTTCCAGATCCATCTGGACGCCGTGGAGCAGCGCATCACGTCCCATACCCAGGCCATCATCATCAATTCCCCCAACAATCCCTCCGGTGTGGTGTACACCGAGGAGACGCTGCGGGGTCTGGCCGTTTTGCTGGAGCGCAAGAGCGCCGAATATGGCCACCCCATCTATATTATCGCCGACGAGCCCTACCGCGAGCTGACCTGGGAAGAAGCTGCGCCGCGCCGTGCTGTGACACAATATTATGACGATGCGCTGATCTGCTATTCGTTTTCAAAATCTCTCTCCTTGCCGGGGGAACGCATCGGCTATATCGCTATCGGCGGCGCCGCCGCGGAAAAAGAAGCGCTGCGCGATGCCGTTGCCGGCGCCGCCCGCATGCTGGGCTTTGTCTGCGCCCCCGCAATGATGCAATATCTGGTTGCGGCGCACCCGGCAAAGACAAGCGATTTTTCCGCCTATCTTGAAAACCGCAAAATTCTGACCGACGCACTCCGTGCCATGGGCTACTCCTTCGTTCCGCCGCAAGGCGCATTTTACCTGTTTTTGAAAGCGCCCGCGGAAAATGCAGCCGCCTTTTGTGCTAAGGCGCGCGAGGAAAACCTTTTGCTCGTGCCCTCCGATTCGTTCGGCATGCCGGGGTATGTGCGCATCAGCTATTGTGTCAAAACAGACATGGTGCGCCGCTCGCTTGCGGCATTTTCCCGTCTCGCCGCGCACTACGGCCTGCAGGCGCAAACCGAACAAAAATAAGACACAGAACACAAAAACAGCTCCCCGTACCGCCCGGCACGGGGAGCTGTCTTTTTCTTTTGTACGCTTTTACATCAGGCGCGCTCGGCAATTTCCTTTGCAATCGCTGCCACAAAGTCGTTTGCATCCATAACGTCGTTTTGCTGGCTGTCGCGGCGGCGCACGGAAACCGTGCCCTCCGCTTGCTCGTTATCACCGATGATGAGCATATACGGCACCTTTTCCAGCTGCGCGGCGCGCACCTTGAAGCCCGTTTTTTCCTGGCGCTTATCCACGGCGCAGCGCACTCCCGCCGCACGCAGCTTCTCGCAAAGCGCATCGCAATAATCGTTGTTGCGGTCGGTAATGGGAAGCAGACGCACCTGCTGCGGTGCAAGCCATGTCGGGAACTTGCCGGCATAATGCTCAATGAGAATGCCAATGAAGCGCTCAATGGAGCCAAATACCACACGATGGATCATAATCGGGCGATGCTTTTGCCCGTCCGCCCCCGTATATTCCGCCTCAAAGCGCTGCGGAAGCTGGAAATCCAGCTGAATCGTGCCGCACTGCCAGGTGCGCCCGATGGAATCCTCCAGATGGAAATCGATCTTCGGGCCATAGAAAGCGCCGTCGCCCTCATTGACCACATAAGGCAGCTGCATTTCCTCCAGTGCCTCACGCAGCCCGTTTGTTGCAAGCTCCCAATCCTCATCGCTGCCGATGCTGTTTTCGGGCTTTGTGGAAAGCTCGACATGATATTTGAAGCCGAAGAGGCTGTATACCGTAT
>OLNF01003218.1_pt1 | contig 12068 bp, 9 predicted proteins | sample 1673061 | NCBI WGS metagenome assembly OLNF01 (sample SAMEA3136751, study PRJEB25190) | human gut metagenome | reverse complement strand
GTGACGAAAAAAACAGCTCCGGTCCCTTTCGCAGGGAACCGGGGCTGTTTTGCGTGAGCCGCTGCTATTCCAGAAAAAACGGGACATATTTTGTGCCGCTGGAATCAATGATGGCTACCCGACCTCAGAAATCGGCAAATTAGCCGTTTTGACACCTGCGCACGGCACGCTTTGGCAACACGCGGAGCACACCGAGGGTAGTGATGCCACCCCTACCTCGCATACGCAGAAAGCCCTGAGCGCAGGACGTGCAAGCTGCAATTTCGATAAAAGCAAAAAAAGATCACGCAACCCAGCGGGGCCGCGACGCCTGCGTGCTTCGGGAGTACACCTGACCAAGACACAAAAGCGGCAAAGTTTGCCGTTCTGATACCCGGCCAGGGGAGGTTTGGAAACGTGCGGTTCGTGCCGAGAGTGGCAGCGCAAAGCCACGCTGTGGCCGAGGGAAGGAAGGCCCCTGTTTCGGCGTGTAAGCCGTTGTGTGCGATTTTTCTCCGAAGGCCGAGTGTGTACCCACTTTCGGGAGTGAGAGCGAACGTGGGCCGTTTGTGAGAGAAGTTGAAAGGCGGGATGAGAAACGGTTTGGAACAGCGTTGTGATGGTAACTTTTGGACGATATTTGCGGGAACGGTTTTGGACGAAAAGCCGAACTTTACAGGAAGGTTTTTCGAGCATTGAGGCCAAGAAAAAGCCGAAAGGGTTAGCGCCAAAGACCGTGCGGAACATCCACCAGATGATCGGCTCGGCGTATAATCTCGCTAGGGAGCAGAAGTTGGTAACCCGCAACCTGACGCAGGGCTGCGCCTTGCCAAAAGTCGAACACAAGGAGATGAAAACGCTGACTGCCGACCAACTCAGCGCCTTCTTCCAAGAAGCCAGGGACAGCGGCGTGTACGAGCTCTACTACCTTGATCTCGCCACCGGACTGCGGCGGGGCGAACTGCTGGGGCTGAAATGGACGGATGTAGATTTCGACCGCAGAGTGGTCAAGGTGCAGCGAGCTATATCCCGGCAAAACGGCAAGGTGGTCGAGGCCCCGCTGAAAACGAAAAACGCCTACCGCACACTGCCGTTGTCGGCAGACGCGATAGACGTTCTAAAGGCACAGAAAAACAAGGTGGGAAGCAGCGAGTGGGTATTTCCATCGCCCACCGGAGGCCCCATGTCCCCGGACAGCGTGTTGCATATGCTGCACCGCGTTCTAAAGCGAGCAGGACTGCCACGGATACGCTTTCATGACCTACGCCACCCGTATGTCAAGCCCACGACAAAAAAATTTATAACTTTTTTTGAAGTTTTTCGGGCAGCTTCATAGCTGCCCATAGCTGTTTCAAATGGGTGTTCACGGTTATACCTCCTTTTCAGATTGCTTTGTTTCTAAGAAATCCTGTGTTGCATATTCAATCTCAATCCGATCTCCTGGAAAGACGTAAACTTTGTTGATAAGCCGGTCAATCAGAGCTTTTGTCAGCATGTTGGCGTTTCCGACTTCCTGCACAATTTCCTGTTGTTTCAGCTTAATCTCATAATCACTTTTTATCTGCTTTGTCTGTGCAGTAATGACAGCATGAACATTTTTGGCTTGTACCAGCTCCGTGTCATAAACCGCTTTTCGTGTTCGATAGGTTTCCAAATCAATCTCTCCGAGTGCATACTGCTCATAAAGATGCCGCTTGCTGTCTTGAATAGAACGGAGTTTTTCTTCATGTTCGGCCTGCTGGACTGTCTGCAAATCCAATTTATCCTTATTGCTATCAATTCCCAATGCCGGACACATTTGAGCCCGAATTGTTTCAAATACAACCTGCTCCAGATCTGCCATCTTTATGCGCACACCATGACAAGGAAGCGTTTCAGCCACCTCGGAATGACGGCAATAAAACCACGCACCATTTCGTAGAGACATTGCATGATCGCAGCATCCACAGAATACCTTACCACGGAGCAGATAATCACGCGGCTTTTTATTTAACAGAGAGAAACGCTTAATAGAAGCATTGGCTTTCTCAAATAGATCCACACTTACAATAGCCGGATGATGGTTCGGTATTTTGAACCACTCACTTTCATCCTTTAACTGTGTATGTCGGCTGCCAATTTCTTTTACCTTTCTCTTGCCAATTACATAGGTACCGATATATCTTTGATCTTCTAAAATACGCAGGACCGTTGATGTACTCCAAACGCCGTTTGTTCGGGAAACATTGTAATAGTCCTTGCCTTTAAGTTTGCGATATTCCCCAGGGGTGGGGATATTCATGGCATACAGTTTTCTTGTGATCTCGGCTGCGGTGTTGCCTTCAGACGCCCATTGAAATATCATCTGCACATTCGGGGCAACATCCTCGTCCGGTTCCATACGTCCGTCTGCACTCTTGCGATAGCCGTAAGGACAGATGACACTCTGATATTCCCCACGACGCATCTTTGCGTATTTTGCACTTTTGGTTTTCATGGACATATCCCGGCTATAACACTCGCTAATAAGATACTTGAAAGCAATATCAATCCCTCCGGTATCACCTTTGAAATTAGCTGTGTCAAAATCATCACTGACGGAAATAAAACGGGTGTGGTAAAGAGGAAATACCCGCTCAATAAAATAGCCGGTTTCAATGCTGTTACGTCCAAATCGGGAAAGGTCTTTTACAATAATACAGTTGATCTTTCCGGCCTGAACCATTGTTAAAAGTTCCTGCACCGCCGGACGCTCAAAGTTTGTCCCTGTATGACCGTTGTCAATAAATTCCAAAATCTCACTGTTATCCCATTCCGGCAGAGACATAGCTTTTTCACGAAGAATCAGTTTTTGATTTGGTATGCTCAAACTTTCGGTTTTGAAATCTTCCACAGAAAGACGGATATAAAGGGCAATCACATAGTTGCGCACAGTTCCACCGCCTTTCCCTGAAATTCATTTTTGAAACGGAAGGTTACATGAATATTCCGCTCGTGGTCAATCTCAATTCGTTCAATGAGCCGTTCGATCAGTTCTGCAGTCAGCACATGATCCTGTGCCAGTGTTTTTGCATCCTTTTCCATTGCACGGTATCGGGCAAGCTGGTTGTCCAGGGAGTCCATAGATTTTTCAAATACTTCAATCTCACCAGACAGAGCATTGATAGCATGTTCATAATCCGCTTTCAATTCAAAGTATTCGTCATTTGTCAAAATACCCTGCACAAAATTTTCATATAGACCACGGATCAGTCGGCGTGTTTTTTCAATTTCCTGCCGTTTGGCCGACATCTGAATTTTCAGCTTATCTTTTTCCTGTTTTTGTCTTGCCTCCAACTGAAAGAGTGGCAGCGACATTCCCAGCGCAACTGTCAGCTCTTTTTCAAGAATAGCCGTAACAGTAGAAATCAGTTCCTTTTCCTGCATCGTTGCGCCTTTGCAGCTATCTTTTTCTACCCGGCTGTTTGTAAGGCAGTGGAACCAGTAAGTGTCGGGTCCTTTCCGGCGCTCGGCGCGTTGCCTGTGAAGGCTTCTGCCACAATCAGCACAGAACACTTTACCTTTGAAAATGTTTGGTGTGTAGGGACGTTTTGGAGTTGCTTTGCTTTCTTCACAGATCTGTTTTCTGTATTCCTGAACTGCATTAAACAATTCATAGCTAATGATCGGTTCATGGGTGCATTTGGCAATAATCAGATTATCTTCTCCAGCCTTGACCTGCTGATGATCTACAATCTTTGTTTTTCCTTGCACCAGATCGCCTGTATAGACTTCGCTTTCTAAAATTTTCATCACTGTACGGGTCTGCCATTTGCCGCTTCCAATCAGACCCGGACTGGTAATCTCGCCAGTGGCCTTTTTATAATGGCTCGGTGCCGGAATCCCCATCTCATTTAGATTGCGGACAATCCGGTTCAGTGCCACATGCTCATGTGACCATTCAAAAATCTGTTTTACCACAGGGGCAGTATTTTCATCAATCAGAAGTTTATGGCAATTATCAGGATCTTTCCTGTAACCGTAAGGTGCCCGTGCACCAATATAGTCGCCGTCTTTCATAGCCTGCCGCGCTTGTGCTTTGATTTTTCGTCCAATGTCCAGAGCATAGGCTTCATTGATCATATTTTTCAAAGGCAGCATGATACCGCCATGAAGATTTCCGGAATCCGCTGTATCAAACTGATCCGTAACAGCAATGAAACGAACATTATGAGCATGGAAATACTGTTCGATATAATAACCTGTGTCAATAGAATTTCGCCCTAATCGGGAAAGATCCTTAACAATCACACAGTTAATGTGGCCTGCTTCAATATCAGATAGCATTTGCTGAAATCCAGGGCGGTGAAAATTTGTCCCTGTCGCTCCGTTGTCGATATAGGTATCATACACAACGAAGTCCGGTTTATCTGAAAGAAAGTCATTCAGTACCAGCTTTTGATTTTCTACTGAGCAGCCCCGCTTTTTGTTATCCTCCACAGAAAGACGGATATACAGAGCTACATGTACATATAAAGATGGTGCCGGCATAGGTGCCGCCGTCTGTTTTCTGCTTTTTCTTGCCATTTAGCCCACCATCCTTTCTTCATTTTTTGTAGCAATCTGTTCCGCCAAAGAGATTGCTTTCTGATATTCATCCTGGTAATTAAATTCAATATGCAGTTCATCTTTACCCATTACCCGTATGCTTCGGATAAGCTGCATGACTGCCCGGCGGTCAATATCCTCCATAGTAGAAAATCTCATAAAATGGTTGATCCAACGATTTCGTTCGCTTCGGTTTTCCAATACATCTGTAAGTTTATCGTTCCATTCAGCGATTGCCTTTTGGAACAGTTCAATATCTGCATTGTATTTTCGCTTATAAGAGAGAAATTCTTCCTTTGTCAGAATTCCACTCACCAGATTTTCATAGAGTTTTGCCTTAAAGCCCTCGGTCTGTGCTACACGCTTTTCATTTACTCTGATCTGTGCGGCATATTCCTGTGCCAATTCCCGGTTGATCCGTTCCTGACTGATACTGGACAGCAGGGCATCCAGAGAAGCAACATTTTCAATATGTCCTTTCAAACTGTCCTGCACACATTCAATCAGATCCGACTCTTTCAGCATGACCGACGATGTGCAGCCATTCTTTTTGCCGGTCGGGCAGTAATAATAGTGATACTCTTTATCTTTATAGCGGTTCGTCTTGCGGGTCATACGGCAGCCACAGCAGCCGCAGATCAAAATACCGGAAAAAAGGTAAACCTTATCCGATTTGGGAGAAGTCCTTGTGTCAATCCTGCGGAGCCGTTGCACCAGATCAAAATCGTGCTTTTGTATGATCGCTTCATGGGTTCCCTCCACACGAATCCATTCCGAAGAAGGTTTGTCCTCACGCTCTTTTAATTTGAAATGGGGCGTTGTCTGCTTGCCCTGGACCAGTGTTCCGGTGTAAGTTTCATCCTGCAAAATGCGGATGATTGTAGTTGCAGACCATTTGCAATCCTTTCGGTCTGTATAGCCACCTTTTGCATGAGGCATTCCGTGATTGCGCTTATACGCCAAAGGTGAAAGAATTCCTAATCGGTTCAGTTCATCCGCTATATGGGAAGCGCTGAATCCTTCCAGCCGTTTTCTGAAAATATCCCGCACAACATTGGCAGCATATTCGTCTACTTCCAGGCTCTTGTGTTTATCGCCGACTTTCACATAACCATAGATGGTAAAAGCACCTACAAAATCCCCGCTGCGCCGTTTTACTTCCAGGGCGCTCCGTGTCTTAACAGAAATATCCCGACAGTAAGCCTCATTCATAATGTTTTTGACAGAAACCGTGAGATCATCGGCAGCGTCATTTTCTGTGTCCACATTATCGTTAATTGCGATAAAACGCACTCCATAGGCTGGAAATACCCTGCGCATATAACGGCCTGTTTCTATGTACTCACGACCTAAGCGGGAGAGGTCTTTGACAATCACGCAGTTAGCTTCGCCTTGTTCGATCATCCGCATCATTTCCTGAAATGCCGGGCGATCAAACAAAACACCACTATAACCATCGTCAATTTTTTCTGCCACAACCTCAATTTCCGGGTGTCGGGCTATGTAGTCATCGATCAGGCGCCGCTGGTTAGCAACGCTGTCACTTTCTACTGTTTTATCATCCGTATAAGAAAGACGGATGTACTTAATCGCTTTGTAAACCTGCATAAAAAAACACTCCTTTCGTTGCACAGAAAAATCCCCGCAATTCAAGAAGTGTGGTTAATCCATATTCAATTCCTTTTCCGATTCTTATTCTACCATGCTTTTACGGAAAAGTCAGCCCCTTTCTTAAAATTGCAGCTATCGCAAAATACCCTTGATACATTCTTCCAGGGTAGCACCTTCAGCAGAAAAACTGGCTTGTACAGTAAAACGTCCACACTTAAAATGGTATGGATTTTTGATTTGCTGAACAAATTCTGCAATCCGTTCATCACGGGAAAGTTCTTTGTTGACAGAGACATCCCGAATGTCTACCAGTGTACCCACTTCACTGACAATGGTATTCAATTCCATAGTATCAACTCCCTTCTGAAAACTGTGTTATCAAAACCACATGAATAGGTCGGATCTATGGTTATTGCACACATAAATCCGGCCCATTATATCTGATTTCGATTTTACTGCCGTATTTGCCACGCACCCCGGCAAGTCCTTCTGTTATAAGGACGGGGCTGTTACAGGCTGCGGATAGCGTCACCGCATCATAGTCCCACATACGCCGCCGCTTTGCCAGAGCAAGCAAACGCCGCAGGAACTCTCCCCAAGTCTTTAGGAAGCTGTGAAGAAGTACCATTATGATCTGCGTCGTTATCGCGTCCGGCCTGCCACAGCCGGTTTCGTAGGTTGCGTTTATCGCTCGGACAGCCTGGATCCATCACCTCCTTAGGCCGCCTGTCACCGCGCCGCCCCATCTGCCGCTCGGAACACAGAATGAAGTACCTGTAACAGCGTATATTCGGTTGTCAAGGAACAAGCAAGGGGCATGGCAGACAAATTGATATTGCAGTTGGGGTGGGAGGATGTATATGCTTCCTTACCACACCCGTCCAGCTTGTCCCGCCGAATATGTCCCTCTACTATTCAGTACATTTTTAGGGGCAAAGTTGCCGTCTGTTATAAAATTTCTTTGAAATATTTTTCCAGACTACGCAATCCGGCTTCGATAGAACGGGTGATCCGGCTTTTGTGTGTTCCTTCCGCTTTGGCAATATCTGCTTTGCTCATGCCAAGAAAAAAGTGTGCATAGATTCGTTGGCGCTGCTTTACCGGAAGTTTGGAAAGACCTTTATAAATCAACTCCGTCATTTGGCGCTGTTCCCAAATTTCTGCCGGGTTAAGAGGCTTTTGCAATATCTCACGCTCAATACCTTCGTCTCGATCCAGAGAGTAAAATGCTTTATAGCGGTATGTACGAATCCGATAGGCTTCTTCCAACAACATATATTCCCGAAGCAACAAAGCAACTTCATCCGGCACCTCAACGATCATGTCCTGTGTATAATACGGGTAATAATCCCGAAGATTGATTTTCTTCATAGTAATTTCCTCCAATTTCGATGTTTGAGTTGATGGCAAAAATCGAAATCAGAGGGTGGGCTGCGGCAGCGATAAGGTCTAAGTCTCTTTCTGATTAAAAAAAGGGTACAAAAAAGCGCGCCCGTACAAAGAACAGGCGCGCCAAAGCAGCAGTATAAAATTTTTCCGGGAGGTTGACAGCGAAAATGCTCAAACTTTGTCGAAACCAAAAACGCCGCAATCCATACGAGCTGGACTACGACGTATAGGTGACTGAATGTAAAGCAGTTTATCTGCAGATCTGTGTTGCATAGACGCATAGACATTTCCTCCCATCAAGGAGGAACCTGAATCGGCTGCTTGATACCTCCTTGGGAGAAAATTATATCGGTTATGTTTCCTTTATCAGTCCGCAGATATTCGCTTTTTACTCTTTATATTCGCAATTTTCTACATATTCCGCTCTTAGAATATATGCTGCAAAAAGCAAGCCCACAAGGGGAAACAACACCTTGTGGGCTCATGTTATAGATGTTCAAATTTATAGCCGATCCCGGCGACACTCTCAATATAGTTTGGAAGATCCGGTTCAAAGCGCAACTTCTTACGCAGCTTACTTATATGATTATGAATCGCTTTTCTCGAATAGAAATCACAATCCTCTTTCCAAACCAAATCGGTAATCAGTTCGTAAGTAAAAACACGTTTGGGATTGGCAATGAGTAATGCCAGTATATCAAACTCCTTACTTGTCAGGTTGATAATCCGTTCACGAACCCTGACAGTGCGGTGTTCCAGGCATAGATAAAGCTCGCCTTCTTGTATTTCTGTCAGAGGATTTTTCTCTGCTGTGGAAGAAGTGTGACAGGAATTGAATACTGTTCCATGACAGACTCCTTGCTCCAAAATATATTGCATTAGAGCATTCTTTTGTTCCTCGTTAAGAAGCAGAAATAACTTTTCGCCAATCTGTTTGCCGGATTCTTCTATATCAAAAACAGCTAATGTCCCATCACATCATCACCTCCGTAAAATTTTTCAATTACTCCACAAAGAACAGAACCCGCCGGATCAGCTCCGGGATATTGACCGGGGCGGTGATATAGTCGTTCACGCCCTCATGCCGGTATTCATATTCCGTGGCAAGGTCGTTGTTCTCGGTGAGGATAAAGAACGGCAGAAGCCGGACAGGGGGATTCTTCATTTGGAACATCCCCGCCACCCGCCGTAGCGTATGAAACAGCTCCATTGCTGTGCCGTCCGGCAGTTCCAGATCGCACAAGATCAGTTCTATTTCCTTATCCTCAAAAATCCGGCGCTTGGCTTCCCAAATCGAGGAAACCAGAATCAGGTCAAAGCCCTTTTGTAGCATAGCAGCCCGCAGCACTTCGGCGCTGGTATCTTCTGCATAGACAAAGAGCAGCTTGTGAAAAGTCGGGGCCTTTTCGCCGGATAACTGCCGGTAGGCGTATTCCACCAGCTTATCTTGTAGTAGCAGTCCTTTCATTTTGTCCATGCACAGCGTCGCGCCCCGGCGCATAGCTTCCTGTTCGTAGTCGTCCTTGTCATGACAGGACGCCAGAATAAAAGGCAGCTCCTTGTCTGCGGCCCGCACCTCGTCCAGAAAGTCCATGCCGGAACCGTCCGGCAGGTCGAGATCACAGCAGACCACCAGCGGCATTTCCTCTTGGATGGCGGTCCGCGCTTCTTTCAGCGTACAAGCCGTTTTTACCGGGTAGCCCCGGTGCTGTAAGTATTTTTGCAGGCACCATGTATAGGTGTCGCTGTCGTCGATCAGCAGTATCTTTTTCATGTGTCCTCACCCCCAATATTGATTTACCACAAGCATAAACTACAAATGTTACACAAATGTCCGAGGTGCCTTTGATTTCGACAAAAAAACAGGCTGAATTGTTACAAAGCTCGGACATTTCAAAAATTTTTTGAGAAATGGCGAAAAAAGCGGGGCAGCACACGCCGCCCCGCCGATCCCATACGGCTATTCCATCGTCCTGATTTGCTCAACAAGAGATTGCTTTTTCAGATTTCCAGTTGTGTAAGAAATCAAGGTGAATTGCACAATCAGCAGGATTGCTAAATATATCAATACGATCAGCCACGGAAATGAATAGTAAAAGTATGGATTCATCGTTTTCACAACGACCTGTACGGATAGGAAGCCCAGTCCAGTCCCCAAAACCAATGTTACCAGCGTAGCAAAAACTGAATACATTAACCCCTCATAGCACAGCATTTTGATAAGCTGCTTTTTACTCAAACCAATCGCCTGTAACATTCCAATTTCCTGCCTACGGGATAAGAAGTTTGTGATTGTCGTATTGACAAGGTTGATTAAAGAAAAGCACACAACAATAACAGCCACGATCAACAATACCCCGAAAGAAAGTTGTTGAAGTCCGCTATAATAAGTGATACTTTCTTTTATGGTTTCCATAACCAAATCGCTATTTCCGTCTATCAGTTGATTTAATGCAGCTTCTACCGTATCATATTTTTTCATATCGGTAATTACGGAAATCGTACCTGTGCAATCTATCCCGGTCGCTTCATTCATAAACTGCTCCGGAAGCGCAAAGCATTTTGAGAAGCCGGAGTAAGAATATTCGTTTACAATGCCCATGACGGTATAGGCCTTTGTGCGAATTTGGCCGGATTCGGTTTTATAGTCCACTTCGACGGTATCACCCAACGCAGCCTCAATATCATAGAGATCGGCACGCTCTTGAAGCAAGACAATTCCATTGCCTGCCACCAGTTCATCATAATCAGTCGTTCCCGCAATTCGCTCTTTCTCCAAATTCTGCTGTTCATCTCGGCAAAAGCCCTGAATCCATTTTCCAGAATTACCATTTACACGATATTCTGCGTCCGTGTAATACCAGTGCTTGATTCCTGTAACGCCATCAATAGATTCTACTGCATTTATAAAATCGGCATTTAGAAAATTCTTTTGCTGCAATCCAGACAAAGAAATACCAGCAGTGTCCCACGATTGATTTGCGTTGAGCTGAATGTTAAATTCACCGACAGGGAAAGCCCTGCCTCTTGCCTCTGCAACGCCATCATAGGAAACTAACATTGTCGAAATCAATACAACCAATACTCCGCCGAGTGAAAGAGAAAGTATTGTTAAAGTGGACTTTGCCTTTTGTCTGGACAGATTCATTTTAGCAAGTGAAGCAGGCGTTATTTTACGGTGCAACACGGAACTTTCTTTCATTTTCCCCTGATAATCGGAATATCGCAATGCTTCCAGCGGAGATACTGCCGCAGCTCTTTTTACAGGAGTATGAATGGCAATCATCACAATAATAAATGCAAAAAGGCCAACCCCGACCGTCACACATAAAGTAGTCAGCCAGTACCAACCGGCAGGAATCAGGAAGTACCCAATCACATTTCCAATAACCAAACCAATCGGGATAGCAATGGCAGCAAGTAATTTCCCCTCGCGGTAAACCATCTTTTTGATCTGTCGTTTTGTAGTTCCGATTGTGCGAAGCTGTCCATAGTTACGGATACTGCTTGCTACTGAAATATAAAAAATCGAATAGATCACAATGCCGGAACCAATGAAAGTTACAAAACCGATCAAGAAATAGAACAGCATATCGCTTCCGTGATTTTCGTCCTTTAAGTTAAAATATGTGGAACGGACAATCACATTATCATCGGAAATTTTTAATTGCTGCGCCAGAGTGTTTGCATAGTTGGTGGCTTCTTCCTCGCTCATGTTTTGAGCGCCTTTCAGCCCAATGTAATAATCAATCATGCCTCCGTCGCCATACTGCTGTCTTACTAATTCTTTCGATATAATGGCTGTATAGCGCCCAATATCGCCGGTTTTCACATCTAAGATTCCCGTCAATTTGAAATCATGGGTAGTGCCGTCAGAAAAGGGGATTTGAATTGTCTGTCCCAATTCATTTGAATAGCCCAAACTATCCAAAAAGGATTCCTGCACTACAATTTCATTCTCCGAAGCTGGTAAATCTCCCGAATAGGGCATACTTTGGGATGTTAGCATATCTGCATTTGCATAAGTAAAGTTCACGGTTGAATGGTTTACCTGTTCAGAAAATGCGTTGAAAAATTCTCCAACCCACGCAATTTCTTCTTGCTTGTATAGTTCCTGTCCCTGTTGTTCAGAAATCGCATGATACATAATCTGCGCTGTTTTTTGGTTGCGGTTTTGCGTTTCCTGCATAACCCCAAAGCCATAGAGTACAATAGCAGATAGCAATGCGCTGGCAAGTACAATCGTCAAAACAATAAAGATATTTCTTTTTCGATTTGCCGATATACTGCGGTTTGATATGCGCTTTACAATGCCGCTGGTATCATTTTCAAAAGGCCATGTCATAGCCTGCCACCTCCTTACTCCACGATCTTACCGTCCTCAATGCGGACGATCCGATCGGCAAGGCGGGCAATGTCGTTGTTGTGGGTGATCATCACAACGGTTTGTCGGAACTCCGCACTGGTACGCTTGATAAGCCCCAGCACCTCGGCGCTGGTCTTGCTGTCAAGGTTGCCGGTCG
>OLNF01003214.1_pt1 | contig 12079 bp, 9 predicted proteins | sample 1673061 | NCBI WGS metagenome assembly OLNF01 (sample SAMEA3136751, study PRJEB25190) | human gut metagenome | reverse complement strand
GCATGCTGGCCAACTTCTTCGACATCCGCAAGGACAGTCAGGCGATGTTTGAGGGATTGGAAATCTCTAAGAATACAGCCCTGTGCAGCGAATGGATGAACCAGTGGCCAGTCTTATTCCTGACCTTTAAGGATGTGGATGGTCTGACCTTTGCTTCGGCCAAAGAGATGCTTCTGAACCGGATCGCAGCAATTTATAACGACCATAGTTATCTGCTGGAAGGGACACGAGTCCAGGAAAATGACCGAAAGGTTTTTGAACGATTGGCAGATGAAGTCAGCGGAAATCCCACAGATGCGATGCTGAAGACCTCGATTGTTCTGTTGATGCGGCTGATGAGGAACCATTATGGCAAACCGGTCATTCTTCTCATCGATGAGTATGACGTTCCTATCGCCAAAGCCAGTGCCAAGGGCTATTATCCGGAAATGCTAGAGGTCATAAAGGGGCTAATGAGTACAGCATTGAAGGATAATGACGCCCTCCGTTTTGCTGTGATCACTGGCTGCCTGCGCATCGCCAAGGAAAGCATCTTCACGGGTACGAATAACTTTGTCTCCGATACGATTTCCTCCTCTCACTTGAATGAGTACTTCGGTTTTACTCAGGAAGACGTGGACCAAATTCTAAAAGATGCAGATTGCCTGGAATATGCTGCTGACATTAAGAATTGGTACGACGGGTATCACTTTGGGGACTTGGACGTCTACTGCCCCTGGGATGTGATGAATTACCTGCGGGACCTCCAACGGAATCCGAAAGCCAAACCCGCCAGCTATTGGAAGAACACCAGCGACAATTCTATCATCCGCTCGTTTATTGACTACGCAGGCCGCAGCATTTCTCGTAAATTAGAAACACTGCTATCTGGTGGCTATATCCTCCAAAAGATCGAGGAAAATTTAACTTATGATTATCTTCATTCTTCGGAAGAGAATCTATGGAGTATCCTTTATCTAACTGGCTACCTGACGCAGGTGCGGGAGGAAGACCTTCCAGATCCACTGCCGGAAAAAATGTCTGCTCTTATGATCCCCAATGCGGAGGTCCAGGAGATCTTCGAGACAACTATCCAAAAGTGGTTTGATGAGAGTGCTCAGACTTGGAACCGAAAGGCGCTATTCGATGCCGTTTGGTCTGGTAAAGCGGAGGTTCTCACAGAACAGATGAACAAGCTCCTTCGCAAGACGATCAGCTACCATGACTACAAAGAAGACTTTTATCATGCGTTCCTAGCCGGTATTTTTGCCGGAGCGGGCTATGAGGTGGACTCCAATAAGGAGCATGGAGAAGGGCGCAGCGATGTGGTCGTCCTTGACCCGGAGGGAGATCGCGTTGCTATTTTTGAGGCGAAGTATTCCCGCACACAGGATGCAATGTCTAAGGATTGCGCAGCAGCCCTGGAACAGATCGAAGAACGGCAGTATGCGAAAGAGTTTGAGGAGGACTATGACTCGGTCCTCTGCTATGGGATCGCGTTTTATAAGAAACGATGCCTGGTTCGGATGAAATAAAACAAAAATCATAACAAGGCCGGCTACTATGGGGGATGGTAAAGCCCATAGTAGCCGGTCTTGTTTAGCGATTGAACTGCGATTGGTAGAGCGAGAAGATCTCCTGGTCAAAAATAACGAGATAGACCGTCATATCACGTGTAAGAAGGAAACCTTGGATGGTATCGATGGCAACCTTGAGGGCTTGCTCTTTTGGATAGCCAAAGATGCCAGAGGAGATCAGGGGGAAGGCAATAGACTTGCATCCATATTCTTCGGCCAGCTGGAGTGAGGTCTGATAGCAGGAGACCAATTGGTCATGCTCCCCGTATTGTCCGCCGTGCCAGCGTGGGCCGACGGTGTGGATCACATACTGGCAGGGTAAGTTGTAACCCTTCGTGATTTTAGCGCTCCCGGTTTTACAGCCGTGGAGCGTTCTGCATTCTGCCAGCAGCTCCGGGCCTGCGGCACGGTGAATACAGCCGTCCACACCACCGCCCCCCAACAGGGATTCATTTGCGGCGTTGACGATGGCATCTACCTGCATGGTTGTGATGTCGTTTCTGACGATTTGTAAGGGCATACGATGACCTGCCTTTCTGCTTTTTACTTTATTATAGACCATCTTACAATGAGAAAATCGGAAGCGCAAGGTGTCGAAAGCGGAACTTATGCGGAAAGTCGGAACAAAATTTGGAGAAGGACAGAGGCTGTCCACTTCATTTGCTATGATAAGCATGCGGAAGGTCCTAGCACAAAGCACCGGCCTGGTCGGAATGTCCTATGCCTGGGCCGGTGCTTTATGCAACATCACAAAAGAACTTTTTGCTTTGAAGTATTTACAGACGAGCTTTTCTGGTTTCGACAAAAAAACAGAGAATCCGACCAGATAGACACAGGGTGTCTACCCTGCGTGATATGATAGGGTCAGCAATCAGGGTTCTTCAAAGAGGAGGAACTTGTAGGGCGGGACCTCCAAAACCGTGGCGATGTCAAAGAGCGTGTCCAGCGAGACGGCTTTGAGAATATTGGGTGCCTCCACATGGCCGATGTAGGCCGGGGAGCGGTCGATGCGTTCGGCCAGTTGCTCCTGCGTGAACCCGCGCAGGCGGCGGTAGTAGGCGATTTTCAGGCCGATCTGACGGTACTGCTCGGCGTAAGTCGTTTTCACTGGTGATCCCCCCGTTTCTCCTACTAATGGTACCCAATCGTGTCAGGAATTGACATGCTATAAAAAGTAGAGTATACTATCTTACAGATAGGAAACTATATCAGGAGAGGAAGAGTGACGTGGACGATCAGTGTCTCTCGGAGGCCAAAACAGACCGCGTGTTGGCCATTTATTCCCGCTTGGTCGGCGGTGCCGTCTTGAACAAAGCCGACTTAGCCCAGCAATTTCATGTGACCCAGCGAAGCATCCAGCGTGACATCGAGTCCCTGCGATGTTTTTTTGCGGAGCAGGAACTGCCGCAGGACATCGTCTACGACAAGCGCAGCCGGGGCTACCGGCTGATCGACAACGCCCAGAAGAAGCTGAGTAACAGCGAGGTCCTGGCCGTCTGCAAGATCCTTTTGGAGAGCCGCTCGATGGTCACAGACGAGATGATGCCCCTGCTGGACCGCCTCATCGACTGCTGCGTTCCCGAACAGAACAAAGCCATCGTTCAAAGCCTGGTGGCCAACGAACGCTTTCACTACGTTCCGCCCCACCACGGCAAGCGCCTGCTCAACGGCCTCTGGGAGATCGGCCAGGCCGTCCGCAACCACCAGGTCATGGAGATCCAGTACGAGCGGATGAAGGAGCCCAAGCTCGTCACCCGCCGGGTGGAGCCGGTGGGGATCATGTTCTCGGAATACTACTTTTACCTCACGGCCTTCCTCCAGGACGTGGACCGCAAAGCCGAGTTCGAGAATGAGCGGGACCTCTTTCCCACCATTTACCGCATCGACCGCATCTGTGCCTTCCAAGTTCTGGACGAGCATTTTCATGTCCCCTACAAAGATCGCTTTGAAGAGGGAGAGTTCCGCAAGCGGGTCCAATTCATGTACGGCGGCAAGCTCCAAAAAATTCGCTTCCGCTATACCGGGCCTTCGTTGGAGGCCGTGCTGGACCGTTTGCCGACCGCGAAAGTCCTGGCGGAGGACGACGACGGCTGGGACGTGGAGGCGGAGGTGTTTGGAAGCGGGGTCGAGATGTGGATGAGGAGCCAGGGAAAGTATATATCAGAGCTATAATATGTCCGTGGCGTAAGCCTTTTTCTGCGCAGACCTTTATAAGGAAGTGATTTTAGCACAGAGGCCAGCGCCATGGATTTTTATTTATTTTTGAAGTAAGGCAGGTAGACAGCCGTTGTCTATGTCATCTGCTATTATAACAATGGAAAGCTTGAGGAGGACTCAGTATGGCAAAGGTGAAATTTCAGCTGGAAATGGGCGGAGAGAAAGTTAGAACCCTGGAACAGCTTCGGGAACACTTCGATATTTTTGAAGGCATGGAGTATGTGGAGAACGGAAAGCTGGTCAAGTGGCTGAAAAGTCGGGGAGAGGATGAGCTTGCAGAAACAGTGAGTGCGCTCGATCCGCAAGGCACGGACTGTCCAAAGAAACTGTGCTGCGCATTGGGAATTGCGTTTAATGAGCTGAAGTATCAGCAGCTGCTTCAGATCAAACGAGGAGAAGAAGAGCGCAGGAAAGTGGAGGAAAAAAGAAAACGAACCATAGAAGCAGAGAAAAAGAGGCAGCACGAGGAAAACGCTCAGAGAGAAAAAATTAAACGGGGAGAAGAAGAACGCCGAAAAGCGGAAGAGGAAAAAGCAAAATTCTCGCGAACCAATGTGGTTAGTGCATCTGATTACCCGGAATGGGCAAAGGCACAGCGTGAAAAGGAAAGGATAGCGGCAGAAGCAGAAAAAAAGAGAGAGGAAGCAAAAAAAGCTCAGATGGAAAGCGTCAGACGAGGGGAAGAAGAACGACAGAAGGAGGACCGCAAAAAAGCGGCGGAAGAGAGAAGAAGAAATTTATCAAAAACCAATGTTGTTAGCGCAGATGACTACCTTGAGTGGGCAAGAATGCACCGTGAACAGTAAATCAGGAAATCAATACAACAAAGAAGGAGCGTGTCATAATGAAACGAGAAAGCCAAAAGCCTGATTTTAAGGAGAAGGTATCCCACTATATGGATGCAGGATTCCCTATCTTGTATGTGAACACCTTTGAAGAGGGGAAGGTCGGGGACATCATTTATGATGTTCGTGAAAGCCGGGACGTCTATGAATGGAACGAAACCAACGGCTATATTCACTTTGAGACAAAAACCCCAGAGAATGGCGGAGAGGATTGGGCGCTGGAGGACGTTTTGGAGTTCGTGAAGGACCCAGAAATTCTGAATCAGAAGATCCTGATTTTGAAGGATACGGCGTCTTATTTGGAAGACCCAAGGATCGTGTCGAAGCTAAAGGGGATCGCGCGGATGATCCATCAAGGGATCGATGCCACTGTGATCATTATTTCCAGTGTGCTGCTGATTCCGAGAGAACTGGAAAAATTCATCACGATTCTGGATATGGATTATCTCTCCGAGAAAGAGATCAAGGAAATCATCCAGGACTTCATCCAAGAGAACGACATAGAGAAAGTCGAAGAGGAACTGATCGACCGGTTCGCAGTGGCGTTTAAGGGCCTGACAGAATATGAGATCGAAAACCTCCTGGCGCTGTCTTACTCGGAAAACGGTGAGCTGGAAGAGGATGACTTACAGCTGATTTTTGAGCAGAAACAGCAAATGATCCGTAAGTCCGGGATTCTGGAGATGATCCCGCTCAAGGAGAGCATGAAGGATATTGGCGGACTGGAGAATTTGAAGGAATGGTTCCAGCGGAAGGCAAAGGTGTACACAGACATGAGAAGCGCCGAAGCATTTGGCGTAGACATGCCCAAGGGAGTGCTGATTGCAGGGGTGCCCGGCTGCGGCAAAAGTTTGAACGCCAAGGCCGCTGCGCATCTGTTCCAGGTGCCGCTGCTGCGGATGGATATGGGCCGACTGATGGGGAAGTACGTGGGTGAGTCAGAGGGCAACCTGCGGAAAGCCATTGCATTGGCAGAGGCCATTTCTCCCTGCGTGCTGTGGATCGATGAGCTGGAGAAAGCCTTCGCTGGGATCGGCGGTGGCAGTGGCAGCGGGGCAGAGGTGACGACCCGTCTGTTCGGCAACTTCCTGACTTGGATGCAGGAAAAGAACAGCCCCACCTTTGTGGTGGCAACGGCAAACAACATCACCCAGCTCCCGCCGGAACTGCTGCGAAAAGGGCGGTTTGACGAGATCTTCTACGTGGGCTTCCCAGACCAGGAGGAGCGCAGAACGATCTTTGAGATCCATATTCGGAAGCGCAGAGAAAAGGACCTTCCCAACATTCGTTTGGACGAGCTGGCGTGTCACAGTGAAGGGTTCAGTGGGGCTGACATTGAGGGCGTTGTGAAGGACGCAGTGGAAACGGCTTTTGTGAATGGGCATAAGCAGATGACTACGGATGATGTTCTGAACGCCATGAGAGCGACCCATCCCCTGTCCGAGATCATGAAAGATTCCTTGGATAAAATGCAGAGGGAATATGTGAAGCGTGGATTCAAAAACGCATCGAAGAAGTAAGGAGACAACTATGTCAGAAAAAGAGAACAGCAAGGTACCCGAAGAGGAGTACATCACAGAAAAAGAGGCAAAGACGTTCTTCAGTATGTTCCGCAAGTACTGGAAGGAGTACAAGCAGAAAGACCCCGCCATGACCAACCAGGAGTGGCTGGAGCAGCTGCTTCGCCGGGAGATCCCTGAGATGTCCGAGGAGGAGGTCAAGGAGAATGCGGCGGAGATGGTGGACTCCGTCCAAACGTTCGACGAGAACATGACGTCGATCCACGAAGCGGCACAGCACGGGACCTCGAAGGAACACTGGCTGGGAAAAAAGCTGGAGGAAGTTCCAGCAGGAATGTCCGCCCAGGCTTACGGGGCGCAGCTCCAGGAGTTTGATGATCTGCTGGCACAGGCCAATGAGAAGCTGGCTGACGCAGTGACCCGTTCTGCGGATGGACACATCAAAATGAGCCAGAACCTGGACGGCAACCTGGCGGAAGAACTGCTGGCAAAGACGTTAGAGGCGGACGCTGCTTTGCAGGGGAAACATCTTCAGGTAGAAGTACGAAATGCCCACACCAAAAACTCTGTAGATGTACGGGTAAAGGACTTAGAGACGGGGAAATGGCAGAATTATCAGATGAAGTTTGGCAAGGATCCGAAAGCGACCATTGCCCTCATCAAGCGGGGAGATTACCGCAACCAACGGATCGTTGTTCCCAAGGAACAGTTGAAAGAGGTACAGGCGCACTGCCCTGAGAAGACGATCACGGATCACATCGATGCATTTGGCGCAAGGGGAAAATCCTACACAAAACAGGAGATGAAGGAGCTTCAGCAGAAGCTCCAGGAGAACGGGGAAGTACCGCAACTGAGCTATGACGATGTATCCGTCAAAACATTAGCAAGCAATATCGGAAAGAATGCCGGGAAATTTGCAATCATCTCTGCCGCAGTGACAACAGGGATCAATGTCATCAAAAAGGCATGGAAAGGCGAGAAAATTGAAGCCGATGAGGTGATGGAAGAGGCCCTCAAGAGCGGCGCTGACGCCGGGGTCAAGACAGTGGCGGCAGGTACCTTGAAAGTGGCGGTGGAGAAGGGTGTCCTCCGCTGTATCCCCAAGGGAACCCCTGTTGGAGTTATTGCGACGATTGCTACCGTTGGCGTGGAAAATGTTAAGATCCTTGCAAAGGCTGCCAAAGGAGAAATCTCGAAAGAAAAAGTGTTAGATCAAATCGGACGGACGACCGTTTCCATGACAGCTGGCTTGATTGCCGCAGGTGAAGCTGCCGCAATTGGCGGAGTCATCGGTGGGCCGGTTGGTGTTGTAGTAGGAGCTGTTACCGGTGCAGTAGGCTATGTTGCTGGTTCTAAGTATGGTGAAGTAGTTTATGACACCTGGAAAAAGACGGCAAGCATGGCGAAAAGGACGGTCAAAGTTATAGGCAAAGGGGTGCAGAAAGCAGGTAGATGGGTCGGCAATAAGGTGCGGCAGGTCCTGCGTGTCTGACCGTTTGAAATTTTATGCGGAGAGGGATCTATATGGCAATAAAGTTTGCGCTGAAAATGGGCGGAGAAAACGTCAGAACGATGGAAGAGCTTCGAGCGGCATTTGCTGTCCTGGAGGCTGTGGAGTATGTGGAGAATGGAAAGCTGGTCAAGTGGCTGAAAAATCATGATGAGGGCGCATTGGCCCAGCAAGTAGAAGCGCTTGATCCGGAAGACGATGCCATGCCCCGGAAGCTATGCGAGCTGATCGGAGTGCCCTACGACGAGGCAGCATATCGGGCAGCGCTGGAAGCCAAGGACCAGGATGGGATCGTCAGAGTCGCCTATACTGGGTGTGAGCTGAGCAAAGCTACGCTCCAGAAGATCAAGGATCTCGGCTATGAAGTGACCGATAGCCGCAGCTTTAAGATCCTCATCGTGGGAGACATGAACACCAACGACAAGAAGGCTCAAATTGCCAGAGCTAAGGGGATCCCGATGATGCTGGAGATCGACTTTCTCCAGAAAGTGGAGGTTCCAGGGAAACAGGCTAAGGATACGTCGAAGGTTACCGTGGACAATATGGGAACTAATAAAACGGAAGATAAGCATATTCGGACTCAGAAGATTATTCAAAAAATCGACATGAACAAATGTAGGGCTTCCGACATCGTTGTAGAAGCCACCAAAGATAATGATCCCACAACTACCACGGTAGAATCCACTACCAAAGTTGTTAAGACCAAGGATGATGGGGCGTGGAGAGGGAAGTATAATACACCTACACCAAAACCTGATTACTCTAATTACGATGATGTGTTTGCTATCTTCAAAAGAAGGGATTAGAAATAGCAGAAGATTTAAAACAATACTGGAACTGCCCCTCTTGAAAATGGTGAAGGATTTTGCTAGAATTATCATAGAATAATTTAGGGAGGTGCTGACCTGTGATCATCAAATCATCGACTGCGCTCCGGAATAACTATGGTATGATCTCTGATCTGGCGCATGATGAAGCGGAACCCATCTATATCACCAAAAATGGCGAGGGAGATCTTGTCGTCATGAGCATCGAAGCCTTTGAGCAACGAGAGGAAGCACTGAAACTGCGTGCAAAGTTGGAGGCGGCAGAAGCAGCCAGACTGTCCGGCGCACCAACGTATACGCTGGAGGAATCCAGAAAACGGCTGGAGGCGATCTATCAGCGTGGCTGATCTTGTAATCCTGGAGTCCGCCCAACGGGAGCTTGAAGAGATCGCGCAGCTCCATAAGAACCTTGTGGGTCCTCATTCGGCGAGGAATATCACTGATTTGATATTAGATACGCTCTCTCATGTGGAGATGTTCCCGCTGTCTGGCCATATCCCGCGGGATAAGGAACTGCGAAACGGCGGATATCGCTATGTGATTGCAGGAAAGTATATCTGCATGTATCGTCTGATCGGCGAGGAGGTCTATGTTTACCATATTGCACATGGTGCGAGAAACTATCCGACCCTGTTCAAACGGCTGCTGAAAGAGGACTGTCTGGACTAGCATAAAGAATGTCTTTGGAGGCTGGGTATGTGTTACCCAGCCTCCTTTTGGTATGTCACGCCACCTTCCCCCTGCGCCGTCCCAGACCGGAAACCGACACAGGGGGTATTTTGTCGGAAAAGTATAAAACCGGGGCATGAATATCTAAAAGAACACAAAATATACCCAAACGTATCCATGGAAAACCTTGCCGTTCGATGGAAGGATACGGTATAATATTGCCATGAAACGCCGCCAAAAAAAGAGCGTGCTTTGGCGAACGTATCGCTGCAATATCAATATTGCAAAAAAACAAAAGGGTATACCCTTTTGTCGTTGGCTTAACACCCAACGACAATGGGTGACTCAAAAGCAAACGGATGGAAGAAAAGGAGGAGACCCATGAAAAAGAAGTTCTTGGCCCTGGTTATGACGCTGTCAATGGTGCTTTCCCTGGTACCCATGACGGCGCTGGCAACGGGGGACAGCACGACCTCTGTGACTCAAGAAGGGCAGTCCGCAGGCGCTGATGCGAACGGGAGCAACCAGGAGGGCGGTTCTAACGCTGATAGCGACAGCACTACCACCAGCGGCGGGGGTGGCACCGACACGTCCAAGGACTCCAATACAAATCCTGAAAATAAGGACGAAAACCAGAATGGCGAACCCGGAAGCACCGGCGAAACGACACCCGATGGCCCTTCTAAATCTGATGCGGGTACCACTGAAGGGGGGGAGAATACCCCGATTGCTGTTCCTACGGAGGAGTTGATTTTTGATAAGGGTGTCATCAAGGGCATTGATGCGGATTGGCTTGCCGATAATAAGGATAAGCCCCTTTCTGTTACCATTCCGGCGGGAATTGACAGTACGCCGGTAACGACTATCGGCGAAAATGCTTTTCGGGCAAAAAATGCAGGTCTTACAAATCATCCTCAAGTTGCAGCTGTCGATTTCAGCGATGCGACCAATCTGGAGAAGATCGACAATTATGCGTTTCAGTATTCTCAGGTGGCATCTGTTGACCTGTCCAATACTCAGGTAACGACCATCGGCAAATTTGCGTTTGGCGAGTGCACATCCTTGGAAACCTTTATTTTCCCCGATACGTTGACAAGCCTTGGTAATTCGGACGGCGCTTCTGTATTCACAGATTGTAAATCCTTGAAGGTCATGCGACTGGCCAATTCTCCGAAAGGCGTCGTATTTGCGTTGCCGGAGAATCTGACCTATATCGGCAACTATACCTTCAAAGATTGTTTTGCTGATGGAGTAGATGCCAAGGTTGTTATTCCTACCAGTGTAGCAACACTTGGCAAGGGTGCTTTTTACGATAAGCATATCACGCAGATTATCATAAACAGAAAACATAATGCATTTGATGGCGGATCGGTATATGATTCGGATGCAATTCGCATTCCCGATGGAACAAACTGCATGATAATCTTCCCGGATAAATACACCTATGGTAGTTTTACGGGATATAGCTCTACGGAACGGAACGCAATGACCTATCCGGTTGAAGTTAGGTTTTACATTAACTATACTTGGCAGACGGAGCATCATCTGAATTATCAACTGCTTGGTTATCAGAAGAATGCAACCACCGGATTTTGGGAGCTCGATGACAGTTATGCGTTGCCGGAAGCCCCCGCTTCCTCCGCAGAACAGAAACCCGGTTACGACTATATCGGCGGATGGTCGGGAAGAGATAACGACAATAAAGCGTTTACGTTACAGAATGATGAACCGCTTCATGTTACACCTCGCCCGGATGGATCTGTTAGTGTAAAATCCGGTCAGGGCACCTATGTTTTACAGAACCCCACAATCTCTTACCTTGTGGATGGGGAATCTAAGCCGGTTGATGCCGCCCAGCCCTTCCCCGTAACCATCGGGGACGGCAAGGATCATACTCTCGGCGTACAGGTTTCTCACCCGTTGCTGCTTTCGGAGCAGGGCAATGAAGAAGGCGAGTATGTCTACTTTGAGTATTGCTGGTGGGACGAAGGATATTTTGCGGATAACGGCACAACGATGACCGTAAACGGCCCCCGCAGCACGGAAGAACCGTTTTCTACGGCTGAAACGGATAGAGAGTTGCATCGTGTCTGGGTTACGGATAACACCATTCCGATCACGAAAACGGATCATGCCCGAACAGACCACAACTACTATCTGGTTGAAATTCGCGGTTACATCGTAAAAGATGGTGGTGATCCGGTACGCTTTTATCAGAGCAGTAACAACTTCATCCACTTTGGTTTCGGTGAAAATGTTGCAACTGTAAACAACCGTTATACGTTGCAGGTCAATGTCGATGAAGTTCGCATCATCACCGCCACCACCGGTGACAACGGCAAGATCACCCCGGCGGGTGATGTTGAAGTACCCTTGAACGGAAGCCAGACCTTCACCATCACGCCCAACGATGGCTACCACATTCAGGACGTCAAGGTAGATGACAAGAGCGTTGGCGCGGTGAAGGAATACGAGTTTGAAAACGTGACCGAAGCCCATAAGATCCACGCGACCTTTGCCCGGAATTCCTCCGGCGGCAGCCACAAGCCCACCGTCACCATCCCTGACGATGTGCCTACCGGCCTGAACGGGAAGGACCACTACGCTTATGTGGTGGGCTATCCCGACGGCATGGTGTATCCCCAGAAGAATATCACCCGCGCCGAAGTGGCGACGATCTTCTTCCGTCTGCTGGAGGACAAGACCCGCGAGGCCAACATGACCAAGAGCAACAGCTACAACGACATGAAGGACGGCGCATGGTATACCTGCGCAGTGTCTACCCTGAGCAAGATGGGGATCATTAAGGGCTATGAGGACGGTTCCTTTAAGCCTGACGCGTCGATTAGCCGCGCCGAGTTCGCTGCGATCGCGGCCCGCTTCGACCCGGACGGCGACAAGACGCCCGCGACCTTCTCCGACGTGTCCAGCCACT
>OLNF01003212.1_pt1 | contig 12081 bp, 10 predicted proteins | sample 1673061 | NCBI WGS metagenome assembly OLNF01 (sample SAMEA3136751, study PRJEB25190) | human gut metagenome | reverse complement strand
CTTATTGGGGGCAATGGCTTCGTCTGTAGTTCGCTTAATGAATTAAATAGTAAAATAACATATTTTGGTTGTAGCCATTTTTTATAATTATGGTATACTGTGTTTTGAGAGGTAGTGAATGGAATTTAATTTTAAATGTAGAAATGATACCAGGTTGAAAGTGAATGGGGAGAAATGAATGGATAAAATTGGACATTTAGTTATGACAAAGTCATTATCGGGAAATATACACAGAGCACATAAAGCAGCATTATTGTTTGGAAGTATTCTGCCAGATCTGCTGGTGTATACTTATCTGGAGGGTCATACATGGGAAGCAACGTTCGAACAGATTACAAAACAGATGGAAGCGTTAGAGGCAAAAGGAAGAGGCGGAAGCTTTTCTTATTTAAAACTTGGATGGATTCTTCATTATGTGGAAGATTATTTTACCTATCCGCATAATACGATTTTTGAGGGAACAATTCCAGAACATTATGCTTACGAGAAAAAAATGACAAGGTGGATGAGGGAGGGAGCTTTAGAGCAGATGTCCCTTCCGATGTGTAAAAAGCTTGATTCTGCTGCGGAAGTGGAGGAGAGACTTCAGGAATTACATGACAGATACCTTTCACAGAAAATGTGTTATGAGAATGATATGGCATATATGCGGCAGATGGTTTCGGAAATATTGAATTGTTATGCCGAGATTTTTGTGAGAAAGAGCGAGTTCGCACATTTTATGGAATGGGTGCGGAAGAAAGTTGGAATAATGACGGGATTTGTTTCTTAGAGTGTGTTTGAAAAATTTTTATATAGTTCAGCTAAATATGGGAAACTTGTTTTGTGAAATAATCGGCGATTGAATTACAGAGGATTCCTGACTGACTTCCTAAAAGAAGCCATAGAGCATTTTTCAAACACGCGCTAGTATCTTTTGCTTAAAAAAGTTCAGAAAATCTTGCGTAAAAATCCAGAAATGAAGTGAATTGACTTTAAAATTTATTTGTTCCTATAAAAATGCAAGAAAAAGCGCAAAAAACATTGACAAAATGAAGGAAAAGGATTATAAAACTTCATGTATACAAGAAATGGCTTGTATACATGAAAGGAGAGGACAAAAATGAATACATTAGTCATTGTTTTAATTGCTGCTGTTTTATTGACAGCTGCGTATGCATTTTATGGACGGTGGCTTTCTAAAAAATGGGGAATTGACCCAAAAGCAGAGACACCAGCTCATAAGTTTGAAGATGGACAGGATTATGTTCCAACTGACGGTTGGACAGTATTTAGCCATCAGTTTTCATCTATTGCTGGAGCAGGCCCTGTAACAGGAGCAATTCAGGCGGCAGTATTTGGATGGCTTCCAGTACTTTTGTGGGTATTAATTGGAGGTATTTTCTTTGGAGCAGTTACCGATTTTGGAGCATTATATGCCAGTGTAAAAAATGATGGTAAGTCCATGGGACTTCTGATTGAGAAATACATCGGTAAACTTGGAAGAAAGTTATTTCTTATTTTCTGCTGGCTGTTTACTTTAATTGTTATCGCAGCTTTCGCTGATATGGTAGCAGGTACATTTAATGCTTATACGGTAGATGCCAATGGTGTGATTGCACTTTCCGATGCAGCAAAAACAAATGGAGCAGCAGGAACAATTTCCCTTTTATTTATCGCATTTGCAATGATTTTTGGTTTACTTCATAAACATCTGCATCTGACAGGATGGAAGGAAACGGTTGTTGGATTAATCTGTACTGTAGCAGCACTTGCTATTGGTATGACAATGCCAATTACATTAGGAAAGGACGGCTGGACATATATTACATTTGTATATATTTTCTTTGCGGCAGTACTTCCAATGTGGTTATTAAAACAGCCTCGTGATGCGATGACAACCTATATGTTTATTGGAATGATCGCAGGAGCTGTTGTTGGATTATTAGTAGCGCATCCTACAATGAATCTTCCTGTATTTACAGGCTTCCATAATAATCAGCTTGGTGATTTATTCCCTATTTTATTCGTAACCGTTGCTTGTGGAGCAGTTTCTGGTTTCCACAGTTTAGTATCTTCCGGAACATCTTCAAAGACGGTATCCAATGAAAAAGATATGTTAAAAGTTGGTTACGGCGCAATGGTATTAGAAAGTTTACTTGCAGTTATCGCTTTATGTGTAGCAGGAGCGGCAGCGTCCGCTAACGGAACACCAGCAGATGGAACACCATTCCAGGTATTCTCAAGCGGTGTAGCCGGATTCTTTGAAATGTTTGGAATTCCAGTATATGTAGCACAGTGCTTCATGACAATGTGCGTATCCGCGCTTGCACTTACAAGTTTGGATGCCGTAGCGCGAATTGGCCGAATGAGCTTTCAGGAATTGTTCAGTGTTGATGATATGGAACATGCAGAAGGATGGAGAAAAGTTTTATGTAATACATACTTCTCAACAATCATCACGTTAGCAGCAGCCTTTGTATTAACAAGAATTGGTTATGCAAATATCTGGCCATTATTTGGTTCCGCAAACCAGCTCTTATCTGCTTTAGTATTAGTAACACTTTGCGTATTCTTAAAAGTAACCGGACGAAGCAACAAAATGCTTTTCCCACCACTGATTATCATGCTTTGTGTAACAGGAACCGCATTAGTAGAGAGAACCATTTCTCTCGTACAGGCATTTTCTGCTGGTTCCGCAACATTTTTAGTAGAAGGCTTACAGCTGATTATCGCTATTTTACTGATGATACTTGGAGTGATCATCGTAGTAAATTCACTCCGGGCTTACTTCGCCTCAAAGAAGAATTCGGAAATTTAATTCGCCAGACAGGCAAAGTATAGAAACAGACGAACAGACGAACTATATAATCAAAATAATCCATATATGTGACTTTAGTCGCAGCGTGTTGAATACTCGCTTATATGCTCGTATCCAACACTTGCTCCGAGGCCACAGATATGGATTATTTTGATTATATAGTTCTGACTGTGGCTGCTGTTGTGTCATATTGGCAAGGATTAGGAATAAAATTTAGTAGAATTTCAAATTGAGGGATTTGTAAATTTATTATGAGGTTAAAATTTTCAGGGAGCATTAATTATTCCTTAAATCCCATTCATATCTGATTTGATTCCTACGGCAAGCAAAGACAGAAAGCTTGGAAGGCAATAGGCCACAGATGTAACCTATTGCCTTCCAAACTTTCGTCTGTTTGATATACTGAATCAAATCAGCTCACCTTGACTTCTTTGTGTGGAGAAATTATAATCTTAAATTAAGATTATAAGTAGAATTTAAAGCAACATTTGGAGAAGAAGCTTGGAGGAAGAGAGAAGATGGATGCAGCGAAGATGAATCAGGCAATTCGAATTGCCAAGCTATATTATGAGTTACATTATAACCAGTTAGAAATTGCGGCACGAGAGGGAATTAGCAAGTCTTCTGTAAGCCGTATTTTAAAGAATGCGATGGACATGGGGATTATAGAAGTTCGGATTAAAGATTCTGTTTTGGCAAATGGGAATCTGGAGAATGAACTGATTGCCAGATTTCCGATTAAAAGGGCGATTATTGTGCCAGATTTGGTAGGTAATTCGCAGATATTAATGCAGGATGTCTGTGCGGCATTAGCAGAAGACCTCCCACGTTATATAAAAAATGATAGTGTCATTGGAGTAACATGGGGACATGCACTTGCAGTATTAGCCCAGCAGCTTCCAAAGATTAAGAGAAGCGGGGTATCTGTGATTCAGTTAACTGGAGGATTTTCCAGAGCGATTTTCGAATCGGGTGCTTTGGATGTGTTGAAAAGGTTTGTAGACAGTGTTGGAGGAACAGGTTATCAGATTCCAGCGCCGGCAATGGTGGCGGAATCTTCGATTGTTGAAGCTTTGAAAAAAGATCCACAGATTCATGAAATCCTTGAAATGGCGGAAGTGTGCCAGACAGCAATTTATTCCGTAGGTAACTTAGAACGTCCGTCCATTGTATATGAAATGGGACTTATTGATGAAAATGATTATAAAGACTTCAGCAGAAGAGGAGCAGTAGGAGACTGCTGTTCCCACTTTATAAAACAAAACGGGGAACTATTTGATAAAAAAATAGATGCCCGTGTTGTAGGGGCTTCCCTTGAAACGATTAAAAAGATTCCAAATAAGTTAGTTGTTGCCGTGGGAAAAGAAAAAGAGAAGATTATAACAGCGGCACTTCAAGGAGGACTGGTAGACAGTCTCTATATTGATGAGCCAACAGCAGAATTAATAGTAAGACATAATTAATTTACTATTTAATTCATTAGACAAACTACAGACAAAGACACCCGAGAAGAGAACCCATCTAGCTGGTTTGGAGTTTGAGCTGCCGATTGTGAATGAGAAGAATGAACCTGTCAATTTTGAAGTGATTTATCAGGTAACAGATCGATTTATTGATACATTTTCTTTTTTGAATGTGAGCAGAGATGATAATGAACATATTTATCTGGCAGTTGATGACAAGACAGGAGATGGTCTGTCTTATGATTGCAGTTATAATACGTTAAAAATTTCTTTTGGGAAAGAAGAAGATATGAATGTGCTGTACAAAAGATTTTGTCAGTATTATACTTATATACAGAAGGAACTGCGTAAAGAGGGGCATATGCTGACTGGCATGGGTATTAATCCCCGTTATGCAGTGAATCAGAATGTACCGGTAGTAAGTGAGCGGTATCGTATGTTATTTCATCACCTGTCTTCTTATAAAAAGTATGGCAACAGTATTCCATTTCATTCTTATCCGAATTTTGGACTGTTTTCGTGTGCAAGTCAGATTCAGCTTGATGTAGAAGAAGAGCAGGTAGTTCCAATGCTGAATACATTTACAAAGTTAGAACCGTTTAAGGCATTGATTTTAGCGAACTCCTTATGGGGAGAGAATGCGGAGATTTTATGTAGCAGGGATAACTTTTGGAGAAACAGTCTTCATGGCTTGAATCGCCATAATGTTGATATGTATAATGTTGTATTTGATACAACAGATGAAATTGTTCGATACATAAAGAGTATGAGCTTATACTGTGTAGAAAGAGAAGGGAAATATATTAATTTTTCACCAGTGGTTCTTAGTAAATATTTTTCCTCTGACCGGATAAAAGGGGAATACTTCGATGGAAATAGATATCGGGAAATCACATTCCATCCGGAGATTTCCGATTTGCAATATTTACGGTCATTTAAATTTGAAGATCTGACTTTCCGTGGGACAGTAGAGTTTCGAAGTGTATGTGAGCAGCCGGTAGGTGAAATTATGGCATCGGGAGCATTGCATGCTGGCCTTATGGAAAATATCGGAGAGCTTTCGGAATTTTTAGAGAAAGATACTTCCATCTATCATAATGGATATAATGCATCTGAGTTGAGAAGAACATTTCCTCAGGCCTTTATATGGAAGGGCGGAGAAACTTTTAAGTCCAGGCAGACAGATGGCAGAAGGAATGGAGAACGGAAAAACACTGGAGGATTACATCGAAGAGTATGGAGGAATGTAATGCTGCATATTGAAAATGAGTATATAAGAGAACATTTATTAGATGGTGTATTTGGAATTGAGATGGAAAGTCTGCGTGTTGTAGGAGATGGTATGCTTTCACAGACTGCACATCCTTTTCCGGGAGATGCACATATCGTCAGAGACTTCAGTGAAAACCAGATCGAAATTAATACAGGAGTAAATGAAAGCATCGAGGCGGCAATTAAAGAATTAGAAGGACATACCAGAAGAATTCAGGAAAAGTTAAAGACACTTCCAGAGCCAGAATTGCTGTGGCCATTTTCCAATCCTCCATATATTGGCGGGGAGAAAGATGTGCCGATTGCACAGTTTGATGGGAAAGATGCACATAAAACAGCGTATCGTGAATATCTTTCCGATAAATACGGACGTTATAAGATGACATTTTCGGGAAGCCATGTAAATTTTTCTTTTTCAGAAGATTTGTTAAAAGCAGATTTTGCTTTGCAGTCTGAGCCGGATTTTATGAAATATAAGAATAAATTGTATTTGGAGCTGGCACAGAAAATGGCTGTATATGGCTGGATTTTAGTGGCAGTTACGGCGGCCAGTCCGATTGTAGACAGTTCTTTTATGGAAAAAGGTGTCTATGGGAAAAGTATTTTTACAGGATTAAGTTCTGTAAGATGCAGTGAACTTGGTTACTGGAATGAATTTCCACCGACATTTGATTACAGCGATATTGATTCTTACGTGAATTCTATTGAAAAGTATGTTAAAAATGGCTTATTAAAAGCACCGTCAGAACTCTATTATCCTATTCGTTTAAAACCTGCAGGAGAAAATAATCTTATATCTTTGAGGAAGAATGGAATCAATCATATCGAACTTCGTATGTTTGATTTAAATCCTCTCACAGGAGCTGGAATTGATGCGAGAGATGTGAAGTTTGCACAGCTTTTAATGGTGTGGCTCGCAACGATGCCATCCTGGTATGTTTCCAAAAAGGATCAGGTAAATGCTGTGCAGAATTTTAAAAATGCGGCCCATTACGATTTAAAGACAGTAAAAATTGCCCGTACGGAAAAAAGAGCGCGGTCTATCGTACATGAGGCATTAAAAGTTATCGGATGGATGAAAGAGTTTTATCAAGGCCTGAAAATGGACGATGTTCAACAAATCTTAGATTTTGAATATGAGAAATTTGTTGATCCAGAGAAGAGATATGCATGGCAGGTTCGAAAACAATATCAGGAAAACTATGTAGAAAAAGGACTTGTATTAGCGAGACAAAAACAAAATATGACTGTTTAGAGATATTTAGATATGACTGGAATCTCAGAAATTTTATAATCAGATACTTGCGAAAGAAAATCAAAATAGCTCAAAATGGTCATAATACAATATATGAGGAGAGAAGAAAATCAATGTGTGAATTGTTTGGAGTAGATTCTGCAAAAAAGATACCGTTAAATGAGTTATTAAGAGAATTTTTTTCGGATGGAACAGAACATCCCCACGGTTGGGGTATGGCATTTTTTTATGGCAATGCTGTTTCTTTAGAAAAGCAGCCACAGTCTGCTGTGACAAGCAATTATTTAAAGCAGAGACTTCGTGCTAAAATAGAGACAGACAAGATGATTGCACATATCCGTCTTGCGACCAGGGGAACAATGGACTATGAAAATACACATCCGTTTGTTATGCGTGATAATTATGACCGCACCTGGACGTTAGCGCATAATGGAACAATATTTGAAAGTGAAGTACTTGAGCCATTTGTAGCAGCAGAAGACGGAGATACGGACAGCGAACGCATTTTGTGCTATATTATTGATCAGGTAAATGCAGCGCAGGATGAAAAGGGAGCGGCACTGACAAAAGAAGAACGTTTTGCGCTTCTTAATCGTATTATCCTGGAAATCGCGCCAGAGAATAAGCTGAATCTGCTTATTTTTGACGGAGAGATTATGTACGTTCATACTAATTATAAAGACAGCCTGTACCGTTGCCGTAAAGACACAGCAATCGTTATGGCAACTCGTCCTCTCGACCGTGATAAATGGAAGAACGTACCGATGAATCAGTTACTTGCCTATGAAGATGGGAAGCTTATTTATACGGGTACAAAACATGAGTATGAATTTGTAGACAGCGAAGAGAAGATGCATATGCTGTTTCTTGATTTTGCAAATCTTTAAAAATAACACAGAAAAGGAAGAAATATATGTTAAATCAATTTTCAAGAACCCAGCTTTTACTGGGGGAAGAAGCAATGGATAAATTAAAAAACTCCCATGTGGCAGTTTTTGGAATCGGCGGAGTTGGTGGTTATGTCTGCGAGGCATTAGCGCGAAGCGGAGTCGGTACATTTGACCTTATTGATGATGACAAAGTGTGTCTTACAAACTTAAATCGTCAGATTATTGCCACAAGAAAAACAGTTGGCAAATACAAAGTAGAAGTAATGAAGGAGCGTATTTTAGACATTAATCCTGATGCACAGGTCAATGTCCACCAATGCTTTTTCCTTCCAGAAAATGCAGATGATTTTCCATTTGATGAATATGATTATGTTGTTGATGCAGTCGATACTGTTACCGCAAAAATCGAGATTATTATGCAGGCGCAAAAGCACGGAACTCAGGTAATCAGCAGCATGGGAGCTGGCAACAAACTTGATCCGGCAGCCTTCCAAGTAGCCGACATTTACAAAACCAAAATGTGTCCACTTGCAAAAGTAATGCGTCGCGAACTGAAAAAGCGAGGTGTAAAAAAACTGAAAGTTGTTTACTCCGAAGAAAAGCCAACACGTCCAATCGAAGATATGTCCATAAGCTGCAGAACAAATTGTATCTGCCCTCCGGGAGCGGAGCATAAATGTACGGAACGACGCGATATTCCGGGAAGCGTAGCTTTTGTACCATCTGTGGCAGGGCTTATTATCGCAGGGGAAGTTGTGAAGGATATTGCTGGGAAATAGGATTTTGCCAGAGAATTTTTTAAACACGCTCTAGAATCATTGGGGCATTTATTTAGGAAATCAGGCGGGAATTGTGGGGGTTTCTAAACGTTAAAAGCACAAAGAAATGAAGAACATAGTTTTCAAAGATTGCGGAACACCGTCAAAAGCTATATTGAGAAAAATAATTGGGAATGTGAGGTATATCCATCACCATTTGCGGTTTTTTTAAATAAAGATGAAAAAATATATGTGGAGCCAGATATCAGTGTCATTTGTGATAAAGATAAATTAAATGACAGGGGCTGTGTAGGTGCCCCGGATTTTGTAATCGAAGTTGTTTCAAAGTCTAGCAGGAAGATGGATTATATAACAAAGAATGCATTATATTCGGATGCCGGTGTAAGAGAATATTGGATTGTTGATCCTGAAAAGGAGCGAACAACGATTTACTATTACGAGCAGGATGAAGCACCGATGATAAGCCTATTTACTCAGACGATTCAAAGTGGGATTTATGAAGGATTGGAGATTAATATATCGGAATTGTTGAAGTAGATAGCATTCTGTAATAACAAGTGGAATGTATAGATTAGGAAAATCCAAAATGTAGCGGTTAAAAGAAAGTTTCAAAATTAAACTAACCTTTACATTCCAATATGTTATTACTATAAATTCATATTATAGAAGAAAATAATTGAGATGACAATATATTTATGATTCTAATTGATGTTAATATAGAAAGAAAAATATTATTCCAGTTAGATTAATGTTGCAAAATGCTGAGATAGATGCTATAATGAAGCTACAATCTTGGTGAAAGGTAAAGTGTAGTCTATTAATAAGATTTTTGTCTATGTAGAGGTAATAAAAATTGTCGACCAGTAATGATGTGAAAATATAGGAAGGTCGACAATGGGATAAATATAGGCTGAGAGCGAAATTATAATAAAAATATGGATATAAGATGAGGAGAATAGAAAGAGGTCGACAGAAAAAGAAGAAAGCCTATAGATGATATAATGGTAGTTGGAGGACGGGAATTAATAGATACATTATGGAATGTAAATACTGGATAAAACATGTTTAATAAATCAGAAATCTTGAATTAATAGATACATTATGGAATGTAAATCAGTGTATGGCGGCTATTATTAAATGGTTTAGCCAGGAATTAATAGATACATTATGGAATGTAAATACTAAAATCTAAATTATATTTTATGCTATCAACATGAATTAATAGATACATTATGGAATGTAAATATTTCTGCAAATACCCTTGATGGGGATTTAATCTTTGAATTAATAGATACATTATGGAATGTAAATCTGCGCATCGCCAGAGGGTTCTTCTGCTGCGCTTGTGAATTAATAGATACATTATGGAATGTAAATGAAATTAGATTGGAGGCATAAATGAGCGATAATACGAATTAATAGATACATTATGGAATGTAAATAAAAAAGAGCTTATGGAAGAACTGGAAAATAAAATTGAATTAATAGATACATTATGGAATGTAAATCCTGACACGCTGAAACCAGTATGCTCAGCTATCTTGCGAATTAATAGATACATTATGGAATGTAAATTGATTTCTTTCTTGGTCATTTTCCCCGGTTCTCCTCCGAATTAATAGATACATTATGGAATGTAAATAAACCTACCGCACCTGAGTGTTTCCGGCGGAAAAGCGAATTAATAGATACATTATGGAATGTAAATACCATTCTCCATTCAATACGGTGAAAACGTGAAACAAGAATTAATAGATACATTATGGAATGTAAATATGCTCTTTTCATAATGTTTGATAAATTGTATTTTGAATTAATAGATACATTATGGAATGTAAATATCATGGATGGAAAATATTTTAGCGTGATAAAAAAGGAATTAATAGATACATTATGGAATGTAAATGAAGGAACTCTTAACGCAATATGCTGTCAGTCAAGGAATTAATAGATACATTATGGAATGTAAATACGTTAGAGTTTACAATGCCGTTTGACACATCACGAATTAATAGATACATTATGGAATGTAAATTTATTATCTTATAGCATTGATTCATACGGATATAAAAGAATTAATAGATACATTATGGAATGTAAATCTGATTCTCAGACAAAGAGTGCTGCAACAACAGCAGCGAATTAATAGATACATTATGGAATGTAAATACCACAAACATCAGCGTCAATTCAGAACAGCTTGATGAATTAATAGATACATTATGGAATGTAAATCGAAGACCGTATTAAGAACCTTGAGAGCAACATGGTAGAATTAATAGATACATTATGGAATGTAAATTCTTATGACGTTTCTTGTAATCAAATACCGTTTTAGAATTAATAGATACATTATGGAATGTAAATGCAGTAAACAGACTCAATTAAGAGTTGCCACCAGTGAATTAATAGATACATTATGGAATGTAAATACTGCTCCACCAATCAGTGCTGTAATCGTGCATGTTGAATTAATAGATACATTATGGAATGTAAATCACAAAAAGCCGCAAAGAGATTTCCATGTATACGAGAATTAATAGATACATTATGGAATGTAAATAACTGTTTATTCTCGTTGTACTGTCGGAAGCAATATTGAATTAATAGATACATTATGGAATGTAAATGATAAACCAATTTGCTTATTATAAGCCCACATGCGAATTAATAGATACATTATGGAATGTAAATCTTATCTGCGCAATCCGGGGCGAAGCGATTGCTGTTCGAATTAATAGATACATTATGGAATGTAAATGCAGTAGAGTTTGCTTCTAGTCTGGTAACTCCATGAATTAATAGATACATTATGGAATGTAAATTTTGTTTTAAATAAGGGCAAACACACATGGAAAGAGGAATTAATAGATACATTATGGAATGTAAATTTCTTTATCAAAAGGATACCAGATTTTATATTGCGAATTAATAGATACATTATGGAATGTAAATTATGTGGATAAGGTTTGCTTTCATAGAGAAGGTAGCCGGAATTAATAGATACATTATGGAATGTAAATGGAATTAACTTCATATGTCCCACGGTCTTCAGTCTTGAATTAATAGATACATTATGGAATGTAAATGATGATGTATTTGTTTTTTTTGTAAGCTGATTTAATGAATTAATAGATACATTATGGAATGTAAATAAAGAATATCTGCAAAAAATACGCTATATTGCAGAGAATTAATAGATACATTATGGAATGTAAATCCACTTACTACATCACTCACCGTTCCTTCTTTCTCAGAATTAATAGATACATTATGGAATGTAAAAGATAGAACATAATAGTAAAGAATAAATTATTAAAGATGTTTATAATCCTTTAGAAAACTAAGCGAGAATTCTCGGTAGTTTAATTACCGAGATAAAAGTGTTTGTTTTTGTATATAGCTGAATGCGTTTTTTGAAAACAAAAATATGTTCGAAAAAATATTGACTATATAGTAAAATAATGGTATATCTATATGTATAAAATAAAGTCAGATATATTTTATCCTCTTACAGCAAGAAGACTCCGACCTCTAAGGTGGGAGATGAATTGTGTCTGCTACCTGCTTGATAGAGCATCCTGATTATAGTATAGTATCTTTAGTCGGATAATAAAAAATT
>OLNF01003208.1_pt1 | contig 12087 bp, 9 predicted proteins | sample 1673061 | NCBI WGS metagenome assembly OLNF01 (sample SAMEA3136751, study PRJEB25190) | human gut metagenome | reverse complement strand
TAAAATTGAAGGAAGAATGAAAAAGCCAGAGTACACAGCAGGTGTAGTCAGCATTTACCGCAAGTATCTTGATCGTTATCTGGCAAATCCAAAAGCGACATATCGTGTGTCTGAGGCAGACAAGAAGCATTTGCTTGGTCTGTTTAACAGAAAAGGATTTACAGATGGCTATTATACAAGACATAACGGCACTTCCATGATAACATATACGGCACCTGATTTTCGCGCAGGAGAGGATGTATTCCTTGAAAAGATCCGTACCGACTATATTGGAACAAAATTGAAAGAAAATATAAAAGGAACGGTAAAGATTTATCAGGGAAAACCTGCTATACTATCTGTGACTGCGGCTGCAGCGTGTGAAGATGGTAACGTGAGTGTGCTGCAAAAAAAAGAAATTACTGTCAGTGCAGGCATGGTGCAGGAAGCAAAAAGCCGTCCGCTCACAAAGGAAGCGATTCAAAAGCAAATGGAAAAGCTTGGCGATACTGATTTTTCATGGGAGTCTCTTATGATTGAGACAGATGAAGCATCATTTTGCCCAGTTGGTGTGCTAAACGAGCTTAGAAGAGCAGGAGTACAGTCAATCAAAGATGAGCTTCTTAAAGTATGGCACAGAGAATCTGTCATATCAGGAGAGACTTTCAAAGAGAAAGCACAGAAGACAGTGACAGATGTGCAAGATTTGGCATTGATTTGGCATGCATCGGCTGAGACAAAAGAGCAATTTGAAGTGCTTTTATCGCAGGATTGGATTAGTCAGGTGACAATTGACAGTCATATATGTGAGCCAGATCAATATGAGAAATTCGTGCAAAAAGCACATCAGGCAGGAAAAATGTGTTTCTTATATTTGCCAAAGGTCTTTCGTCAGGAGAATGAGCCATGGTATTTAGAGCATAAAGAAATCATTAGTGCTGCAGGCTTTGATGGCATTTTGGCTTCTACGCCGGAGGCGTGGCTATTTGCGCAGAAGTATCTGCTGCCAGGAAAGGTATCAGCTGATCATAGTTTGTATAGCTGGAATACACAGGCTGCGAAGGAGCTTTCTTCATGGGGAAATCAATACAGGACGCTTTCTGTTGAGCTAAATAGAAAAGAGTTGGAAGCATCGGCAGATTTGACAAGCGAACTTATTGTGTATGGCAGGCTTCCAATGATGGTGTCTGCACAGTGTATTTGTAAAAATACGATTGGATGTAAAAAACAGCCAGTAGAACTGACACTTGTAGACCGAATGAGAAATCGCTTTCCTGTTAAAAATAATTGCAGGGAATGTTATAACGTGATTTATAACAGTCTGCCGCTGTCTCTGGCCGATCAGTGGTCGTCTGTGCGCACACTTTCGCTTCGCAGTGTAAGATTAAGCTTTACTACAGAAACACAAACACAGATGGCAGAGGTATTAGCTGTATACAAAGAGCTTGCTAAGACAGGAAAGACGTCGGCAAAACTTGAAAATACAACACGCGGTCATTATAAAAGAGGCGCTGAGTAAAAGTGAGGTCAGCAGTATACTAGACAACGAAAGGGAAGAATAGATGACAACATTATTAACGAGTGTATGTAAATATTCGATGATCATTGTAATGATCTTATATACGGTGCTGGCATTTTGGTCACTTCGATATAAGAGTGTTGAAAATATGAGAGGGTGTTACTGGGGAATGAACCTTTTGACCTTTTCATTTTTGACACTAGGTTTTGCTGTGATTGCAGTGAAAGAGAGAAGCATACTGATAGTGGGCTACTATGCAGCTATTATGCTTTATTTTATGGTGTATCTGCTTGTATACCGCCATATGTACAAAAAAGCAAATCTAGCGCTGCTAAGCCATATGCTTATGTTTTTGTCAATTGGTTTTATCCTGCTTACAAGGCTAAATCCAAGACAGTCAATAAAGCAGTATATTATAGTAGTAGGTTCCTCAGTGCTTACACTGATAGTTCCAAAAATGTTTGCAAAATTGAAGGCTGCACGTAACTGGGCGATTGTGATGGGTATCATCGGTATTTTAATGCTTGGCATAGTGCTTGTGCTTGGTAAAATTACAAGAGGTGCAAATCTTTACATCAATCTGGGATTTTTCAGCTTTCAGCCGTCTGAGTTTGTAAAGATAAGCTTTGTACTGCTGATTGCGGTACTGCTTCGTGAGCGCACAGATATAAAGCGTGTACTCTTGTCAGCAGTAATCGCAGCAGTTCACGGAGTAATTCTTGTTGCATCAAGAGACCTTGGTGCTGCGCTCATTTTCTTTGTTTCTTATTTGATGATGTTATATGTGGCAACGAAACAGAAAGCTTATCTTTTTATTGGATTGATTGTCGGCTTTTTTGCCTGCATCGCAGCGTATTATCTGTTTGCCCATGTGCGTGTGCGTGTTCAGACATGGCTTCATCCATTTGCTGATTTTTACGGAAAAGGAAATCAGATTGGAAATTCCTTGTTTGGAATTGGAACAGGCGGATGGTTCGGACAGGGACTTTACAAAGGACAGCCATCTAAAACACCAGAGGTTATCATGGACTGTATCTTTACAGCAGTCTGCGAGGAGCTTGGCGGTATCATTGGCATTTGTCTGATTTTAATTTGTATTGCATGTCTGTTAATGTTTATTGCAGTCGCAGCAGAGCTGTATCTTCCATTTTATAAGCTGATTGGAATTGGTCTTACAGCCATATATGGCACACAGGTCTTTTTGACAATCGGAGGCGGAATTAAATTTATTCCGCTTACAGGCGTAACACTTCCGCTAGTCAGCTACGGAGGAAGCTCTGTGTTAAGTACATTTATTATTTTTGGAATCATGCAGGAACTGTATATCAAACGTCAGAATGAGGGGGAAAGACTTGAGAGAATCAAAGAAAGAGTCCATTATTAACGAGAAAGAAGCAGCTGTAAAGAAAAACGAAGAAGTAAAACCAGAAAAAAAGAATGAAGAAACAGCTGTAGAGAAACAGGAACAAAAGCCAGAAATCAAAAAAGAAGAAGTGAAACAGGAGCAAAAGCCAGAAATCAAAAAAGAAGAAGTAAAACAAGAACCAAAGGCGCAGAAAAAAGTAAAAAACACCACTAAAAAACAGGTAAAAAAAGAAAAAAAGCCGACAAGCCGCCAACATGAAATTAAAGTGGCAGGTACAATTTTAGTATCACTGCTTGGTGCAATGCTTTTGTATTTTATTTATTTTGAGGTGAAAGGAAAGGATGATGTTCTTTCAAGTAAATATAATACAAGACAGCAAAATATGGCACAGCTGATTCGAAAGGGTGATATTGTTACAAGTGATGGTGTTGTAGTGGCTACCACGCAGACAAGAGAGGATGGAACTGAGGTGCGCGCATATCCATACACAAATTGGTATGCGCATACAGTAGGTTATTCCGTGCTTGGCGGCTATGGCCTTGAAGATACTCAGAAGTTAAATCTTCTGACAAGTCATGTTGATTTTTGGACAAAGTTAAAAAATGAGTTTCTTGGTGTTAAGACACAGGGAGATACGCTTGTGACAACACTCGATTCTGGTTTGCAGGATTTTTGTTATAGACAGCTTGATGGAAAGACAGGCTCAATTACTGTGGTGGAGCCATCTACTGGAAAGATTTTAGCTATGGTTTCTTCGCCTAATTTTGATCCAAACACAGTAGAGGAGCAATGGAGCTGGCTGACATCAGAGGAAAATACAACGCAGAACATGATGAATCATGCAACGCAGGGAACTTATCCTCCGGGATCTACCTTTAAGCTTATTACATTGCTTGAATATATTCGTGAAAATCCAGATACATGGCAGGATTTTCACTATACTTGCACCGGAACATATACAAACGGTGATTACGTTGTAAACTGTCATGATGGTGTTGCGCATGGAGAACTGGATATTTATGGAATTTTAGGTATGTCATGCAATGGCGCGTTTGATACGATAGCACAGACACTTAATTCAACAAAATGGCAGAAACTGGCAGAGGATTTTGGATACAATCAAAGTGACAGAAGTCAGGTAGATTTCGCATATAAAAAGAGCCATTTTGATATTGCCTCAGATGACAGCGTGTGGTCAAGAATGCAGCTTGCCATTGGACAGGGAACAACAACTGTAACACCGTTATTAAATCTGATGATATATGCAGCTATCGCAAATGATGGTGTAATGATGACACCTTATCTGGTAGATCACTATCTGGATGCAGATGGAAATGTTGTAGAACAGACAAAGCCAAAGGCGCTGCGCAGTGTGTGCACAAAGGCAGAAGCAGAGCTTATGGATGAATTTCTAACATATGTTATTACAAATGGAACGGCAGCAGCCGGAGGCAGCCAATATGCGAGAGTATCTGGAAAAACAGGATCAGCGCAGTATGATTCTACAAAAAATTATCATGCATGGTTCTGCGGTTATGGAACAAATGATGTAAGTGAAATCGCAGTATGTGTCATGATTGAAAAGGGCGGTGCCGGCGGAATTGTTGCAGCACCAGTTGCGGGACAAATTTTTGATTATTATTTCAGCAGATAAAAAAAACCTTGAAACTGTATGCATTTTCAAGTATACTTATTTTATATGATGCCAGGGCAGAGATTTGCCCTGGCCAAAACACACCATAGTCAGGAGGAATTGCAATGATAGAAGCAACGAGCTGTGGCGGTGTGGTGATATTTCGCGGTAAAATTTTAGTCTTATATAAGAATTACAAGAGCAAGTATGAAGGCTGGGTATTACCAAAGGGAACCGTTGAACCCGGAGAGGAGCACTGGCAGACAGCGCTGCGCGAGGTACGGGAAGAAACAGGTGTCGAGGCATCCATTGTGAAATATATCGGTGTAAGTGAGTATACATTCCATGTACCGCAGGATATTGTAGAAAAAGAAGTGCACTGGTATCTAATGATGGCAGACAGTTACTACAGTAAGCCGCAGAAGGAAGAGTATTTTGTAGATTCCGGATATTATAAGTATCATGAGGCGTATCATCTGCTGAAGTTTTCAAATGAAAAGCAGATACTCGAGAAAGCGTACAATGAATACCTGAATCTGAAACGGGATAATTTGTGGGGAATCCACAGAATTAACCGTATCGGATAAGGTATGCAGACGTTTTGCATTGGCATAATAGATCAGACAGGATAAGGTGAGAGTATGAGATTTCGACCATGTATTGATATCCATAATGGTATCGTGAAGCAAATTGTTGGAAGTTCTTTGAAGGATGAGAATGATCAGGCATCAGAGAATTATGTGGCAAATCATGATGCATCGTGGTTTGCAAAGCGTTATAAGCAAGACGGACTGCAGGGAGGACATGTGATTCTTTTGAATCCACAGTCCTCCCCATATTATGAAAAGACAAAAAAGCAGGCACTTGAAGCATTGCATGCATATGAGGGCGGACTGCAGGCTGGCGGCGGTATAACTCCAGATAATGCGCTTGATTTTTTGCGCGCAGGTGCATCTCATGTAATCGTCACATCATATGTTTTTAACAACGGATGTATTCAATATGACCGTTTGAAAAAACTGACGCAGTTAGTTGGAAAACAAAGGCTAGTTCTTGATGTAAGCTGTAGAAAGATAGATGAAGGCTACTGTATCATGACAGACCGTTGGCAGAAGTTTACAAAGGAAGTAGTTACGCTGCCATTATTGGAGGAGCTGTCTGCATATTGTGATGAATTTTTAGTACATGCTGTCGATGTAGAAGGCAAAAATGGTGGAATAGAGACAGGACTTGTTCGAATACTGTCTGATTATGACGGTATTCCTGTTACATATGCCGGAGGCGTTCACAGTTGGGACGATATCGATCTTCTTAAAAAATTGGGAAAAGGAAAGATTGATATGACAATTGGAAGTGCACTTGATTTGTTTGGCGGAACATTGTCATACGAGCGTCTTGCAGAGATGCATTTTTAATTAAAAGATTTTGACAAACAAGGAGAAAAAATGGATAGCACAAATATTCTTTATGGAAAAAAATGGGCAGTTTGCGGTGATAGTTTTACAAATGGAGATTTTTCAGGAGGCTACAGCGAGACATTTGAGGATGGACCATTTGCCGGAAAATACAAGACATATGGTTATTTAATAGCAGAACGAAATCATATGACAGTGCAGCATTTGGCAGTAGGTGGTCAGACAATGGCGATGCCGCCTGTTCCAGGCACTTTTTCCAATTCATTTTCCAATGGAATTTATAAGACTATTGATGAGGATGTTGATTACATCACATTGTACTACGGAATCAATGATTCACACCACAGACCGTCATCAACAGGAAGCGATGGCGAAGATCAGACAGGAATAATTCATCTTGGTACGATTGATGATACTGATAATACTACATTTTATGGTGCCTGGAATGTTGTTTTGGAATATCTGATTGCGCATCATCCGTATGCACATATTGGCATTTTAGTGTCAAATGGATGTGAGACTGATGATTATCGTCTGGCAACCATTGAGGTGGCAAAGAAATGGGGCATTCCATATATCGACTTAAACGGAGATGAGCGTACACCAATGATGCATCGCTCTACAAACCCTGCTCATTGTGATCGGGCAAAAGAGCTTCGCATGGAAGCATTTAAGGTGGGAGGAAGAAACTCTCATCCAAATATCAAAGCTCATCTGTATGAGAGTTGGTTTATCGAAGATTTCCTGCGTATATTATAATATTTTTGTAAGTCACAGGTCTATTAATCCCAATAAGCTTTTTTTGATGTCAAACAAATCTACAAATCGTACCCTAACGATCACACCATCATCTGAAGTAAACTGAATTTCTTTTTCATGCTCTATCTTTTGACTGATTTGTTCAGTTATTGGATAGAGCATTGTAATGTTTTTTGCATTGTATTTTTTCTGGTATGCATACATCTGGTACATATCTGCCTGAGAGATCCCCCAATTTACTTTTTTGTTGGAAAGAAGTTTCCATTTCGTATCACAGATAAAAATTGCGTTGTCACGTTTTCTGGTGATTACAATATCTGGTCGTAATAAGAATTTCTTACTGGGCGATAGAAAAAGGTAATGCGTTTTATCCTGTATGGAGATCAAAAACTCCTCTGCCGGAAGGACTTTTTTTAATTGTACGGCGACATAGCGCTCAAAGAGTGTTTCCATAGGAAATAGAAGGGCGAATGCAACACCAGAGCCAGAAAACGAAGAAAAACTTTTTCCGCTCAAGAAAAGTTGGCACCATAGAAGGAGCGTGGAATAGTCCTGGCTATGATTTTTATTAACATATTTAAAGTTTACATTGTTTTTTGAATTGCAATCAAGTCCTATTTTTGAAAAATCACTGGTATAGTCTGTAGAAAACGGGACATTACCAAAAGAAGCAAGCAATGTTTTTATATCGTTCTTGTTTCGCAAAGAGCGTGTTTGCTTATACAAAAGCATCAATGTTGATTTTATCAGTCTGTTCTCAGGGCAGTTAGGTGTAAATTCATCAGATTCGGTGAAAACACGTTCTTTATGGAAACTGTTGTATTTTTGCTGCTCATGAAACAAGATTTTTCCCTTAAAATAAGATCTGTTTTCAGCTATGGTTTCATAGTTGCTGCGCAGTCCATGTTTTGCCAAACAAAATGCTTCATCAATAAACATTCGTATGAAGATATCCAGAATCGGCATTTTTTCAATATCGACATCTGTAACTTGCAAGCTTTTATATGAGATATTCGTGATTGATTTGATCATGTCTGCCACAAGTTTTTTTATTTTCTGATTGTTTTTTTGCATGTTAGAGACAATTTTTGGTAAGATCTCAATGGCAGTGCCATCATCAAATGTAATAACACCGATATAGTTTTTGGCAGTTATGATCTTGCCGATTTCTTTTCTGAATGAAATTCCCATTAGCTCTAAGGCATCTGTGTCGCTGCTTGCGCCAAAAATCTTATGAAACGTATGAGTGGAGCTTATATTTTTACTGGAGAGAATAAAGTTTTCCAGCTGCTCAAATATGGCAGGCGGCAGAGTAGTGTAGCCCTCTAGTTGTCTGCCTGTGATAAAAGAGCCATATTCGCTTATCTGATAAATTGTTTTTGACATATAGGATCCTTTCGTTTTCTCCAAACATATTTAAACATATTCAAATATCTTTCGATTCCCCTTTTCTATCTTCATCTTTAAATAGAGCGGTAGGCTTCGATAAGCGAAAAAGCCGCTGCATTTATTTCATATTGAAATGCGTCATCCAACTCAAAATCAGTATTACCAAAAAGCTCGTCGTAGTTAATTATCTTTTTGATGATAAACTGTTCACTCTCATTCACCTTTTTATTGTCTCCAAGTACAAGTCGAATCTTCTCATAGTCCTCATAAAAATATTCCTGCAGTAGAGGAAGAATCGCACTTTTAAAAATAGAAGCAAGCATTTCAACTGTTGGATTGTTCTTTAATGGCATGAAATAGGCATGACCAATTGTGTGCTCACGATCGTAAAGCACGCTGATTTTTTGATTCATGTGTGAGAGAAGTTTTTGAATTGAAAGATCTTCAACACAAATTCCGCTTAGAACTGATGGATCAGGCTGCATTTCTTTAAAATGGAAACGACGGCGAAGAGCAGTGTCAATTGTAGAGATGGAACGGTCTGCTGTATTCATGGTTCCAATTATGTAAATGTTGTCAGGGACACCGAAAGACTCTTTTGAATATGGGAGTCTGGCATAAGTTCCTTCAAGCTGACCAATTCGTTTTGAGGGTTCAATCAGAGTGATAAGCTCACCAAAAATCTTTGCAATATTGCCGCGGTTTATCTCATCAATAATAAAAACATGATTAGTTTGAATCGACTGCTTTGCGCGGTCACAGAAATTCTTGAAAAGGCCAGAGGAGACTATATATTTAACATCAGAAATCGCATCATTGCTGTCACTATTCATTACGGGACGAATGCCTTCGATAAATTCTTCGTAGCTGTATGATTGATGGAATGTGGTAAATTCAATTAGCCCATCTGCCTTATAGTGATGATAGCGTTTTATTATATCCTCTAAAGGTTCATTTACAATATCTGATAATGACTTTTCCTCAATGACTGCAACAGCATAGAGAAGAGTGTGGTATGTTTTGCCGGTTCCAGGTGGACCGTAAAGAATCATATTTTTCGGAAGTTCTGTGTAGTCTGACGGATTTTCTTTGAAGATATACCAGTCATCAAAGTCATCCATATATTCAGCATCTTTTACGTTTTTTAGTATTTTGGGTTTTAATATCATAGTGTACGTATACCTCCACAAAATTAAGAAAGTTATTGCTTAAGTGATACTAATCGTTATGTTAAATTGTAATAAAAAAGGTGTTCACAAGTAAAACTACTCATGAACACCTTTTAGATGCCGGTGGCCGGACTCGAACCGGCACGGATCGCTCCGCGTGATTTTGAGTCACGTGCGTCTGCCATTCCGCCACACCGGCTGACAACATGTAGATAATACCATGCTTTTCAAAAAAAAGCAAGCATTTTTTTGAAAATAGTTGAAGAAAATATGAAAGAATGATATGATAGCCAAAGAAACGTGAGATAAAACTCAGAAAGGAAGAAAAAATGTATAAAGAGTATAGTAATGTATACGTAAATAGCCACCCGCTGGTTCAGCATAAAATTTCTATGCTGAGAAATAAAAATACTGGAACAAATGAGTTCCGTAAGCTTATTGAGGAGATTGCAATGCTGATGGGATATGAGGCATTGAGTGATCTGCCGCTTGAGGATGTAGAGATTGAGACACCTATCGAAACATGTATGACACCTATGATTGCAGGAAAGAAGTTAGCAATTGTTCCTGTTTTAAGAGCTGGTCTTGGAATGGTAAGCGGTATTACCGCACTTACTCCTAGTGCAAAGATTGGTCATATTGGTCTGTATCGTGATGAGGTTACACACGAGCCACACGAGTATTACTGTAAGCTGCCGTCACCAATCGAGCAGAGAACTATAGTTGTTGTAGATCCGATGCTTGCAACTGGCGGATCAGCAGTTGAGGCAGTTAATTTTATTAAGCAGCATGGCGGAAAGAAGATTAAGTTTATGTGCGTAATCGCAGCACCAGAAGGTATCGAAAGACTTATGAAGGCACATCCAGACATTCAGCTGTATGTTGGACATGTGGATCGCGAGCTGAATGAGAATGCATACATTTGTCCAGGTCTTGGCGATGCAGGCGACCGTATCTTCGGAACAAAATAAAACGCTTTAATTAGAATTGAGCTTTGAGCCGGAGCAATCCGGCTCTTTTTAAACTGGGATGAAGATACTGGTCAATATTAAAGGAGAAAATTTTATGCGCGCAAAAATCAGACAGCTGTTTTGCCTTTTAGCTATTATTATAATTACTTTAGCAATAGGGGCAGCAGCAATCAATGTCTATATGGTATGGGGGACAAAAGGGCGTATTTTAAAAAAGGATCAGTGGGCAAATTTTAAAGCAGATGGTGTTGTTGTTTTGGGCTGTGCAGTAAGACCAAATAAGGAAGCAAGTCCAATGTTGAATGATCGAATGCAGACAGCAATTTCTTTTTATAAGGAAGCTTCTGTTACAAAAATGCTTGTCAGTGGAGATAATTTAAATGAAGATTACGATGAAGTATCCGTTATGAAAAAGCTTGCAGTGTCAGGTGGAATTGAAGCAGATGAGGTATATATGGATCATACTGGTTTAAATACATATGATACTATTGTGCATAGTCTGGAATTTTTTAATAAGGGATCAACAATTGTAATTGTAACTCAAAGCTATCATCTTTACCGCGCAATTTATTTAGCGCAGCGTATGGGGCTTAATGCATATGGCGTGTCAGCAGACAGCGATATTGTTTACCGCGGTCAATTGTACAGAGAGTTTCGCGAGATGGCAGCCAGACTAAAGGACTTTTGGTATGGTATTACTAAGCCAGAGCTTCCAGAAAGGGCAAAAGGAATCATTACTTGCAAATCGAAAAAGTTTGACGTATACTATGCGTGAACTGCAACAACTTTGGGAGGACATCTTTATGAATTTTATTTTTATATCGCCTCAGTTTCCAACCAACTATTACCATTTTTGTGCGGAACTGAAGAATAACGGAGTAAATGTTTTAGGAATCGGTGACAGTGCCTATGATTCCTTGCCATATAGCCTAAAAAATGTACTTACCGAGTATTATAAGGTAGAGTCCATGGAAAACTATGATCAGATGATGCGCGCAGTCGCTTATTTCACCTTTAAATATGGCCGTATTGACTGGCTTGAGAGCAATAATGAATACTGGCTGACACAGGATGCCAGACTGCGCACAGATTTTCATATCACCAGTGGTTTTCAGCTAAATGAGATTGAGACTTTTAAGTCCAAGAAGCACATGAAGGAATATTACAAAAAGGCAGGTATTCCGGCAGTGGAGTGTTACAAAATTGGCTCTCGCGAAGGCTGCTTTTCTTTTGCAGCAAAGTATGGCTATCCAATTGTAGTAAAGCCAGATAATGGTGTTGGTGCACAAAATACTTATCGCATCTCAAATGATCAGGAGCTTGATCAATTTTTTGCAGAAGCAGACAGAGAAGGATATTTAGCAGAGCCGTATGTAGATGGTACGATCTGTTCTTATGATGCGATAATTAACAGCAAGGGAGATGTTCTTTTTGAATCTGGAAATGTGACTCCTGTGTCCATTATGGATATTGTAAATAATAAGGCAGATGCTTATTTTTACATAGAAAAGCAGCTGCCAGATGATGTGCGCGATGCAGGAAGACGATGCGTGAAAGCATTTGATGTAAAGAGCCGCTTTATTCATTTTGAGTTTTTCCGTCTGAATAAGGACATGCCGGGTGTGGCAAACAAAGGTGAGATAATTGCGCTTGAAGTCAATATGCGTCCGAGCGGTGGTTTTACACCAGATATGCTTAATTATGCAAACAGTACAAATGTGTATAAGATATGGGCAGATATGATCGCGTTTGATCGCTGTACTTTGTCTGAGTATGCAGATAAGTTCTATTGTATCTATGTGGGAAGACGCGATTGTAATCCGCATAAGAATGCTCATAACGAGATTTTGTCACGTTATCGTGCAAATATCACGATGAGTGACCGTA
>OLNF01003206.1_pt1 | contig 12089 bp, 9 predicted proteins | sample 1673061 | NCBI WGS metagenome assembly OLNF01 (sample SAMEA3136751, study PRJEB25190) | human gut metagenome | reverse complement strand
ATCTGGAAGGGCATCTGAGAAATTACGACTGGAAATAGATAGAGTTAGTGTGGTTATGAGCAAGTAGCGAAGCGGATTGCGAATATCCGCTTGACTCCAAAGATAACGGGGGAGATGGTTATTGGTGGAACAATGTAATGGAAACAGACAGGAGAAGTGATATATGCCAAATGCGACCAAAGCAGCACTGGAAGAATCCCTGAAACGGCTTCTTCTGAAAAAACCGCTTGACAAGATCACCATTACGGATCTCACTACAGACTGCGGAATCAGCCGTATGGCTTTTTACTATCATTTTAAGGATATCTATGATCTGGTAGAATGGTCCTGCGTAGAAGATGGAACAAAAGCTCTCCAGGGAAAGAAGACTTCCGAATCCTGGACAGAAGGACTGACTCAGGTATTTGAGGCAGTTCTGGAAAATAAACCGTTTATTATGAATGTTTATAGAAATGTAGACAGAGAACGAATCGAGAATTATCTTTTCAGACTTACGTATGATCTGATCGCCGGTGTGGTAGAAGAGAAAAGTAAAGGTCTGGATATCAGTGAAGAAGATAAAAAATTTATTGCAAATTTCTATAAATATGGATTTGTGGGTATTATGTTTGAGTGGATCCAGGCCGGAATGAAAGAGGATATTGAAGAACTGGTGAACAAGATGAACCTGACTCTTCATAATACAGTTACAACTTCGCTTCATAACTTTCAGCAGGACAATGCGAAAGATAAGCAGGAAAAATAACTGAAATTCAGAAATTTTGGATAAAATACTTTACAAAAACCGCAGGATGATAAAAAACTTATCATTCTGCGGTTTTTGTAAATTGTAGAAAGTTATTCTTACTGTTAATATACAGCCATAGCAACAAATAAACAGAAAACAGATGGATGAAAATGTTATTACATGGGAAATATGTAAATAAGAATTCCAGAAAGGTGGATGTGTATTATGAGTAAAAATAAAGGTTTAGGACTTGTATCCGCATTAGCAGTCGGAGCCGGCGTAGCAGCAGTGGCAGCAGGAAAGAAATACAAAACAGCAGAAACAAAGAAAAAAGAAGAGTATGATGCACTTCACAACACAAGTGAATACCGCAATACAGAGCGTGGAAAATATGAGAAAAACAGTAAAGGAATTTATTATTCCAATGGTAACTATGAAGCATTTGCCCGCCCGAGAAAACCGGAAGGTGTAGATGATAAACATGCTTACATCGTAGGAAGCGGACTGGCATCTCTTGCAGCAGCTTGTTTCCTTGTACGTGACGGACAGATGCCCGGAAAGAATATCCACATTCTGGAAGCAATGGACATTGCAGGCGGTGCATGCGACGGTATCTTTGATCCGAGCAGAGGATACGTAATGCGTGGCGGTCGTGAGATGGAAAATCATTTCGAATGCTTATGGGATCTTTTCAGAAGTATTCCATCTATTGAAACACCGGGTGTATCTGTACTTGACGAGTACTACTGGCTGAACAAAGAAGATCCGAACTATTCTCTCTGCCGTGCAACCAAGGAGAGAGGCAAGGATGCACATACAGACGGAAAATTCAATCTGAGCCAGAAAGGTTGCATGGAGATCATGAAACTGTTTATGACAAAAGATGAAGATCTCTATGATAAGACAATTGAAGATGTATTTGATGATGAGGTATTTGATTCTACATTCTGGTTATACTGGAGAACCATGTTTGCATTTGAAAACTGGCACAGTGCATTGGAGATGAAACTGTACTTCCAGAGATTCATCCATCACATTTCCGGACTTCCGGATTTCAGTGCTCTGAAATTTACAAAATACAACCAGTATGAATCTCTGATCCTTCCAATGCAGAAATATCTGGAGGCAGCAGGTGTTGAATTCCAGTTCAACACAGAAGTTACAAACGTACTCTTTGAATTCGAGGGAAACAAGAAGATCGCCAAAGCAATTGAATGCAAAGTAAACGGTGTAGAAAAAGGGATTGTTCTTACAGAAAATGACCTTGTATTTGTAACAAACGGAAGCTGCACAGAGGGAACTATTTACGGTGATCAGAACCATGCTCCAAACGGAGATGCAGAAGTTCGTACAAGCGGATGCTGGAGCCTCTGGAAAAATATCGCAAAACAGGATCCGTCTTTCGGACATCCGGAGAAGTTCTGCTCTGATATTGCTAAAACAAATTGGGAATCTGCAACAGTTACCACACTGGATGATAAGATTATTCCATATATTACAGATATCTGTAAACGTGATCCCAGAACAGGCAAGGTTGTTACCGGTGGTATCGTAAGCTGTCAGGATTCAAGCTGGCTGATGAGCTGGACTATCAACAGACAGGGACAGTTCAAGGATCAGGACAAAGATAAGGTTTGTGTATGGGTATATGGTCTGTTTACAGATGTACCTGGCGATTATATTAAGAAACCTATGAAAGAGTGTACAGGTAAGGAGATTACAGAAGAGTGGCTGTATCATCTGGGCGTTCCGGTTGAGGAGATTGAGGATCTGGCTGAGAACAGTGCAGTTTGTGTACCGACTATGATGCCTTATATTACAGCATTCTTTATGCCGAGAACTAAGGGGGACAGACCTGATGTTATTCCGGATGGATGTGTGAATTTCGCATTCCTTGGACAGTTTGCGGAGACTCCAAGGGATACTGTATTTACTACGGAGTATTCTGTCAGAACTGCTATGGAGGCTGTTTATGGACTTCTTGGTGTTGACAGAGGTGTACCGGAGGTTTGGGGCAGTGTTTATGATATCAGAGAGTTGCTGGACAGCAGTGTGAAGCTGATGGATGGTAAGTCACCGCTGGAAATTGAACTTCCTGGACCGCTGGATATGTTGAAGAAACCATTGTTGAAAGTTGTTAAGGGTACGGTGGTTGAGAAAGTGCTTAGAGATCATGACGTGATCAAGGATTATATGATGTAAATATAAAAGATATGATTTATATGGAAAGGCTGTAGGGGATTGCTCTGCAGCTTTTTTGAATAAGGGACGCGTATAAAAATATATGTCTTCTGACACGGCTGCGGGGTCAAGTAACTCTAAGCCTTTGAAAATTTGCTAAAACCGTGTCCGAAAAATTCAAACTCGCCTTTGGCTCAGACAGTGAATTTTTCGGACACAACGCAAATTCCCAAAGACTAAGAGTTACTAAGACCCCTGTAGATGTGTCAGAAGACATATATTTTTATACGCTGGTTATTCGAAGTGGGAGGGATGGGTCTGGACACCGCGAAGCGGTGTCGGCGTGGGTTTGTTAGGGAGAGGTGTTGTGGAAGTAGAGGGTGGAGAGTGAGTCTGGACACCGCGAAGCGGTGTCGGCGTGAATTTGTTGGGGAAATAGGGGTGATAAAAAGAAAAATGGGTTGCATATTGAGAGGACAGATGATAATATATAATGAAATATATAGAAAAGAATGCTTTGGAGCATAAAAAGTCTGAAAAATAGAGACGGATATCTTAGTGTTTTGAATGCATTTCTGGAATTTAGTAATGGGTTGTGCAGGGTGAACTTTCAATGGAAGGGAGGTTTTTTTATGGAACTTGAGGTGTATCGCAGGTATTCGCAGATGGCAAGAGGTCTTGAGAAAGCAGAGCTGGTGCTTAAGAATGGGCGTGTGTTCAGTTCTGGTACGGGGGAGTTTATTGAGGGAGATGTGGCTGTTGCGGATGGGATTGTGATCGGTGTTGGTACATATGAGGGGGAGACGGAGGTTGATCTGGATGGTAAGGTGATTTGTCCGGGATTTATTGACAGTCATCTGCATCTGGAGTCTACGCTGGTAACGCCGGGGGAGTTGGTTCGGCAGGCGGCTCAGTGTGGTACAACGACTTTTATTGTGGATCCTCATGAGTCTGCGAATGTGTCCGGTACGGATGGGATTGATTATATTCTGGATCAGACGGAGGATGCGCCGGCGAATGTTTATGTGATGATGCCGTCTTGTGTTCCGGCTACGCATGTGGATGATAATGGATGTCTTCTTACGGCAGGAAAGATGAAGGGGTATCTGGATCATCCGAGGATTCTGGGACTTGGTGAGGTGATGGATGCGCCTTCAGTGATTAATGGAAGTATTGCAATGCACGAGAAGCTTCATCTGTTTCAGGACAGAGTGAAGGACGGGCATGCGCCGTTTTTGTCTCCGGGAGATCTGGCTGCGTATGTGCTTGGTGGAATTGATACGGATCATGAGTGTGTGGATTATGAGTATGCAATGTCTGAGGCAAGGAATGGGATGTATGTGCTGATCCGTGAGGGCAGTGCGGCGAGAAATCTGGATGCTATTGTGAAAGGTATCGTGGAGCATCATACGGATACTTCCAGTTTCTGTTTCTGCACGGATGATAAGCATATTGAAGAAATTCGTAAAGAGGGACATATCAATTACAATGTGAAGCGGGCGGTGCAGCTTGGTCTGACCGTTGAGAAGGCGTTACAGATGGCTACCATTCAACCGGCGAGATGTTATGGTTTATATCAACTTGGAATGATCGCGCCAGGACGGCAGGCTGATTTTGTGATTCTGGATAATGTGACAGATCTGAATGTAGTGGATGTATATCATTGTGGAAAGAAGATTATCAAAGATGAGAAGGTGGAAGTAAAACCATGTCCGCCGCATCTGAAGAATACGGTTCATGTATCTGGCTTCAGTGAGGAACGCCTGAAACTGAAACATCCGGGAACGAAAGCACGTGTGATCGAGATGCTGGAGAAGCAGATTGTGACTAAGGATGTGCTGGAAGAGGTTCCGTGGATTGAGACAGATGGGGAGAAATATTTCTCAGCAGATGGAGAATTCCAGAAAATTGCAGTAATCGAGCGTCATAAGAATACAGGTAAAATGGGAGTTGGTATTGTGAAAGGATATGGAATCCGCGGCGGTGCCATTGCTTCCAGTGTTTCACATGACTCTCATAATATTATTGTGGTGGGAGACAATGATCATGATATGGCACTTGCTGTAAAAGAAATGATGCGTACACAGGGCGGATATACATTGGTATGTAACGGAGAAATTTATGGAACATTGCCGCTTCCGGTAATGGGATTGATGAGTGCTGCTGGTTATGAGAGTGTAAATGAGGCACTTGCAAGGATGATTCCGAAGGCGCATGAGATGGGAGTCAAAGAGGGATTTGATCCATTTATTACCTTATCATTTATGGCATTGCCGGTAATTCCGGAAATCAGAATCACACCGCGTGGAATTTATCTGGTAAACGAAGACAGGATGTTGAGAACTCCGTTTAGTTAACTGAATCAAGCAAGTAGCGAAGCGGATGATTTTATCCGCTTGACGTAAAATAGCAGGCAGTTTTACTGCCTGCTATTTTGTCTTCTCCAAAGTAAAAATAAATTCAGTTCCTATGCCTTCAGTACTGATCACATCAATATTCTGATTATGTGCATTGATGATCTCCTTAACAATAGAGAGACCAAGTCCGGTTCCTTTGCGGTCTTTTCCACGGGAGGCATCGATTTTGTAGAAGCGGTCCCAGATTTTGTTGAGACTTTCTTTCGGAATTCCGGTTCCGTGATCTTTAACAGAGACGAAAACTTTTCCGTTCTTTACAGTGGTTTCTATCTGGATAGAAGAATCATCATTGCTGAATTTAATAGCATTATCCAGAAGATTATAAAGAACCTGCTGGATCTGTTCCATATCCGCTTTGACATAGAGCTCATGGCCGGAGAGAAGCAGTTCCAGGCGGATCTGGCGGTTTGTGCAGATTCCCTCAAATACAGCTGCTGTATTTTTGATCGTGTCATTAATATCGAAACGATGAATATGCATCATTCGTTTCTTCATATCCAGTTCATTCAGAGTAAGCAGACTGCGGGTCAGTTTCTCAAGACGTTCAGATTCGAATGCGATGATCTTCAGGTAACGGTCCTGCATTTCGTAGGGAATTGTGCCGTCCAATATGGCATTTACATATCCTTTGATAGAGGTAAGCGGAGAACGGAAATCGTGAGAGACATTGGCGATAAATTTACGCTGATAGTCTCCGTTCTTATTTAGCTCATCGGACATATAGTTCAGGGTGTTTGCCAGGTATCCCATTTCGTCGTCGGATCTGACATCAATTTTATATTCCAGATTACCGCCGGCATATTCGCTTGCACCTTTCATAATCTTAGTGAGTGGTTTGCGGATATAGTGGCTGTAAACCCAGAGCAGCAGACTGGTTACTGCGTAACAGATGAGAAAGATCAGCTGCATAATGAACAGGATACTGCTTCTGCTCTGATAGAGATTTGTCATTGCATAATGAATTGCCACATATCCTTTTGTGGTCATATCTGAGGTGATCGGTGCAATAACACTGAGCTGATCCGTATCAAAATATCCATAAAACTTTCCAACCTGATAATAATTACTTCCCCATTGGGCAGCGTCAAAATCGTCAAAAGGAATCGGATTATTGATATCAATGTCTTTGCGTGTACTGACGATGATCTCACCATTACTGTTAATGATCCATAATACTGCATCCTGAAAATCAGCAATCGCAGATAAGTGTTCCTGCAGATTATCTACAGTAGCGGAAGAGATATTATTTTTTACGGCATCATTGGAAGCAATATTGTGGGCTTCAGTATAGAGGGCGGCACTTAAAGAGTGTTCGAAATGTTTTTCTACCATATAAGAACCGCCAAGTGTTACGAGAAAAAATCCCAAAACTCCGATGAAAACATAGAACATCAGAAATTTTGTGGAAAGATGATGCTGTTTCATGGATTTTTTACCTCGAATTTATATCCGATTCCCCACACGGTAGCAATAGACCAGTGAGGGTTGTCCTTGATTTTTTCTCTCAGACGTTTGATGTGAACGTCTACAGTACGGGTATCGCCGATGTATTCATAGCCCCAGATGTGGTCCAGAAGCTGTTCGCGGGTAAATACCTGGTTAGGTGAGGAAGCAAGGAAGTAGAGAAGTTCCAGTTCCTTTGGCGGCATGTCTACCTGGTGTCCCATATAAGTGACAGCATAGTTGGTCAGATTGATGATCAGATCCGGATAAGTGACGCATTTCTCATTGGAAGAAACAGCAGGCTGTTTTACCTGGAAACGGCGCAGGACTGCGCGGACGCGGGCAACCAGTTCCTTGGAATCAAATGGTTTGATCATGTAGTCATCGGCACCAAGCTCCAGACCAAGGACCTTGTCAAAGGTTTCGCCTTTGGCTGAGAGCATAATGATCGGAACATCGGAGGTATGGCGGATCTCACGGCAGACCTGATAACCGTCGATGCCCGGAAGCATCAGATCCAGGATGATCAGATCAGGGTGAAAAGAAGCAAATTCTTTCAGTGCTTCTTCGCCGTCATTTACGATCTTTGTCTCAAAACATTCTTTGGTAAGATACAGGGCGATAAGCTCTGCAATATTATTATCATCATCAACGATAAGGATTTTCTGTTTGGAAACCATGGCAGTTCCTCCTATTTTTTAAATTCTACAATTGTGACACCTGCATCACCCTCGCCGAATTCTCCCAGACGGAAAGATTCTACGTGTTTCTGGCGTTTCAGATAATTGTGCACGCCTTTTCGCAGAGCACCGGTTCCTTTACCGTGAACAATACGGACGGATTTGAGATGAGCGATATAAGCGTCATCCAGATATTTGTCAAGTTCTGCAACTGCCTCGTCTACAGTCTTGCCGAGCAGGTTGATCTCAGTGGATACATGGGCAGATTTTGACATACGGATCTTACCTGCACCTGTACGCTGCAGGGTTGGGGTGGTGATCTCTGCTTCATCGATCAGTTCCAGATCAGAAATATGAACCTTGGAACGGATAATACCCATCTGAACAAAGAGGAAACCTTTGTTGTCCGGACGGCTGTTGACGGTACCTTTCAGGTTCATGCTGAGAACCTTGACTGCATCGCCAAGGGAAATATCTTTGGCTGTGAGTTCTTTCTTCGGTTTCTTTACTGCAGTTTTCTGAGTCATGCCTTTCTCGGCTTTATTCATACGCTTGCGCAGATTCTGGCGTTCTTTTTCCACAGCAGAGAGATCCACGTGGTCTTTCTGGAATTTGTGGAACATTTTCATGGTCTGGTCTGCGTATTCCTTGGCCTCACGGAGAACTGCATGTGCCTCTTCGTTTGCCTGGCGGATGATGCGGTCACGCTGCTCGTTCAGCTTCTCCTGCTTGGATTCCATTTCGGATTTCAGGGAAGCAACTTCCTGTTTGTACTGCTCGATCTCGCGGCGTTCATTCTCAATAGTTACACGGCTGCTCTCCAGAGAACTGAGTACATCTTCGAAAGATTCATCCTGTTCACTGATCTGTTCTTTTGCCTTATCGATGATATAGTCCGGAAGTCCAAGCTTGGAAGAAATGGCGAATGCATTACTTTTTCCGGGAACACCGATCAACAGACGGTAGGTCGGGCGGAGTGTTTCCACGTCAAATTCACAACAGGCATTTTCCACGCCCGGAGTGGAGAGAGCATATACTTTCAGCTCACTGTAATGGGTGGTTGCCATGGTGCGGATTCCCTGCTCATGAAGATGGGAAAGGATCGCAATGGCAAGGGCGGCACCTTCTGTCGGGTCTGTACCTGCGCCAAGCTCATCGAAAAGGACGAGAGAGTGGCGGTTGGCTTTCTTAAGGAAAGAGACCACGTTTGTCATATGTGAGGAGAAAGTACTTAAGGACTGTTCGATACTCTGCTCATCACCGATATCTGCGTAAACTTCTTCAAACAGTGCAAGTTCGGAGCGGTCCAGTGTCGGAATATGAAGTCCGGACTGGCCCATGAGAGTGAGAAGTCCGACAGTCTTTAAGGATACAGTTTTACCACCGGTGTTCGGACCGGTGACAACAAGCAGGTCGAAATCATCACCAAGACGAATATCAATCGGAACGGCTTTCTTTTTATCAATGAGCGGGTGGCGTGCCTGTTTCAGACGGATACGTCCCTCATCATTGAAGATCGGCTCTGTAGCATTCATATCCATAGCAAGGGAGGCTCTGGCGAAAATAACGTCAAGCTGTACCATGATGTTAAGGTCTGCACGGATAGAGTCGGTCTGTTCTGCGGTCATCTGGCTTAAGTTGGAGAGGATCACTTCAATCTCTTTCTGTTCTTCCAGTTCCAGTTCACGGATGTCGTTGTTTAATTTTACGATCGCCATAGGTTCGATGAATAAAGTAGACCCTGTAGAGGACTGGTCATGTACCATACCTGGAACCTGACCTTTGTATTCTGCTTTGACCGGGATACAGTAGCGACCGTTTCTCATAGTGATAACGGAATCCTGCAGATAATTGCGGGCACTTCCGTTTACGAGAGAAGAGAGCTGTGTGTGGATCCTGTCTCCGGCAATTTTCATGTTTCTGCGGATCTGGCGGAGATTGCTGCTTGCATCATCGCTGATCTCATCCTCTGAGAGGATACATCTGCGGATTTCTGTTGTGAGAGGAGTCAGTGGCTCCAGTGCTTCAAACATTCCATCCAGAGAGTCAGGAAGAGAATCACCTCGTTCGCTTCTGGAATAAGCTTTCACACGGTTGGTATTCTCCAGCAGGCTGCAGATGGCAAGAAGTTCTCCAATCCCAAGGGAACTTCCGATTTCCAGACGCTTCAGAGAACCACGCACATCCTTGACACTTCCGAAAGAGATATTGCCTTTCTGGAAGAGACGGGTGAGGGCGTCCTTTGTCTGAGTCTGCATATGGCGGATCTCATCAATATCTGTAGACGGCTCAGTCTTTTTGCAGATTTCCTTTCCCATGGAAGAAGAAGCCTTGTCTGTCAGCATATTGATGATCTTATAGTATTCAAGTGCTTTATATGCTTTCTGATTCATTGTTGATTTAAGTCTCCTGATTATTGATTGCTTTTAAATTTATGATACCGGAAAAAAGAAAGAATCTGATTCCTGGTGTAGCTGTAATAGTGGGAATATTTCAGCTGGATTTTCGGGTATGGCTGAAATACCTTTCTTATTATATATGATTTTGGAGACTATGAAAAGTGTTAAAAATAGTTTAGGTTTAGGTGAATCAGGTAAGCACCCTTGTTCTAATTGCAAAAATTCACTTGATGTGAGAGCTGCAAATGGATTGCCGATAAAATTTATTGTCTTTTATAAAAAATTGAAAAAATTTATCCGGACAGGATAGGCGAATACAGGAATAAATATGGGTGTTATGACGGTTTAAGAGAATAAAAAACACATTTTCAAAAAAATAATAAAAAAATTTCAAAAAAACTATTGACACTTTATATAGTTTTTGGTATAGTACCAATTGTCGCAACAATAAGTAAAACTTAAAGATGAAACGCGATATGCGGAAGTGTCGGAACTGGCAGACGAGCAAGACTAAGGATCTTGTGAGCATTGCGCTCGTGTGGGTTCAAGTCCCATCTTCCGCATGAGAAACCTTGTATCTTAATTGATGCAAGGTTTTTTTGTTCTGTAGAATAAAAAACTCTTTGCTTGCTATAAAAGCCAAATTACTTATGCTGTATTCATAAAAAATTCATATCTCTTTGTTAAAATAATTCATGGATTTATTAGTCCTGACCAACGATAGATTAGGCCTGGAATGATGGGAATACGGGAGACTTGAGTTTTATGAAACAGGACAAAGAACGAAGAAAGGATACACAGGAGTATCAGTTTATACAGGAGACAATAAAGAAACCGCCAATTGAACGGAGAAGCAGAGTGCGCAGAGTTCTGGCAACTGCCGGATGCGGGATACTGTTTGGCGGATGTGCGGCAGTGACTTTTGCGGGAGTATTTCCTGTTCTGGCAGATAAAGAAGAAAATACGCAGCAGAGAATCGAACTGACTGAATCGGATATAGCAGACAGTGAGGAAACTTCAACAGAAAACAGATATACAGAAGAGACAGATACTGATTCGCAGAGGGAAGAGAAGAGTCCTCTTGCAGTTTACGAAGAAACTTACAAAGAAGTACTGAAAATCTCACAACAATCACAGAAATCTCTTGTAAGTGTACAGGGGATTTCCAAGGATGAAAATCTGCTTGATAATTCTTATATGCAGCAGAGCGATTCGGAAGGTCTTATTTTTCTGGAAACAGATACACAATTTTATATCCTGACATATGAGGAAGAACTGGAAAACCTGCAGGAATTGCAGATTACTTTTTCAGACGGATCTACAGTGACCGGAGAGATATGTAAAGGCGATACAGATACCGGACTTGCAGTTGCAACGGTGAAGAAGAGTCTTCTCAGCGACAGTACAAAGGAGAATATTGTGGTATCTGATCTGACAGGTACACAGAGTCCTGAGCAGAGTGATATGGTGATTGCTATCGGAAGTCCGGCCGGTGACAGTGATGCAGTGGCTTATGGAATGGTTACTTCTGTTTCAGAGAAGCTGGCAGCAGCAGATACAGAGTATGAAGTATTGGCCACAGACATGCAGGGAAATGAGGATGGAAGTGGAGTACTTCTGGACACGGCAGGTAATGTGACGGGTATGATTCTCAAAACCAGCGAGAGTGAAGGGGATAATATTCATGCACTTTCTGTTTCACAGATTCTTTCACTGGTAGAGAGATTGTCAAACGGAGAGAAGGCAAGATATACAGGAATTTATGGCAAGGAAATAGACCAGGCACAATGCCGACATTTAGGAATCGGATCAGGACTTTATGTAGAACGTACAGAAACAGAATCTCCGGCAATGAAAGCGGGCATACAGTGTGGCGATATTATCAACAAAGTTGATGGAGAACTGACAAACAGTATGCAGTCTTATTATACATATCTGCAGACAAAGAAAGCAGGAGATAAGATTACGGTGACTGTCCTGCGAAAGAATTCCGGTGGGGATTATGTAGAAAAGGATTATAAAGCAACAGTTGAAGAGAGATAACCTGACTTCTGTTGATACAGATAATCCTGAATAAATTTCAAGATAGAAGGGTGCAATAATAATACAGACATTGGAACTGAAATCTTTATTGCGTAAATATTGACATATGAAGAGTTATCAGGTTTGATTATTGTAAATATAAAATATAGGTAATTGCGAAACTCGCGAAGCTCGTTCGTAATCTTGAACCAAAACAAGG
>OLNF01003203.1_pt1 | contig 12097 bp, 9 predicted proteins | sample 1673061 | NCBI WGS metagenome assembly OLNF01 (sample SAMEA3136751, study PRJEB25190) | human gut metagenome | reverse complement strand
GGGATGAAGCAGAGACCATGACCGCTGCTCCCACGGCGGAAGATCTGGATGCCGTCTGTGCCCAGTTCGCAGCCCTGGCCCAGATGCCCGGTTTTTCCCGGGAAATGATCCAGCAGCAACTGGCCAGCGCCATGGAACAGGTGGACGAGACCACCCTTTCCAGCATGGCAAGTCAGGCCACCCTGCTGGTCAGCCTGGAATATGAGGCACAGGGCGTTTCCCATGATGTACAGATGGCCTACCTCTTCCGTGTGGGCGGCCAGATGCTGGCCCTGACCCTGCTGATGGTGGTCGTTGCCATTCTGGTGGGCCTGATCGCCTCCCGCGTCTCGGCTTCCATCGGCCGGGAGCTGCGCAGAGAGACCTTCTCCTCGGTCATCCACTTTTCCAACGCGGAGATTGAGAATTTCTCCACTGCTTCCCTGATCACCCGCACCACCAATGATATCCAGCAGGTGCAGTTCACCTGTGTCATCCTGCTGCGCATGGTGGCCTACGCCCCCATTCTGGGCATCGGCGGCGTGATGCACGTCACCCAGGGCAACACCGGCCTTGCCTGGATCATCGTGCTGGACGTGGCCGCTCTGCTTCTGCTCATCACGGTTCTGATGAGCATCGCCATGCCCAAGTTCAAGATCATGCAGACCCTGGTGGACAAGCTGAACCTCGTCAGCCGCGAGATCCTGACCGGCGTGATGCCGGTGCGTGCATTCAGCCGCGAATCCTTTGAGGAAAAGCGCTTTGATGCCGCCAGCCGGGAGCTGATGGGCACCCAGCTGTTCACCAACCGCGCCATGGTGGCCATGATGCCCTTTATGACCCTGATCATGAACGGCACCAGCCTGCTCATCGTCTGGTTCGGCGGCAAGGCCATGGATGCCGGAAACATGCAGGTGGGCGAGATGATCGCATTCATTACCTACACCATGCAGATCGTCATGTCTTTCCTGATGCTGGCCATGGTGGCCGTGATGCTTCCCCGTGCCGGTGTGGCTGCTGACCGTATCGATGAGGTCTGCCGCACCAAGGCTTCCATCCATGATCCCGACGCTGCCACCGCAAAGCCCGCCCTTGAAAAGAAGGACTGGGATGGCGTGGTCCGGTTCGAGGATGTCAGCTTCCGCTTCCCCGGTGCCGACAGCGACGCGCTGGAGCACATCAGCTTTACCGCAAATCCCGGCGAGACCACAGCCATCATCGGCTCCACCGGCTGCGGCAAATCCAGCCTGCTCAACCTCATCCCCCGCTTTTATGATGTCACCGGCGGCCGCGTGACCATCGACGGCATCGATGTGCGGGAGCTGCCGCAGGAGCAGCTCCACAGCCTTTTGGGCTATGTTCCCCAGAAGGGCGTTCTGTTCAGCGGCACCATCGAGAGCAACCTGAAATTCGGCGGTGCGCAGATCACCGATGCGGGCATGAAGAAGGCGGCTTCCATCGCACAGGCCACCGAGTTCATCGACGCAAAGCCCGAGGGCTATGCAAGCCCCATTGCACAGGGCGGCTCCAACGTATCCGGCGGCCAGAAGCAGCGGCTCTCCATCGCCCGTGCCATTGCCAAGGAGCCGAAGATCTATCTGTTCGACGACAGCTTCTCTGCCCTTGACTACAAGACAGATGTCACCCTGCGCCGTGCGCTGAAGGAAGAGACTGACAACGCCACCGTGATCATCGTGGCACAGCGCATTTCCACCGTCCTCCACGCCAATCAGATCCTGGTGCTGGACGACGGCAGACTGGTGGGCAAGGGCACTCACGCGCAGCTCATGGCCACCTGCCCTGAATATCAGGAGATCGCCAGGAGCCAGCTGAGCCAGAAGGAGCTCAACCTGCAGGATCTGAACACCGGAAAGGAGGATGAGTGATATGCCGAGACCCAGAAAACAGACCACCGAGCGCGCCAAGGATTTCAAGGGCACTCTGCGGCAGCTCCTCAGCGCATTGCGCCAGTATAAGCTCTCCCTCATCGTTGTGATGGTCTTTGCCATCCTTTCCACCATCTTCAATATCGCAGGCCCCAAAATTCTGGCCAAGGCCACCACAGCCCTTGCCACCGGCTGGATCGCCAAGCTGCGGGGGATCGGCAGCATTGACTTTGCTTACATCGGCAAGATCCTGCTCACCCTGCTGGCCATGTACCTCTGCTCCGCGGCATTCAGCTTCATTCAGGGCTGGCTGATGACCGGCCTTTCCCAGAAGGTCTGCTATGATTTCCGCCGCCAGATCAGTGAGAAGATCAACCGCCTGCCGCTGGCCTACTTTGAAAAGCGGACGGTCGGCGAGGTGCTCTCCCGCATCACCAACGATGTGGACACCCTGGGCCAGAGCCTGAACCAGAGCGTGACCCAGCTCATCACCAGCATTACCACCATGATCGGCGTGCTGATCATGATGCTGTCCATCAGCCCCAAAATGACCCTGATCGCACTGCTCATCCTGCCCGTCTCTCTGGTCCTGGTGATGCTGGTGGTCAGGTTCAGCCAGAAATACTTCAAGGCCCAGCAGGCTACCTTGGGCGTTGTGAACGGTCAGGTGGAGGAAGTCTACTCCGGCCACAACGTCATCAAGGCCTTCAACCGGGAGGCCGCCGTGCTGGAGGACTTCAACGCCGCCAACGACAAGCTGTTTGAATCCGCCTGGAAGAGCCAGTTCCTCTCCGGCCTGATGCAGCCCATTATGAGCTTTGTGGGCAACCTGGGCTATGTGGCTGTTGCCATCGTCGGCAGCATCTTTGCCGCCAACGGCATCATCACCATCGGCGATATCCAGGCTTTTATCCAGTATGTCCGCAATTTCACCCAGCCCATCCAGCAGCTGGCACAGGTGTCCAACATGCTGCAGAGCATGGCTGCCGCTGCCGAGCGCGTGTTCGAGTTTCTGAACGAGCCCGAAGAGGATCAGCTGGCCGACCCTGCCCGCCGGGCAGACCCTGCCTGCATCGATGGTCAGGTCACCTTTGACCATGTCCGATTCGGTTATGTGCCCGAAAAGACCATCATCCACGATTTCAGCTGTAAGGTGCAGCCCGGCCAGAAGGTCGCCATCGTTGGCCCCACCGGTGCCGGCAAGACCACCATGGTCAAGCTGCTCATGCGGTTCTACGATGTGGATTCCGGCTCCATCACCCTGAACGGCCACGACATCCGCGACTTTGACCGCAGTGCCCTGCGCGAGGGCTTTGGCATGGTGCTGCAGGACACCTGGCTGTTCAAGGGCACCATCATGGAGAACATCCGCTACGGCCGTCTGGACGCCACCGACGAGGAGGTCATTGCCGCCGCCAAGGCTGCCAACGCCGACCACTTCATCCGCACCCTGCCCGGCGGCTACCAGATGGAGCTGAACGAGGACGCTTCCAACGTCAGCCAGGGCCAGAAGCAGCTGCTGACGATCGCCCGGGCCATTCTGGCCGACAACCGCATCCTGATCCTGGACGAGGCCACCAGCAGTGTGGACACCCGCACCGAACAGCGCATCCAGACTGCTATGGACAACCTGATGCGGGGCCGTACCAGTTTCGTCATCGCCCACCGCCTGTCCACCATCAGGGATGCAGACCTCATCCTTGTCATGCGGGACGGCGACATTGTGGAGCAGGGCACCCACGACCAGCTCATTGAGGCCGGCGGTTTCTACGCTGACCTGTACAACAGCCAGTTTGAGGATGTTGTGGATTAAGCCACGCTCCCTTCTTTGAAAAAGGCTCAGGTTTCGATCAAAAACCTGAGCCTTTTTCTTTTGTCAATTCCTACCGGATGTGCTATACTTATTTTTGTGTCTTGAAGTAGGAAAGGAGTAACCACTCATGGAAACCACTCAAAAGCCCTACGCATTCAGCCGCAAGGTATTCTGCGAAGGGATGCGGGATGGCGTGCCCATTGCGCTGGGCTATTTTGCTGTCTCGTTCTCATTGGGCATTGCAGCCCGCAATGCGGGGCTGACCCCCATTCAGGGCTTTTTTGCAAGCCTGTTCAACAATGCTTCTGCCGGTGAGTATGCAGCCTTTTCGCTGATCGCTGCCGGTGCCACCTATCTGGAAGTTGCCATCATCACCCTGATCGCCAACGCGCGCTACCTGCTGATGAGCTGCGCTCTGGCCCAGAAATTTGCCCCAGGCACGCCGTTCTTCCACCGGCTCATCATCGGCTACGATGTCACCGACGAGCTGTTTGGCATCACGATCGCACGGCCCGGCTATCTGAACCCGTTCTACACCTACGGTGCCATTGCGCTGGCGGCCCCCGCCTGGGCCATGGGCACAGCGCTGGGCATCATTGCAGGCAATCTGCTGCCGGTGCGTGTGGTCAGCGCCCTGAGCGTGGCCCTGTACGGCATGTTCCTGGCCATCATCATTCCCCCCGCCCGGAAGAACAGGGTCGTTGCCGTGCTGGTGATGCTGAGCTTTGCCCTGAGCTTCGCCTGCGGCTGCCTGCCCGGCATCGCTTCCCTTTCGGACGGCACCCGCACCATCCTGCTGACGGTGCTGATCTCCTGCGGGGCAGCCGTTCTGTTCCCTGTTACACCCGAAGCACCGGAAGCTGCCGAAACTGAGGAGGTGCAGGCATGACCTACAATAACTGGGTCTATATCGCCGTGATGGCCGCCGTTTCTTACGCCATCCGTGTGCTGCCGCTGACCCTTATCCGCAAACCCATCAAAAACCAGTTCATCCAGTCCTTCCTCTACTATGTGCCCTATGTAACGCTGGCCGTGATGACCTTCCCGGCCATCATCAACACCACACAGAGCCCCATTGCCGGTGCCGCCGCGCTGGTAGTGGGCATCGCCGCCGCATGGTTCGGAGCCAGTCTGTTTCAGGTGTCCGTCTCCTGCTGTGCCGTGGTGCTTGTGTTGGAACTGTTTTTGGTGCACTGAGCATGAAGATCTTAATTTCCGGCTCCTCCGGCTTTGTGGGTTCCCGGGTACTGCACCAGTGGCAGGGCCGTGCAGAGCTTTTCACCTTCCCGCGCGGATCTCTGGCTGCTGCCGATGAATCCGCCATTCGCCGTTTTGTGGAAACCGTGCAGCCTGATGTCATCCTGCATCTGGCGGCATTGTCCGATACCGGCTACTGCCAGCAGCACCCGGAGGAATCCCAGCGTGCCAACGTCGAATTGCCTGTCTGGATGGCAAAAGCTGCACGGGACACCGGGGCCAAACTGATCTCATTCAGCTCGGATCAGGTGTACGCAGGTGTGACCCAGCCCGGCCCCCTGCCCGAAACGCTGCCGCTCTCCCCCGCCAATACCTATGGCCGCCACAAACTGGAGGCCGAGGAGCAGGTCCTTGCGCTCTGCCCGGAGGCAGTGCTTCTGCGGGCTCCGTGGATGTACGATCTGCCCGGTGATGGCCTGCCCCTCCGGGGCAATCTGCCGCTGAACCTGCTGCAGGCCGCACAAAACGGTACTCCCGTTCGCTTTTCACCGAACGACCACCGGGGTGTCAGCTGGGTGCGGGAGGTGGTGGAACATCTCTTCCCCGCCTTGCAGCTGCCCGGCGGTGTATACAATTTTGGCAGCGGGAACGATGCCGACATGGTCACAACGGCCCGGCAGTTTGCCGAAGCGCTGGGCGTGCAGGTGCAGATCGAGCCTGCTGATTTCTCCCGCAACCTTGTGATGGACAGCTCAAAGCTGGCCGCACAGGGGATTCGATTCCATGATACATTGAGCAGTTTTGAAGGCTGTTTGAGGTTTTATCAAAAATAAGAACGACCCTCTCCGCCAATGCTCCGCATTGCCACCTCTCCCAAAAGGAGAGGCAATTGCAGCTTCGAGGTAAGATTCTGCAAATCAGCAGTTTTCTTCCTGTCAGATGCGTTGGCTCCCCCTTCGGGGGAGCTGGCACGCGTCAGCGTGACTGAGAGGGTCGTTTTATGTTACAGCAGAATACAGATCAATCCGGTACAGCCATCGTTGATGACCTGTTCCAGCGTTTCCTGCAGGCGGGTGCGGGCTTCCTGCGGCATGTGGAGGAGCTTGTTCTGCAATCCCTCATTCACCAGTTCATGCAGGCTCTTGCCAAAGATGTTTGATTCCCACAGCCTCTCCGGGTCGGCCTCAAAATCACCCAGCAGGCTCTGCACCAGATCCTCGCTCTGCTTCTCGGTGCCCACAATGGGGCTGATCTCGGTATGGATGACGGCTTTCATCATATGGATGGAGGGTGCGCTGGCTTCCAGCCGGACACCGTACCGCCCGCCCTGCCGGACGATCTCCGGTTCCTCCAGCGAGAGCTCCTCAATGCTGGGCATCACGATGCCGTAGCCGGTGGCTTCCACCTGTTCCAGTGCACTGCGGATCTTCTCGTACTCCCGCTTTGCCCGGGAAAGCTCAATGATGCAGGGCATCAGGCCTGCTTCATCGCCAATTTCCAGCCCCGTCTGCTCACTGAGGACGCGATAGAACACCTCTGGCTTCAGCAGAACGGTCACCCGCACCACGCCGTCGGAAAGGTTCATGCCGCTCAGGGCAGACTCCTGCACCGAATCTCCGGCCAGCGCTCCGGCACTGTTCTGGGCCGGAACATCCTTCATCCGGCTGATCTTCTCTGAAAACTGGAGCGCCGCCGTGTAGATCTCGTTCTGGAGCCAGTGGCCCTTTTCCAGCATCGTCACCCAGCGGGGAATGGCAAAATCCAGCTCCCGCACCGGAAATTCGTAGAGGACACGCTGCAGGATGGACAGCAGGTCATCTTTCTGCAGATCCAGGCAGCTCACCGGCAGGACCGTGCGTCCGTAGGCCTGTTCCAGCTCTGCGGCCAGTGACTTTGTCTCCGAAGCATCCGGGCGGGTGCTGTTGAGCAGGATGACAAAGGGTTTGCCCAGCGCTTCCAGCTCTTCTACCACCCGCTTTTCGGCGGGCAGGTAGTTTTCCCGGGGGATCTCGCTGATGGAGCCATCGGTGGTGACCACGATGCCGATGGTGGAGTGATCCCGGATGACCTTGCGGGTGCCGGTTTCAGCGGCAAGGTCAAAGGGGATCTCTTCCTCGAACCAGGGGCTTTTGACCATGCGGGGCTTCTCGTTCTCCTCGTGGCCCATGGCTCCCTCCACCATATATCCCACACAGTCGATAAGCCGGATGCGGCACTCCCCACCGCCCTCCAGTTGGAGCGGCACGGCCTGCTCCGGAATGAACTTCGGCTCTGTGGTCATGATCGTTCGCCCTGCCGCCGACTGCGGCAGCTCATCCCGGGCCCGGAGCTTTGCATCCGCCGGGCCGATGGCAGGCAGCACCAGCTGCTCCATAAACTGCTTGATGAGGGTGCTCTTGCCGGTGCGCACCGGCCCCACCACGCCAATCAGGATCTCCCCGCCGGTGCGTGCCCCGATCTCCCGGCAGACAGTGGCTTCCAAACACTCCTGTTTTTCCAAATTGCTCTCTCCTCTCTCCCGTCCGCACCGGGCGGCAAGGCCGCACCTTCTGCGTCTGCTTCTCGGAAACAGTCTATTCGGACAGGCGGCAGGATATGAGCGGCACCTAGCGAAAAAGCGTCGGTTGACGGAAAATCCTTCCTACGCTACAATAGAGAAAACTGTATGGAAAGGCGGGACGCAGATGGAGTGGAAGGTTTATTTTGAGGACAATCCGGGCTGTCACCGCCCGCATCGGGGCCGCCCCGGGCAGGAAGTGTCCTGCGGGGCACACTCGGTGTGGGGCGGGCAGCATTTCATCATCCCGGCGATTTACCTTTGTGGAAAAGGGCTGGTTGTAGACATCTGCCGCCGGGTGGAGCGTGAAGCGATCGAAGCGCATTACCAGAAGTTGGCCGCTTATGAAGGGATGGATATTGACGAATGCCCGCCGGAAGTTGTCGAACTGGCCGAAGCCGAGGACCCGTTTGGTTCTTTTGACTATCTGCCAAGTGTAGCCATCAACGGCAAAACCGTGGAGTACAGCCGCGGTGCCGGGGAATACTATAACCCTCTCCGCTCCGAAGAGGAAATCATTTGCAGCGGTGAACAGGCGGCGCGGGACATCGTGAAGCACTACGGGCTTGACCCGGAACAAGGCTGGGATCTCCGGCAGTGGAGCTTTCCCTGGGCGACAAAGCGCAGGCCGGCCCACATCACCAGCCTGACACTGACCCTCACCCAGCGGGAACAACCTGCCGAAGCGGTGCAGTTCACGGCAGCGCCCGGAAAGGTTGTGGAGTTTGCCCACCCCGTCACCGGTGTGCCCTGCGTGCTGACGGTCAAAGACCTGAAACCGGCCCGGCTGCCGGAGAGTGACCTCCCCCACATGGGGCCGCCCATGGAATGGCCCCGGGAATTTGTGGAAATGACTTATACCCTGACCCCCGCCGTGACCACCGGCTGGGTGCAGGTGAACGACTGCGCCTCTAGTGATAAGCCCATCCGGAAAAGCGACGCACCCACGGAAGATGGAGCCATTGGCATCATCGGCGGGGCAGACGGCCCAACGGCGATCTTTGTGAGCGGAAAGCAGCAGGGTGATACCCGCACCGCCTGTTCCTCGCTCCACTTTGCGCCGGTGGAACCGGAAAATATCCGGTGGAAGGTGACCTACTACCAGAAGCAGCTCCCGGATGAAACTATAGCGCTCTGATAACGAAAAGACAGGCGGCTCCAACCAAAGTTGGATGCCGCCTGTTTTACTGTTCAGATCAACTTGATGGCCACTGCCTCGCTGGTGCGGTCCTGGGCTTCGTTGGTATGCTCGGGGTCATCCAGCATATAGCGGAGCAGAAGCACCTCGCCCACATAAAGCACCGCCACCTTGATGGGGATGCTGCCGGAATCCAGCGGGCTTTCCTGTGCGCCGCACCGCAGCACCACATCTGCCATGGCTGCACCGGGCGAATCCTCATAATGGGTGAGCAGAATGATCTTTGCGCCGGATGCCTTGGCCGTGCGCAGCGTTTCCAGCATATCGCGGGTCGCGCCGGAATAGGAGATGAAGAGCACCACATCCTCCGGGCCCATCAGGCTGGCAGCCAGGATCTGCAGATGACTGTCCCCTGCGGTGCGGAACTTGTTGGACAGGCTGGAAAAGCGGGCGCAGATATCGTTGGCCAGCAGCATACTGCCGCCCTGACCCAGGCAGAACACCTGCCGTGCCGCACGCATCAGATCCACAGCCTGCTCCACGGCTTCGGGCGAAAGAGAATTCTGGGTGCCGTTGATGGCAGTGAGAAACAGGCCGCTGGCGTGCTCACACAGGCTGGCGGTGGTAGCGCCCGGCTCCGGCTCATGCTGGTTGACCAGCGCACCGGTGGCGTTGGCCTGCGCCAGCGAAATGCGCATCTCATGGTAGCCCTCAAAGCCCAATGCCCGGCAGAAGCGGAACACCGTTGCCTCTGCTACCTTGCATTCCCGCGCAAGGGAGGAAATGGAAAGGTACTGTGCCTCGTCGGCATGGTGGACAAGGTAATCTGCCACAGCACGGCCGGATTTTGTCAGTTCGTCCTGCCTTTGCTGCAGCAGCTCCCAGAAGTTTGTGGTCGTAGACATGATGGTCTCCTTTTTCCTGCTCCGTTTCCCGCCGGAAGGGTCGGCCGCACACGCCAACACCATTGTCGGGAAGTTTTCCTTTAAGAAAAGTATAAAAGAATCCCTGCCGCTTGGCAAGAGGGGCTTTGACTACAAATTCAGGTTCGTTTCTGTGCAGAGCGCCCAAATTCGCTGCATTAGTATGACTTATTTGTGAAAATCCTTTTCAATTTGCCGGATTTTCCCCTCTTTTTTGAGTGAAAACTATTTTCACCAGCAAAAAGCGTGATTTTTCTACAATGGTTACAAAATAGCTACAACTTTCAAAATTTCCGTGAATCCTGCCCAAAAGGCCAGTCTTTTCGCTAAAATTGTGCGACATCCACAAGAAAATCCTTTCATTATTGGGCAGACAGCCGATAGACAAAATGAAAATATTTTTCTATAATAAGGCCAATAGAAGCGGTTTCCACACGAGGGCCGCAAAGTAGAATCGCACTACATCAATGAGTAAGGAGAAGTTTCTTATGAAAAACAGTATCTCTCGCCGCTCTTTCCTGAAGGCCGTGGGTGCCCTGAGTGCAGCCGGTGCACTGGCCGCATGCGGCGGCAGCTCCTCCAGCAGCACTGCTGCTTCCTCCACTGCAGCTTCTGCAGCGGCAAGTCCGTTTTTACAGAAATACTTTGTAAAGGGTGTCATGATCGGTTCTGTTAAAGGATAAAGGATATTTTCTGCCGGCAGGCGGATTCATATCAGGATAAGCAGTGGTTTCAGTTCCCGGAATACGGACGTGAACATATGGGGGAAAGGGACTGAAAAAACTGCAGAAGCAACAAACAGTAAAAAAGGTAACTGTGCAGAGAACAGTTACGCGAAAACAGGAGGAAGCGTATGAAAAGAAAAGGAATTGCAGCGTTACTGACCATGTCTATGGTACTGGCAGCAGGCGGAACAGGCGGAGCTGTTGTTTCAGCAGCAGAAGATCCGGTAACCTTTAAAGTTGCAGTGATGTTAAATCCCCTTTGTAAAGATGAGGATTTCAACAATCAGGAGGCGTACAAAAAGGCAGAGGAGGCCACAGGAGTACATATTGAGTGGATCCCCATTTCTTCAGCAGATGCAGATGATAAAGTAAATATCATGCTTGCTTCTGACCTTCCGGATGCATTTCTTGGTCTGATCGGTGAGGGACAGATCGCAAACAACATGGATTCTTTCCTGGATCTCAACAAAGACGATCTGTTAAAAACAAATGCTCCGCATGTGGTTTCTGATTATGAGAAACTCAGCAACGGACTGGACATTGTTACCTGGCCGGACGGATCGATCCGCTCTCTTATGACCGGACGCCAGACCAGCTATGAGAACGATGCAGAAGGTATTATGTTCATCAACAAAGAGTGGCTGGACAATGTGGGAATGGACGTTCCGACAAATATCGATGAGTTTTATGAGGTTATGAAAGCATTCCATGATCAGGATGCAAACGGAAACGGAGATGCAAACGATGAGATTCCGTTTGAGCCCTCTCAGAGTGACTGGTGTTCCAAGATCATGAATGTGGCAAACCCCTGGGGAATCGCAGGTACAGACAGCAGTGACGAGAGTGCTTATAAGATGGTAAAAGATGGAAAAGTAACAGGAACCGTAAATACCGATGAGTTCCGTTCTTTCCTGGAGTATGCACATAAGCTTGTTTCCGAAGGTCTTATGGATAAGGAAATGTTCTCACAGACTTCTGAGCAGTACCATTCCAAGATCAATGAAGGCGTTGTAGGCTGCTATTACACCTGGTCACCGTATGCAGATATGAGTGAAAGCGAAGCTCAGAAATGGGTAGAGGTACCTGTTTTTGATGATGGAGAAGGTCATTACATGAAGACCGGTTCTCAGGATAAATTCTCAGCCAGCAGAACAGGTTTCTGTATCACCAGCGAGTGTGAAGCTCCGGATCGTCTCCTTCAGTGGTGGGATTACCTTTCCAGCTCTACCGAGATGAAATACACCAACCGTTTCGGCCCGCAGGGAGAGGCATGGGATATCAATGAGGATGGCACCGTTGTAGAACTGATCCCGGACAGCCTGACAGATGACTTTACCATTGAGAACTACAAATACACCTATGGTATGACCGGTCTTGGTACCTATATCACAAAAGAGGAAAACGCAGAGGTATTGGAAGAGAATTCCTTCACTTCCTGGTATCGTATCGACTGTGTAAAACAGCTCCATGAGTATTGCGTACCGGTAGAAAATCAGCTTCCGATCCGTTTCGTAGATCCGGAGAAGACCAGTGAGAGAACCTTTATGGAAACAGAACTCTTCAGTTATATCAGCAACTTTATTGCAACCAGTGTTCTGGATGGCATTGATGATGCAAAGTGGGAAGAGCATCTTTCTCAGCTGGATGCAGTACAGTATAATGAATGGCTGAACTGGTATCAGGAATATCTGGATAAAGAATTCTAAAGATGCCGCTGCAGAGCAGCTTACACAATTCTGATATTGTTTAAAAATCATTCCCCGCATTTATATAAGCGACAGAAAGCAGTATAAATGCGGGGAAATCTGTGAGGTGACAAATATGATGGACATCAAGAAGTGTACAGGACTGGCCGGTGAGAACAGAGATTATTATCTGT
>OLNF01003197.1_pt1 | contig 12123 bp, 11 predicted proteins | sample 1673061 | NCBI WGS metagenome assembly OLNF01 (sample SAMEA3136751, study PRJEB25190) | human gut metagenome | reverse complement strand
TTCCCTGACAAGAAGTAGTAGACGAAGTATTAAAATCAGGACTTCGTGGCCGTGGTGGAGGAGGTTTCCCTACTGGTCGTAAATGGCAATTTGCTTTAAACCAAAATAATCCTGAAAAATATGTAGTATGTAATGGTGATGAAGGTGACCCAGGTGCTTTCATGGACCGTTCAATCTTAGAAGGTAATCCACTTGCCGTAATTGAAGGTATGGTTATAGCTGGTTATGCAATCGGTGCTCAAAATGGTTACTTCTATGTACGTGCTGAATATCCAATTGCTGTTGAAAGATTACAAATTGCAATCAACAAAGCAAGAAAAATGGGATTATTAGGTAAAAATATTTTAGGAACTGATTTCTCATTTGATGTTCACATTCGTCTTGGTGCTGGTGCGTTCGTTTGTGGTGAAGAAACTGCCTTATTAAATTCAATTGAAGGTAAACGTGGTATGCCTCGTCCAAGACCTCCATTCCCAGCTGTTAAGGGTTTATGGGGTAAACCAACAATTGTTAATAACGTTGAAACTTTAGCTTGCGTTCCTTATATCTTAAGAGAAGGTGCTGAAAAATTCGCAGAAGTAGGTACTGAAAAATCTAAAGGTACAAAAGTATTCGCATTAGGTGGTAAAGTAAATAACGTAGGTCTAGTTGAAGTTCCTATGGGTACTACTCTTCGTGAATTAATTTACGATATCGGTGGTGGTATTCCTAATGGTAAAAAATTCAAAGCTATTCAAACTGGTGGTCCATCAGGTGGATGCTTAACTGAAAAAGATTTAGATGCTCCAATTGATTACGATAACTTAGTAGCAAAAGGTTCAATGATGGGTTCTGGTGGTGCCATCGTTATGGATGAAGACAACTGTATGGTTGACGTTGCAAAATTCTATATGGAATTCATTTGTGATGAATCATGTGGTAAATGTTCTCCATGCCGTATTGGTACAAAACGTATGTTAGAAATCTTAAATAAGATTACTGCTGGTAAAGGAACATTAGAAGATTTAGATGAATTAGAAGAACTTGCAACAACAGTTACTCAAAATTCATTATGTGCATTAGGACAAACTGCAGCAAACCCAATTGTTTCAACAATGAAACAATTTAGAGAAGAATATATTGCCCATGTAGTTGACAAGAAATGTCCTGCTCATGTATGTAAGAACTTAATGCAATATTACATTATGCCTGAAGCTTGTAAGAAGTGTTCTAAGTGTGCAAGAAATTGCCCAGTAAATGCTATCTCAGGTGCCGATTGAAACGTGTAGCGGCCGCTTTTGAAATTAAATCCGTGGGTATGCAACTCCAGTAAGGCGATGAGGAAACTATATACAGGAGTTTGCGATAACGGAAATCCCATGGTGATATTGACATGTTTTACTTCTGCCGGCAATGAATGGAGGACCGGCTGAAGCAATGCTTCGTTACACAATACGACTGCGGTTTCCTTTTCCGGTGTAGTCAGATTGTTTCGTATCCATTGAGGCAGGTAACGGGCTTGTGCATTTTCAGTAGAAGATGCGATGTAGTGTACCTCTTTAGGTTTCGAGAGATTTTTGAATAACTCACCGGACAAAGGAGAAGGAAAGTCGCGTAAGTTCCGGCGGATAAACTCTCCGGCTTCATGGGTGACGGCTTGTCTGTTTTCCTTCATATAAAATTCGTCGTAATCCCAATAAAAAACAGCTTTCCCGGCATCTTTCAATTGGGTGAACAACGTATGTTCTACTTTGTTCAGTACATTAAATCCTACAAAAACATATTTCTCGTATGGAAGTTTGTCCACATCCAGGTGCTCTATGACGTGGCGGTACATCATTCCTTCGTAGGCAATGTTTTGAGAAGCTAAGGATTCACGGAACCCTTTGTAGATGTTTCCCAATACGTCCCATAAAGAGATAAACCGTTCTTTCAGCGCTGTTCTCCGTTCGATGGAGAAGTTCTGGAAGAACTGCCGGATAGCTTCTTCCTGCTCATCGTCAATGAAGGTGTAGTCGTCCATTATGTTGCGCAGATCCTGTAAATTGGAAAACAGTTCGTCGGTATCCACTTTATTTTTGTCGGCATCGTCAAAATCACTGATCAGCATTTCTCCCCAAAAATAGAAATCATCCAGTGTTTCCGTACTTTGAGTTTCCCGTCGGAATATCTTATAAAGTTCGCATACCAGTTTTACCGGATCACCCACTTCCCATGGAGAAAGGCTACGGAACAATTCGCTGATGCTGACGTATGCGGGCGACCAAATAGGTGACTCCGACTCTTGGGCGAGATACTCATTAAAGAAAAGTCCGGCACGTTTGTTAGGAAAAACCACGGCTGTATGTGCCAGGTTTCCTTCCGTATGTTTATATAAATCGGCTGCTACCAGTTTCAAAAAGCTTTCCATTATTCTATTTCCTCCAGTTCGTTGTTAAATACATACCATAAATAGCCACGGATATGCTCATATCCCATATCCGATAATAAATCCATATATTCTTTCACCTGCTTGTTGTAAGCTTTCCGCTTTTTACCGAATTTAAAGTCCACCACAATCACCTCTCCGTCTTTCATCATCACGCGGTCCGGACGGCGGGTTTGCAGCACTCCTTTTTCCCGATAAATAATGGCACACTCATTGTATAGTTCCCAGTTGCCCGAATACCATTCTTTGACCAGCGGATGCCTCAAAGCCCATTCGGTGAGTTTTCGTATCTGTTCCTCCTGTTGTACCGACTCTATGATTCCTTCGAAACGCAGGCGTTCTATGGCGGGAGGCACATCGTCCGGGGTACGGATTACGGAGAACAGATTATGCAACAACTGTCCTTGCCGGATGTATTTGTCTTCCGTCTCCTCTTCTCCCCGGATAAATTCGGCAGAACGGTTGGACTGTTTGAATTCGATGTTGGTTTCCAGCGTTTCCAGATGGATAGGCAAACGTCGGGCTACAGTCAGCAGCTTGTTGCCGGATACTTGTTTTTCCTCTTCGTGAGATGAGAGATAGAGCGTTCCCAGTTCGTATATTTCTTCTCCGGTGGCATAGCTCTTTCCGGTCATGTCGGATAAGGCACTTCCTAACAATTCGGATACCGTTCCTTTCTGTTCCGCCTTTCCATATATAATCAAGTTCTTTTTGGCACGGGTAAATGCCACATAAAGCAGGTTCAGATTATCCACCCATAATTGCAAGCGTTCATTCAGGAACTCTTCCCGATAAATGGATTGCTGCATGGCTGTGGAATAGTTGATGGGAACAATGTCAAGATCGCTAAACGGAGCTTGCCGGGGAGCACACCATACCAGATGATTGTAAGTCTCATTCTCCATTTTCCAGTCGCAGAAGGGTAGCAGTACGGTATGGTATTCCAATCCTTTGGACTTGTGGATGGAGAGAATGCGAATTCCTTCCACCTCGCCGGAAGGGATGGTCTTGCTGCCTAGTTTTTCTTCCCAGTAGGTGATAAAAGCGGATAATTCGGAAGAATTGCTTTGCAGATATTCCGTCACGGCATCAAAGAAGGCGCACAGATAGGCATCCTGTTGTTCGATGCAGGACATCTGGAACAGATTGAAAAGTTTTTCCATCAGCTCATACAGTGGCATGAGGCGAAGTTGCTCCGCTTCTTTTATGAAATCGAATGGCAGATAATCATCTATCTCGTTCAGCAATAGAGTGTTGAGGTCTATTCCTTTATGTAATACTTCATTCTGATAGGCAGCAGCCAGTTGCGCCTTGGCAATCCGGTTTTCGGGTTGTGACAAGTAGCGCAGGCCATCCATTATCATACATACCGCCAGTGAGGCATCCAGTCGGAATGCCTCATCGGATACGATTTTGTAAGAGGTGTTCTTGTCGAAGTAATCGGCTATTAAAGGAATGCTTCTGTTCTTGCGCACCAGGATGGCAATATCTTTCAGTTGCACGCCCTGCGCCACAAGCAGCTCCACTTCTTCTCCTAGGTGGTGCAGGGTGTTTTCCATATAGGTCATGTCTTCCGTATCCGATAGAAATTCCACTTTGACATACCCTTTTCCGGGATCTTTGTATGTTTCCTGACACACGTCGTTGTAGGCTTCCTTCAGTTCCTTGCATTCCTTTTTTTGTTCTTCCTTGTAAATGTTGTTCAACACCTCGCAGGCGGCTGTAAACACTTCGTTGTTGAAGTGAATGATGTTTGCGGCGCTCCGGCGGTTGGTGGTCAGTGTCTTTACTTTGACGGGAAAGGCTTCGATGTTTGTTTTCAATCCGTTCAGTATGCCCCAGTCACCGTTTCTCCAGCGGTAGATGGATTGTTTCACGTCTCCTACAATCAAGCTGTCTGCTCCCTGAGACAAACCTTCGAGCAGCAACAGACGGAAATTGTCCCATTGCATACGCGAAGTATCCTGAAATTCATCGATCATTACGTTGCGTATGGTTGTTCCTATCTTTTCGAATACAAACGAGGAATCTCCTTCTTTTACCAGGTTATGAAGCAACGCGTTGGTATCCGACAGCAGGAAGCGGTTGTTTTCATGGTTCAATTCGCGTACCTCTTCGTCTATATTGGCCAGCAGACGGATATTGTTTACGTGGCGCAGGGAGAGTTGGCAGGAATTGGCCAGCATATTGTTCCGGCTTCTGTATTTTTCCGATTCATTCAGCAGAGGAATCAGTTCTTTTTCTGCCAGACCTAGGATAGCGTTGCGTATGGGGGAGGTTTTTTTCACCCATTCGTCGGGGCAGTCCAGACATTTTTCCACTGTTACATTGCGGACACTGTCATCCAGTTTACCCGATTGTAATTTATTAAAATAGCTGGCTATACCTCGGGAGCCGTTTTTCAAATCTTCTACTTTCACCCCGTTTGTATCCAATATTCCGAAGAATTGGTCGGCAAATCCTTTCATTTGTTCCTGCACCTCTTCCAAAATGGCTTGCAGCGTTTCGCGGTAATTCTTGATACAGTCTTTGTCCCGTAATTTTTCCCGTAGTCCGTTTCCTTTTTCTATATATCCTTCATCGAAGATATTTCGTCCGAAATTCTTTATCTCACCGGAAACATTCCACCTCTTGTCATCGGCTATTCTTTCTTCTATGTATTCCAACAGCCAATAGAGTACGGGAGATTGTCGGTCCAGCTTTTCTATCATGGAGTCCACGGCATCACTCAGTACCTCCATATTGTTCAGTTCGATATTCAGATTGGCACCCAATTCCAGCTCCCGTGCCAAATTGCGCATCACCGACTGGAAGAATGAGTCAATGGTTTCCACCCGGAAGCGGCTGTAATCGTGTATCATGTAGTGCAGTGCCGTACCGGCGGCTGTCCTTATGTCTTCTTGGGGCATTTCCAGTTCTTCTGTGATTTTCTGTAAATAGGGATCAGAATCCTTATCCTTTATCCATATTCCGTATAGCTGACTCAGAATCCGCTCTTTCATTTCGGTAGTGGCCTTGTTGGTAAAAGTCACAGCCAGTATATTACGGTATGCCCGTGGGTTCTGTATCAGCAGTTTTATATATTCCACGGCCAGTGTGAATGTTTTTCCCGAACCGGCAGAGGCTTTATAAACTAATAATTCAGGAGAATGTTTCATTTTAAATAATTTGCTAATTTGCTAATGGCTGCGCTGTGTACCGGATGGTAATTGGCTGACACATTAGTACATTTTTATTTTTAATTAAAAACCAGCACAAAAACAGTGGCCTGTCCCTTTTCCTTGTAAGGCAGCAGGGTCAGTGTGCCACCGCTCAGTCTCATGATTTGTTTGCTCAGGCTCAGTCCGATGCCGCTTCCTTCCTCTTTGGTCGTGAAGAAAGGTACAAAAATTTGTCCGGCTGCATCGGGAGGAATGGCGGGACCGTTGTTGGCTATCTCTATACGGATACTTTCTTGCGGATCACAATAAGCTTTCAAGGTGATCTTTCCGTCGGGAGCATTACCTATGGCTTGAATCGCATTTTTCAGCAGATTCGTAACCACTTGGGCTATCAGGTTCTCGTCGGCAAAGACTATCAGGTCTTCCCGGGCTTCGAGGATGGAAAGGGTGATGTTGGGGCATGGATGCTGGTGCTGTGCCAATCGGATCATCCGTTCCAGGAAAGGACGGACATAGAACAGCGATGGCTCAGGTGATGGCAGTCGTGTCAGCTTGCGATAAGACATGACAAAATTTATCAATCCTTTACCTGTAGAGTGAATCGTTTCCAGCCCTTGTTTCATTTCTTCATTTTCTGCTCCGGGAAGAGCCAGCAGCGTTTCGCTGAGGGAAGTCACCGGGGTCAGGGAGTTCATAATTTCGTGTGTCAGCACGCGGGTAAGGCGTATCCATGAATCTATTTCCCGTTCATCCAATTCCCGATTGATATCACTCAAGGCAATAATGCGGAGTTCCTCGTCTTTGATACGGATGCCGGACACCCGTAAGGCAAGATGTACCGTTCCCCGTTCCGTATTGAACTGAATTTGCAGCTTGTCACCCGGAACTGCTTTTTCCAAAGCAGTCATCAGTTCGTCCGAGATGCGGGAGAGTTGTTTGACATGAGTCAGAACATCCAGCCCCAACAGATTCATGGCCTCTTTGTTCTTTTGATAAACGGAGCCTTTGCTGTTCAGTACCACTATGCCGGTTTCTACAAAGTCCATGATGAGTTCATAATACTTCTCGCGTTGTGCCGTTTCCTGTTTTACATTGTACAAAATACGTGCGATACGGTTCAGCATGACATTGACCATGGAAGAATCGCCAGGGGAGGCATGTTCGTAAAAACGAACAGCGGGGTCATCGTTTTCGATGGCGTCGAGCAGAAAGGCTATCTTCCGGGTATTAAAAGTGTACAGGCGGTAAAACCAGCCTATGGAAACGAGGAATGAAGGTACGATTACGCATAGCCACAACCAGTTGCGCTGCTGGATTAGTAAGGTGCAGGCAATGGCTAGAACCAGTACGGTAAATAGGCGGAAGAAGAATTGTTTCACAGCTTAATTATTTATTATTTCGTTTGAATGTTCCTTTAGTTCCTGTTTAAAAATAGATTATTGTTATTTGTTTTGTCATCCTGAACCATCGTGAAGAATGAGATGAGATAATAGGTCATAATCCGAATTTTTTCATCTTATTATAAAGCGTCTGCCGGGTAATTCCCAACTGTGCCGCTACAGCCGAGAGGTTTCCGTTGCATTTCTCTATCGCTTTCTGAATCATTTGCAATTCCATCTCCTCCAGAGTTGAGACACTTGTTTCTGTCGTAGGAGCCGCTATTTTTCGGGGAAAATGAAAATGTTCCTCACTCAATATACCATCTTCATTGATAATGACCGCTTTCTCTACGGCATGTTCCAGTTCGCGTATGTTTCCATACCACGGATATGTCCGTAACTTTTCTTGCGCACCGGTAGAAAGAAGGATATTTCCTTTGTCATATTGTTTGCAGAACCGGTCTATAAAGCGTTCGGCCAAAGGGATAATATCTTCTTTGCGTTCCCGCAGAGGGGGAATCTCGATGTGGATGGTATTGATGCGGTAAAGCAAATCTTCGCGGAATTTGCCTTTGGCCACCATCTCTTCCAAATTACAATTGGTGGCGCAAATCAAACGTATGTTGACAGGTATCGGTTCGTTGCTTCCTACTCGCACCACGCTCCGGCTCTGAATGGCGGTGAGTAGTTTGGATTGCAGGTGATAGGGCAGGTTGCCTATTTCGTCCAGAAACAAAGTCCCTTCATGGGCGGCTTCAAATTTACCAGCACGGTCGGTATGGGCATCGGTAAACGAGCCTTTTTTATGGCCGAACAGTTCGCTTTCGAACAGGGATTCGGTGATGGCACCCATGTCCACCGTTATCATATCCCGCCGGTATCGGTTGGACAAGGCGTGTATTTCCCGCGCCAGCATTTCTTTTCCTGTGCCGTTCTCTCCTGTAATCAGAATATTGGCATCCGTTTGCGCCACTTTCTCTATCAGCGTCCGCAGTTGCTTCATGGCATTGCTTTCTCCCCAATACATAGAAGATACGGTTTTAGGGATTTCCGCTCTCTTCTTGTTCTTGGAGGAATTGCGGCAGGCAGACAGCAAGGTTTCTATCAACCGGGTATTGTCCCAGGGTTTGACGATGAAGTCTGTCGCTCCTTCCTTGATGCCGCGCACTGCCAGGTCTATGTCAGCATAGGCTGTGAAAAGTACTACGGGCAGGGAGGGGTGTATTTTCTTTATCTCGTGTAACCAGTACAGACCTTCATTCCCGGTATTCAGTCCGCTGCTGAAATTCATATCCAGCAGCACCACTTGCGCATTTTCTTCACGTAACGCAGCGGGCAGTGTGATGGGTGAGGGCAGTGTGACGATATGTTCGAAATGATTTTTCAGCAATAGCTTTACTGCCGACAGCACTCCTTTGTTATCATCTACCACAATGATGGTTCCTTGTTTGCTCATAAATATCTTCTGTTCTTTTTCAGAAGAACAAAGATAATGATTTTCTCTCGCCAATCTTTTCTTTCAGAGAAAACTTTTCAATTTCATGAATTGTTCTATTATAAAATAGCATTTCAAATGAAAACATTTATATTAAGCATAATTGTAACCATGATTACATCGGTAGCTGGTGCACAGCAAAAAAGTTTTTATGACTTTACGGTCAAGACTATTGACGGGAAGGACTTGCCACTTTCCACGTTCAAGGGTAAGAAAGTATTGGTAGTCAATGTGGCATCTAAATGCGGTTTCACTCCCCAATACGCCAAGTTGGAGGAGTTGTATGAGAAATATGGAAAAGATGATTTTGTCGTTATCGGATTCCCTGCCAATAATTTCCTGCATCAGGAACCCGGAACGAATGAAGAAATCAAGGAGTTTTGTACGTTGAATTATGGAGTGACTTTTCCTATGATGGCTAAAATATCTGTAAAAGGGAAAGATATAGCTCCCCTTTATCAATGGCTTACGCATAAAAGTGAAAACGGGGTTTCGGATGCTAAGATAGGGTGGAACTTTCATAAGTTTCTGATTGATGAAAATGGTAGATGGGTTGCCTCAATCGGCTCTACTACCAGTCCGCTTTCACAGGAAATTGTAGAATGGATTGAAGAATAAAATGACCAGAAGATAAATAATGCCCTATTGTTATTGCACCAGCTTTCCGTTTTTCAGTTCCGACATCAGCAGGTCATAGACGTATGCCGGGCTTTCGATATACAGGCCGGTGGAGAAGTCTTCCAGTTTGACGAATGTCTCCGAATTGTGGAATGTGGAGATGGCTTCCTGCAAATCCATATCATTACGTTCCACCAAGTAACGGACTACATCGGCGGATATTCCTTCAAAGAGGAATTTTGCGGTATTCGTGTTCATAGTCGTTTCAGCATTTTAATCGCTGCCTCTGAGTGAAAGAAATATTGTGAAGTCACTTTCGAAAATGTCAGTTCGTGCAATAGTTGTTCTTCGTTAATAAAATTCTCGGTGTATAAACGTAGCAAGCGCGCAATGGTATCATCGGCAACAGGGCCAATTACGATATCGTAATCGTGGCAAGGCTGAGTAGTGTTTATATCGCGGTTCGACATGACAAAACGTGCCCATTCCCAGTCTGGCTCCTTGAAAACCTTGACTTTCAATTCGCTCGACTGCGCTTCTTCAAGGTCAAACTCAAACATAGTCAGAGTGGGGTTTCCGCTGAACATCCGCGCTGTTCTTGCGGCCATCCTTTGGGCCTGTTCCCTAATGTCGGTCAGGTAAAATCCTCTGCCGAAATCCTTATAGGGGCGGCATCTGTTGAGGTCGATGCCGTCGATTGCCGTATTTGAACCGTGGTAAAGTATCATCGCAATGTTCCTCCATTGTTTTGGCAGACGATGGTCAGGTCATCCACACAGTCGTTAAAAGAAAGCGTGTGTTCCACATCGTAAAATTCGGTGAGAAAATCAATGCCTTTGAAACGTCTGATATAATTGCTTGCCTCCCGGATTGTCAAATCGTGACGGCGCGCAAATTCGACAATGACCGTCATCACATAATCGATTAGGTTCTTGTCCGCTTTCTTTTTGGACTTGAGCGCCACTATCGGTTCGACACCCAACGCCTCCGCTATGCGGTTGACAGTGCCAAAATTAACACACAGACCGTTTTCCACTTTGGAAACCATTGCTTTTTGGACGCCAATCATCACCCCGACTTCTTCTTGTGTCAATCCTTTGTTTTTTCGGCATTGGGCCAAAAGTTCTCCTATTTTTTGCAAATTCGTATTCATACCACAAAAATAGATAAAGTTTCTTGTGTAGGAAACTTTTTAACTACAAATATATTCTTTAGATAATTATTATCTTTCCAATTAAATGGCAGCTCTGCTCTGACACGCAAGAACCCGTGTGCCGGATGATGATTGTTAGGAAAACAGGAGGGAAATCAGTTCCTTTGTACATCATAGGTTATGGAACGGTGGTTCGAAAAGAGTTGTCGCTATTTTTTTGCTTATTTATTTGTGGGGATAAATATTTATCCCTATATTGTATTAGTAAAATTAAAAATATCATGGAGAATGATTATTAAAACTGAAAGTTATGGATACAATAAAAGACATTTGGTTTGATGCTAACCGCATTTATATGAAAACGGATGGTGGAGAAACTTTCAGCCGTCCCTTAGAGGCATTCCCTTTGCTGAAGGATGCAAGTGACAGAGAGCGCCTTGATTTCAAGATAGGAAAGTTTGGTGACGATGTTCGTTGGGAATCATTGGATGAGGATATTCATATATCCAGTTTTTTCGATACAGCGGAGCCGGATTATGAAAATGAGATAGCAATGATATTTAAACGTTTCCCTCAACTAAATGTGTCAGAGGTTGCACGTAGTATGGGAATAAACAAGAGTCTTCTTTCCAAGTATATCTATGGTATTAAAAAGCCGAGTGATATAAGGAAGATGCAGATTAAAGAGGCTCTCCATCTTTTGGGAAAAGAATTACTTGCCGTTTGATTAATCTCTTAATAATAGTTTAGGTGTGATTCCATTTGGTTTCACGCCTTTTTTATGTTAATTTTTCCACAATCATAGTTTCAACAGAAAGATAATTAAATATAAGGAAGATATGGCTAGAATAAACAAATACGGCTATGTTGCTGCGTGACGTTTTTGCATCCGTCAGGGAGATGCGGTGAACAAGCCAAGTTCATACCAAGAACCGGGCAAGCATGTGATGCAGACAGGGTAGGCGTGTACCGAGTACCAGGTAGCCTTGTTTGCTGTATCTTATATCTTACCATCTGGGCGATGATGCGTCCGGAAGAATTTGCATCAAGGTAAGTATACCGATAATCTGTTTCTTGTTTGTTTTTTGAGTAATCAAGAAACATCACTAAAAATAGCGGAATATATTTTCGTCCTATTTATTAAATTGCTATCTTTGCCACGTTTTCCACGCCGGTACTTCCGCAAGGAAGTTAGGGAGGTGGGAAATATACATATATAGAAAAGACGTTTACTTGACGTTTTGTTCTTGGCTCTACAGAACTTCGCAAATTCTAAAATCCAGCCAAAACAAAGCAACAGTAGGTGTCTGCGGGGTATGTTTATATCCTTGGTGCGCCTTTGCCGATCAAAGGTGCATTCAAGTGTCATTATACATATCGGCGTGGGCTTCTGCGTTGCTCGTTCAGACAGTGATGGGCAATGCGAGAGCCTTGATAAGCGGGATGAGTAACGGGTACAGACTCTCACGCTTTTTTTCGTATATAATGATGTACTAACTGGATTGATTTGCGGGGAGAGTCGGCAGATATGGCGAAAAGAATGCTTTTGCCCTCCGGCATGTCTGAAAACCCGGTGCGGCAAATGGCAGGTAGATTAAGAAAATGTCACAACAAAGTTTAAAAAGGAAGTGGACACTCTGCTTGTTGCTTTGCTGGGGGATAATGGCGGCCTATGCCCAGTCGGAACGCTTGAACGAGTTCTCTATCACGGAGTTCTACCAAGACCAACAGGCCACTACGGCTATGTCTGAGCCTTATGGTAAACGAGACAGGAGTGGGTCATGGTATGCCATCATCAAGTTTATGTCGGCCGACCCTGCGGTGAAAATTGACAATCCCGAGGCTTTCACGTTCAATTTCGGGAACATGAAACATTTCACGGAAGTGCATGGCGACGAACTGTGGATTTA
>OLNF01003195.1_pt1 | contig 12126 bp, 11 predicted proteins | sample 1673061 | NCBI WGS metagenome assembly OLNF01 (sample SAMEA3136751, study PRJEB25190) | human gut metagenome | reverse complement strand
CCCCAGACCTCGCTTCGCTCGGCCAGCCCCCTCTTGGTAGAGGGGGCCTTTGGGCCGATGAGGGCATCGGCCCCTACATGGTGCGGCGGAAAATCGTAAAACGGGCGGGCAATGCCCGCCCCTGCAAATCATCCCGAACCCATTTTCCCATTCGACAGAACTGTTCAAACTTCTCCATCATAGAATGGCACAGGCGGCGTCCGCGCCGCCGAAAACGACAGGAGTGAAAATGCCATGCTGAAGGTATGTAAATTTGGAGGTTCCTCTCTCGCCGGTGCGGCGGAGTTTTTGCGGGTGCGGGATCTCGTGGCAGCGGACGTCGCGCGGCGCGTCGTCGTGGTGTCCGCGCCGGGGCGGCGGCACCCGGACGATCAGAAGATCACAGACCTGTTATATCTGTGCCACGCGCACCTGCGCTACGGCGTTCCCTGCTGGGAGCTTTGGCGGCGCGTATGTGACCGGTTTCTCGCCATCCGCGACGGCTGCGGCCTGCACATGCCGCTCGAACAGGAGCTGGAATCGATCTACGCTTCCCTGAACAGCCGCACGGAGGAAGACTTTCTCGCCTCGCGCGGGGAATATCTGGCCGCGCGGCTGATGGCGGAGCTGCTCGGCTTCGCGTTTGTGGACGCGGCGGAATGGCTGCGCTTTGACTATGACGGGCAGGTGCGCGAGGAGGAGTCCTATGCCCTGCTGGCCTCGCTGGCCGACGGACGGAAGATCGTCACGCCGGGCTTCTACGGCACATTGCCGGATGGCCGCATCCATACGTTCCCACGCGGCGGCTCGGATGTGACAGGCGCGCTGGCCGCCGCGGCGCTCCGCGCGGACATCTACGAAAACTGGACGGACGTCCCCGGCGTCCTCACCGCCGACCCGCACATCGTCCCGGAGGCGGAGCCGATCCCGGCGCTGAGCTTTGAAGAGCTGGGGCAGCTGTCCCGCGTCGGGACGCAGGTACTGCATGAGAGCGCGGTCGAGCCGGTGCGTGTGCGGCACATCCCGCTCCAGATCCGCAGCACCTTCCGCCCGGACCTGCCCGGCACGCTCATCCGGACGAGGCACGACGGCGCATCCGGCATCGCAGGGTTTGCGGGGCGGCGTCGGATGGCGATGCTGCGCATCCACGGTGCGCCGCCCGGCGCACCGGCGGAGGCTCTGCGGGCACTGGGCGAGGAGCCGTTCTGCCTGTCGGAGACGCTCGGGCAAACGACCGTGCTGTTGGACATGGGCAGCGGCGCCGAAACGGCCACGCTGGCCGCGCGTCTGCGCGCGCAGCTGCCGGGGGCGGAGGTCACGCTGCGGGAGAATCTTGCGGTGCTCGCGGCGATCTGCCGCACATCGGACGCCATCCCGCCCGTGCTGCAAGCAGTCGAATCTGCCGGTGTGCCGGTACACCATCTGCTGCGCTGCGCGCCGGGGCTGCTGATGATCGTCAACGACAGCCAGTACGAAACCGCGCTTCGTTCAGCCAGTGTTTCGAAGTAACGCTGGCCGGAAAACAGGAAAATCCCCACCCGAAATGAACTGCCTCCACTTGTTAGACAGTATGATATACTATATCTAACAAGTGGGGGGCAGTTCAAAGGTTTTCGGGTGGGGATTCTCGTCTTCAGAGTACAAAGGCCAGCGCAACGGCGAAGATCAGCGTGGGCAGCATATTGGCCACCTTGAGATGCTGCTTGTCCCAGACGAGGTTGACGCCGACGCAGAAGACCAGGATCGAGCCGGTGAGCGCGAGGTTGCTCGTGGCCTGCGCAGTCATGATGGGCTGCAGGAAGCGGGCGAAGAGCGTCACCAGCCCCTGAAAGAGCGCGACCGGGATGGCCGAGAAGATGCACCCTTTGCCCATCGTCGCGGACATGACCATGATGATGATCGCATCGAGGATGGATTTTGTGACGAGCAGCGAGATGTCGCCGAACAGCCCGTCGTTGATCGCGCCGACAACGGCCATCGCCCCGATGCAGACCGTGAGCGACGCGGTGAGGAACGCATTCAGGAAACCAGAGTCGCCATCCGCGCCTGCACGCTTTCGGAGCCAGACGCCGAAGCGCTCGAGCCGGCCTTCGAGGTCGAGCGCGCCGCCGAGGATGGAGCCGCCGATGAAGCTGAAAATGGTCATCATCGTGCCGCCGACGGAGAGCGCGCCGTCTTCGATCGTAAACATGTTCTGCAGTGCGCCGGACAGGCCGATGAACAGCACGCAGATGCCGATGGCCTTTGTCAGCGTGTCGGAGATGCGCTGGGGCAGCGCGTTTTTCAGCAGTAAGCCGAGCAGGCCGCCCACAACGATGGCCCCGGCGTTGATGATCGTTCCCAGTCCGATCAAAATGATCCCTTCTTCCGGCGGATAATACGGACGTATTGTAGCGCCGAAAGAAGGGATTTTCAAGATGGCGATTCGAATTTTTTCGACAATTCCAGAAGCGTCTCGCGGTTGTTGTCCGCCGGGGCTTGCAGCACGTGCTCGAGCAGACGGTTCAGCAGCTGCCCGAGCGCCGGGCCGCGGAGATCCAGAAAATCGTGCCCGGAGACGGCCAGCGTCTTCAGGCTGACGCAGTCGCCGGAGGCTATGATTTCATCTACTGCGTCCGTCTGCGCCAGCGTAGCAAGCAGCCGTGCCGCTTCCTCGCCCTCGGCGGCGAGCAGCCGCTTCCAGCCGAGGCGTTCCTCCGGCGCGGGCCAGTGGGCGCGCGCCATCCGGCAGAGCTTGACGAGTTTGGCAGGCAGGCGGAAGGCAGAAAAATCCAGTTCCGGAACAAGCAGGCCGAATCCGGCCCAGCGGGCCTCCGCCGTCGGCGGGAGCGCGGACAGCTGCGAGAGGTCATTTGAGCCGGTCAGGCAGCAGGACGTGAGCAGGCCGCAGCGGATCATCGCAGCGGCCCACTGCGGGGACGGTGAGCGGATCGTTTTCGTAACTTCTTCGGTGATGCGCTCGCGTGAGAGCTGCTTGCAGAGCGGCGCGCAGCGCAGCAGTGCTGCCCATGTTTCGGGTTCAATGGCGAAGCCGAGCTGCGCCGCGAAACGGCACGCGCGCAGCATCCGCAGCGCATCCTCGCGGAAGCGGCGCTCCGGCGCGCCGACGCAGCGCAGAATGCCCGCTGCGAGATCGGCTCGGCCTCCGTAGAAATCGCGTATGTTTCCGCGCTGATCCATCGCCATTGCGTTGACGGTGAAATCGCGCCGGGCGGTATCCTCGCGCAGCGAGCGGACAAAGCGGACGCCGTCCGGGTGGCGGCCATCATGGTAGTCCCCATCGGCGCGGTAGGTTGTGACCTCGACGGGGCCGCTGTCCGACAGGACGGTGACGGTGCCGTGCTGCAAGCCGGTTGGGACCGTGCGTGGGAAGAGGGCAAGCACCTGCTCCGGCAGGGCGGAGGTCGTGACATCCCAGTCGTGGATGGGGCGGCCGAGCAGCGTGTCGCGCACGCATCCGCCGACATACCACGCCTCAAAACCCGCTCTTTGCAGCGTATCGAGCACCTCGTCCGGCCGCATGATGTCACTTCCTTTCCGCTTTTGTTCTGTTTGTACCTGTTATACCACAAAACCGGGAGCGAACGCAAGCAAAAACAGAAAATCCGAAAATCTTGAACAAAAATTTACAATTTACACCTTGAACAGCCGGATTCTCTCTGATAAACTGAATAAAACCATCAAAGAAGGAGACGAAGCCCATGCCGAGACGCAGACTGCTGTTACACCATCACCAGACCGCCTATGAGCCGGAGACGCTGGAGCTGCCGGAAGAGGTGGTCATCCCGAAGAAAAACGCGCCGAGCGTGAACGGTACGCTCCGCCAGACGGCGCTGCGTGTGCCGGAGGTGACGTGGCAGTGCAGCGGGATCATGGTGTTCGGGAAGAAAATCCGTTCGCTGGTCTTCTCGACCGACCTCGCTATCATTAAAAACATCAATGCCGACGCGGTCATCGCGGTCTATCCGTTCACGCCGCAGCCGATCATCAACGAAGCGCTGCTCATGGCATCGGACATCCCGGTGTTCACAGGCGTGGGCGGCGGACTGACGAAGGGGCACCGCGTGGTGAATCTTGCGATGTATGCCGAGATGCAGGGCGCGATGGGCGTTGTGGTCAATGTGCCGACGTCAGGACTCGTCATCTCGCGGATGCGCCGGACGATCGACATCCCCATCGTCGTAACCGTGGCAAACCATGGGACGGACTATGCCCGCCGCATTGACGACGGCGCGGCCATCTTCAACGTCGCTGCCGGGAGCGCCACGGCGGAGATCGTCGCGGAGATCCGCGCGCAGTATCCGGACATGCCCATCATGGCAACCGGAGGGCCAAGCGACGAGAGCATCCTGCGCACGATCGACGCCGGGGCCAACGCCATCACCTATACCCCGCCCTCTTCGGCGGAGCTGTTCAAGCACACGATGGAACGCTACAGGATGGGCCTTCCCTACGAATAAGATTCGTGGACGGATCTTTTGCCCACGGTTTCAACGGGTGGTTTGCGGCAAAATCCACAGACTTGGACAAACAAAGCGGCGGCTTTTTTCCATTTGGGCGATTGTAACGAACTGCATTGTGTGATAAACTAAGAAATAGTGTGAACCAGCCCGGTTCAGGCGATTTTATGCGGTTTGGGACGATTTGAGAGATGAAAATTGCAGATGTGCATGCCCATGTGTTCCCGGAAAAGCTGGCCGTGAAGGCCGCGGGGTCGATCGGGCAGTTTTATGGAGCAGAGATGTACTGCGAGGCAAGCATGGAGCGGCTCGTCGCGGAGGAAGAGAAGGCCGGCGTGAGCCGGTATGTCATCAGCAGCTCGGCAGTTGTGCCGAAGCAGGTGCGCTCCATTGTGGAATTTCTGGCCGAGGCGCGGAAAGGGCATCCGGAGTGCATTTCCTTCGGCTCCATCTATCCTGGCATGGACGGATATGAAGAGGTGCTCGACGAGCTGCAGGCGCTGGGTTCGCGGGGCTTGAAGATCCATCCGGATTTTCAGAAGCTCCCGATCGACGATCCCTCCGGCATCGAAACGTATCGCTCCATCGCGCGGCGCGGGCTGCCGGTGCTGATGCACATGGGCGATAACCGCTATGATTTTTCCAGCCCTGAGCGGCTGACGAACCTGATCCGCCAGGTGCCGGATCTGATCGTGATCGCGGCGCACTTCGGCGGCTGGAACGCCTGGGACCGGTCGCTGGCGCATCCGCAGCCGGAAAACGTCTTCTACGACACATCGTCGACCACGCCGATGATCCCGCACGACATGGTCATGCGGATGTTTGAGACATTCGGGCCGGAGCGCTTTTTGTTTGGGACGGATTTCCCGATGTGGTCGCCGGAGGAGATGGTGCGGCAGTTTTTGACGTATGACCTCGGCGACAGTCTGCGCGAGCGGATTTTATATGGGAATTTTATGCGCCTGTTCGGCCTCTCGGACGGGCAGGATGAATAAGAAGGAGGAGACGGTATCATGTTTGAGATCGGCGTCGACATCGGCGGCACGAACATCAAGTATGGCCTGGTGAATGAGGCGCTGGAGATTGTGGCGCACGGCAGCATTCCCTTCCCCAAGACAACGGCAGAGGACATGGCGGACAAGCTCGCGGCAGCGCTGCGCGCCATGCTGGCGGAGCAGGGCGTGACGGAGATCGGCTCCATCGGCATCGTCGTGCCCGGCAGCATTGACCGGAGCGGCGAAATGGTGATCGCGGCGTACAACCTCGGCTTCCACGACGTGCCGCTGCGGGCGATCATGCAGGCGCGCTTTCCCGGCGTGCCGGTCTACATCGCGAACGACGCGAACGGCGCGGCGCTGGCCGAGCTTTACAAGGGTGCGTTCGTCGGCTGCAAGACGGCGGTGCTCTTCACGTTGGGCACGGGCTTTGGCGGCGGCATCATTCTGGATGGCAAGATGTTCAACGGCGGCATGAACCACGGCGTGGAGCTGGGTCATTCGTATCTGGTCGAGGGCGGCGAAGCCTGCACCTGCGGCAATCACGGCTGCATCGAAGCCTACTGCGCGGCCAGCGCGCTGGCCCGCGACGGGCGGCGCGCCATGCAGGCCCATCCGGAGAGCATGCTGGCAGAAAAGTCCGGCGGCGACGCAGCAAAGGTTGACGCGCGCCTCGTGACCGACTGTGCCAAGGCGGGCGACCCGGCGGCGAAGGAGGTCTTTGACCGCTATGTCGAGCATCTCAGCGCGGCCTGCGCATCGATCTTCAATATGCTCGACCCCGAGGTTCTCGCCATCGGCGGCGGGCTGTGCGGCGCGGGCGAGTTCCTGTTCGGGCCGCTTCAGGACAAGGTCACGGAAAAGTGCTTCTATTCCGAGCGCGGCGCGGTCGTGCCCGCGGTGATGGGCAACGACGCGGGCGTCGTCGGCGCGGCGATGCTCCGGCGTGACGCAGAAAAGCATTGAGTGACAGCAGCGAGCGCATTGACATGGTTTTCCAGTTTATGTGGTGCTGCCTTTGCACTTTCTATTTCAAATTTTCAAAAAACGAAATCTATCATAGATCAGAGGTTTTAAAAGTATGGTCAGAATCGATTTGAACGGAACGAAGGGCTTCGCGCCCGCAGAGGACAAGGCACGGGGCAAGGCGGCGCTCGACACGCTGCTGCACGGCACCGGCGCGGGAAATGATTTCCTCGGCTGGGTCGACCTGCCGGTGAACTACGACAAGGAAGAGTTCGCCCGCATCCAACAGGCGGCGAAGAAGATCCAGCGCGATTCGCAGGCCGTTGTCGTCATCGGCATCGGCGGCTCGTATCTCGGTGCGCGCGCGGTGGTAGAGCTTCTGAAGAGCCCGAACTACAACGCCCTCGCGAAGAAAACGCCGGATGTCTATTTCGCGGGCAACGGCATCTCCGGTGAGGCGCTGAGCGAGACGATCGCCATGATCGGCGACCGGGATTTCTCCGTGATCGTCATCTCCAAATCCGGCACGACGACGGAGCCGGCCATCGCGTTCCGCATCTTCAAGGAGCTGCTTGAGAAAAAGTACGGCAAAGCCGGTGCGCAGGGCCGCATCTATGCCACGACCGACCGCGCGCGCGGCGCGCTCAAGACGCTCGCCACGCAGGAGGGCTATGAGACGTTCGTCGTGCCCGACAACGTTGGCGGACGCTATTCCGTGCTGACGGCGGTCGGTCTGCTGCCGATCGCGGCGGCGGGCATCGACATCGAGGCGCTGATGCGCGGCGCCGCGCAGGAGCGCGAGGCCGTTCTCCGCGAAGGCCTGAACAGCGCGGCGGTGCAGTATGCGATGAGCCGTCAGGGCCTGTACGACGAGGGCAAGCACATCGAGATCCTCGCGGCCTATGAGCCGGCGTTCCGCTTCTTTGCCGAGTGGTGGAAGCAGCTGTTCGGCGAGTCCGAGGGCAAGAGCGGCAAGGGCGTCTTCCCGGCGTCTGTCGATCTGACGCCGGACCTGCACTCGATGGGTCAGTATATGCAGCAGGGCCTGCGGATGTTACAGGAGACGGTCGTCTTCTTCGATCAGGCGCGCGCGCGTGTCGAGATCCCGACCGATGCGGACAACCTCGACGGCCTGAACTACCTCGCAGGCAAGACGATGGATTACGTCAACGAGGTCGCCATGAAGGCCACCAAGAAGGCGCACATCGACGGCGGCGTGCCTGTGACGGAGATCCGCGTGGAGCGCATCTGCGAAGAGACGGTCGGTGCGCTGATCTACTTCTTCGAGTTTGCGTGCGGCGTGTCCGGCTATATCAGCGGCGTCAACCCGTTCAACCAGCCCGGCGTCGAAGCCTACAAGACCAACATGTTCGAGATGCTTGGCAAGCCAGGCTACGAAAAGAAATAAGGAATCAAACGCAGCGCCCCGGTCGGATGACCGGGGCGCGTTTTTATTCCGCAGGATCGCATTTGCAGGGCGGACATATTGGGCCGTGTGCAGGCATATATTGGGATAGCCTACACAGCTTGGAGGTGCCCACATGAGAGAAAACTTAGAGCAGCGAGCCGAGGAACTGGCTGTGTACATCATCGAAAACCGCGCCACCATCCGCGCCGCGGCAAAGCACTTCGGCGTGTCCAAATCGACGGTACATAAGGATCTTTCTGAGCGGCTGGAGCAGGTGAACCGTTCACTCTGGCAGCAGGTCAAAAAAATTTTGGAGCAAAACAAGGCCGAACGCCACATCCGCGGCGGGAACGCCACGCGCGCCAAATACGAAAAGCGGCGTTCTGGCCAGACGTCTCCCAGCGAGAAACGCAAAGTGCCCCTCTGTCTGTGAGCAGAATACACAAATTGTTTCTTGCGTTTTTGGGCAGTTTCCCGCATATTATTTACAGAGAAGCAGGAAATCCCAAATTTTCGCGCCAATCCGTCCCGGCAGCCGCCACGGTGCGGCCGCCGGTTTTTCCTTTGGATGCTAACAGATTTTCAGGCTCAAAAAAATTTTTTCAGAAAACCGCTTGATTCTTTTCCGTTGGGGGTATATACTAAATTTACAGAAAAAATCGGTGAAATTCTGGCGATATTTTCAGGAGGTCATTATATTATGAAGTACGGAAGAACCTACAATTTCTCGGCTGGCCCCGCGATGATGCCGGAGCCTGTGCTCGAAGAGATCCGCGACGAGATGCTGAACTACCGCGGCAGCGGCATGTGCGTCATGGAAATGAGCCACCGCTCCCCCGTCTTCCAGCAGATCATCGACGAGGCTGAGCAGGATCTGCGCGATCTGATGGGCATTCCTGACAACTATAAGGTGCTGTTCATCCAGGGCGGCGCAACGCTGCAATTCTCCATGATCCCGATGAACCTGATGAAGAACGGCAAGGCCGTCTACATCGAGACGGGCGCCTGGTCCAAAAAGGCCATCAAGGAAGCGCAGAAGGTCGGCGAAGTGATCGTCGCCGCGTCCAGCAAGGATAAGAACTATACCTATGTGCCCGACTGCTCCGATCTCGACATTCCCGAGGATACCGACTACGTCTATATCTGCGAAAACGAGACCATCCACGGCGTAACGTGGAACAAGCTGCCGAACACGAAGGATCACGTCCTCGTGTCCGACCAGTCCTCCATGTTCCTCTCCAAGCCCTGCAATGTGTCCGACTACGGCATGATCTACGCGGGCGTGCAGAAGAACGTCGGCCCGGCCGGTATGGTCGTCTGCATCATCCGTGAGGATCTGATCCGCGACGATCTGACCGATCTGCCCATCTACCTCCAGTACAGCACCCACGCGGGCGCAGGTTCGATGTACAACACGCCGAACTGCTGGTCGATCTACTGCTGCGGCAAGGTGTTCAAGTACCTCAAGAGCATCGGCGGTCTCGAGGAAATGCACAAGCGCAATCTCGACAAGGCGAAGGTATTCTATGACTTCCTGGATTCCTCCAAGATGTTCAAGGGCACAGTTGAGCCGGAGTTCCGCTCGCTCATGAACATCCCGTTCGTGACCGAGTCCGCCGAACTCGACAAGGAAGTCGTCGCCGCGACGAAGGCCGCGGGCTACGACAACCTCAAGGGGCACAAGTCCGTCGGCGGCCTGCGTGCGTCCATCTACAACGCCATGCCGAAGGAAGGCGTCGAGGCGCTCGTGAAGTTCCTGAAGGACTTCGAGGCGAACTATAACAAGTGACAACCCAACAGGGCGCGGCAGCTTGTCGCGCCTTGTTCCACATCTATTATATAAGGAGATTATAGTATGCGTATTCTCGTTACCGATGGAATGGACAAGCAGGCCATGGCAAAGCTCCGCGAGCTGGGGCATGAGGTCGTCGAGCAGTTCTACGAGCCGGATCAGCTGGGCGCGGCGCTGCGCGAGTTTGACGCGGTCGTCGTCCGCTCGAAGACCAAGATCCGCGCGAACCACATCGATGAGGCCAAGGGCGGCAAGCTGAAGCTCATCATCCGCGGCGGCGTCGGCGTCGACAACATCGACGTGAAGTATGCCGAGGAAAACGGCATCACCGTGAAGAACACCCCGAAGGCTTCGAGCGAATCTGTTGCCGAGCTGGCGCTGGGCCACATGTTCTCCTGCGCGCGGTATCTGTCCATTGCGGGCCACACCATGCGCGAGGACAAATGGGAAAAGAAAGCCTACGGCAAGGGCATCGAGCTGCGCGGCAAGACGCTCGGCATCGTCGGCTTCGGCCGCATCGGCCAGCACCTCGGCGTGATGGCGAAAGCCATCGGCATGGACGTCATCGCGTTCGATATTTTCCACATCCCCGGCATCGAAGAGAAGCTGGGCATCCCGTATGTTGAGATGGACGAGCTGCTCGCGAAGTCCGACTTCATCTCCGTCCACGCTCCGGCGGTCGACGGCGGCGCACTGATCAATGCCGAGCGCATCGCGAAGATGAAGGACGGTGTCGTCATCATCAACACCTCCCGCGGCACGAACGTCGACGAGGCGGCGCTGCTTGCCGGTCTCGAGAGCGGCAAGGTCCGCGCGGCCGGTCTCGACGTCTACGCCGACGAGCCCGCCACCAACAAGGCGCTCTACAGCCATCCGATGGTCTCCTGCACGCCGCACATCGGCGCCGCGACCGTCGAAGCCCAGAAGCGCATCGGCGCGGAGATCGTCGATATCATCTCGGCGTTCTGAGGCAGTTTTCCGTTCAGTCTCCGTTAAGTCGCTGCATTATTCGCAGCAAACTCGCGAAAATTTTGTATAGTTTTTATGGCTATTTTTCATCTGCTACTTGATTTCCACAACGCGGTGTTGTACTATAGTAGCGTGATTTAGCATCACAAAGGGCAAACGAATTGAGGAGGATACAATTATGAATGCTTATGTCGCCAGTGTCATCGATTACGTCAAGCAGACCCACGCGAACGAGCCGGAATTCGTCCAGACCGTAGAAGAAGTTCTGTCTTCTGTCTCCCCGATCATGGACGCGCATCCGGAATATGAGAAGGTCGACCTGCTGAAGAGAATGGTCGAGCCGGAGCGGATGTTCACGTTCCGCGTCTGCTGGATGGATGACAACGGCAACTATCATACCAACCGCGGCTGGCGCTGCCAGTTCAACGGCGCCATCGGCCCGTACAAGGGCGGCCTGCGCTTCCAGAAGAACGTCTACGAAGGCGTGATCAAGTTCCTCGGCTTCGAGCAGACCTTCAAGAACTCCCTGACCGGCCTGCCCATGGGCGGCGCGAAGGGCGGCTCCGACTTCGATCCTGCCGGCAAGTCCGACGCGGAAGTCATGCGCTTCTGCCAGAGTTTCATGACCGCGCTGTACCGTTACATCGGGCCGGACATCGACGTGCCCGCCGGTGATATGGGCGTGGGCGGCCGCGAGATCGGCTACCTGTTCGGCCAGTACCGCCGCCTGAAGGGCGTCTGGGAGAACGGCGTGCTCACCGGCAAGGGCATGAGCTACGGCGGCTCGCTGATCCGTCCGGAAGCCACGGGCTACGGCGCTGTCTACTATCTCCAGGAAGTCCTGAAGCATGAGAACGACTCCATCGAGGGCAAGCGCATCGCGATCTCCGGCTATGGCAACGTCGGCTGGGGCATCATGAAGAAGGCCGCCGAACTCGGCGCGAAGGTTACATACTTTGCCGGCCCGGACGGCTACATCCATGATCCGGATGGCGTGACGGGCGAGAAGCTCGACTACATCCTCGAGATGCGCGCGAAGGATCCGATGCACTGCAAGCCGTATGCTGATAAGTTCGGCGTCGAGTTCGTTCCGGGCGAGAAGTGCTGGGGCGTGAAGGACGTCGACGTCTACATGCCGGCGGCCACGCAGAACGACGTCAGGATGGAGTCCGCGGAGAAGATCGCGGCGTCCGGCGTCAAGTATTACATCGAGGTCGCCAACATGCCGACGACGAACGACGCGCTGAACTTCCTGCGTGAGCAGAAGCACATGATCGTGGCTCCGTCGAAGGCGGTCAACGCGGGCGGTGTCGGCGTGTCCGGCCTTGAAATGAGCCAGAACAGCGAGCGCCTCGTGTGGACGGCGGAAGAAGTCGACGCGCAGCTGCACAAGATGATGAAGAACATCCACAAGGTCAGCGCAGAGGCCGCCGAAGAGTACGGTCTGGGTTACGACCTGGTCGCGGGCGCGAACATCGCCGGCTTCAAGAAGGTCGCCGAGGCCATGTACCAGCAGGGCATGTTCTAAGCAAACAGCTTCATAAAAACCCCAGCGCC
>OLNF01003182.1_pt1 | contig 12159 bp, 11 predicted proteins | sample 1673061 | NCBI WGS metagenome assembly OLNF01 (sample SAMEA3136751, study PRJEB25190) | human gut metagenome | reverse complement strand
TTTTTTCGATGGTTTAAACTGCCGGAATGTGGTTCATACTGATGGTAAATCCAATCATACAGGAGGAATTGCAACATGGTAAAAGGGGTTCATAAAAAAGTGATTGAAGTGCATCAGCCAGACAGTGCGTATTTTGAAAAGGCAATTTTTTATCTCCGTCCGGGCATCACACAACTGCCGCCGGAGCTTGCACAGGCAGCTGCCAGAGAGTATTTGCAGGAACTAGAACCGAACCCATTGCCGCCGTTTTGGAAGCGGACATTGCCGTTGTTTTGCAGTGCAGTGCTCTCGGCAGCGGCAGCATGTGCGGTTTGTTTTGCAGTCCTGTAAAATTTCAGAATCAACGGTTGCAGAAAATTTTCCATTTCCGCAAAAACTTTATGAAAACCAGAAAAAAGACCTTGTACTTTTTTTGGAAACATGCTATAATAAAAGTCATGGTATTCTGCCATGACTTTTATTCATTTTTGAAACTTACCAGCCGGAAAAAAGAAGATGTCCGGCTGGCATTTACACCAGAAGAGGACTGAGGAAATTTAGATGAAGCCGGAAAGACAACCAAGAAATCGTACCGTTGCCCCACAGGAAGAAGAAAACCGCATTGCCGGAAGAAATCCGGTCATGGAGGCTTTGAAGAGCGGTACGCCGTTAGATACGATTTATATGAGCGGAAAACAGGGCATTTTAGGGCAGATTGCACAGCTGGCAGCCGATCAGGGCATTCCAGTGAAGATTGTTTCAGATGCTCGGTTATCCCAGATGACCCGCCAGACCCATCAGGGTGTTGTGGCAGACGGTGCTTGTGCAACCTATGCCAGCATTGCAGAAATCTTGGAATACGCTGCGGAAAAAGGCGAAAAACCGCTGCTGCTGATTTGCGATGAAATTCAAGATCCGCACAATTTGGGTGCAATTTTGCGAACCGCAGAGGCGGCAGGCTTTCATGGTATCATCCTTCCGAAACGGCGAAGTGCATCGTTGAATGCAACCGTTGCAAAGACCTCTGCCGGTGCAGTTAGCTGGGTGAAAGTGGCAAGAGTCCCCAATTTGGTGGCAGCCATGGAAGAACTCAAGCAAAATGGTATTTGGATTTACGGAACAGATGCTGCCGGAACGGATTATACGCAGACAGATTTTCGGGATGGCACAGCGTTTGTCATCGGCTCAGAGGGAAACGGAATGGGTCGACTGGTGCGGGAACACTGCGACCAGCTGCTCAGTCTGCCGATGTACGGAAAAGTCAATTCCCTGAATGCATCCGTTGCAGCCAGCATTTTTATGTATGAGGCAGTGCGGCAGCGGCGGAATCCATCCGGAAAACCATAAGTTGCAGAATCTGCCGTTCTGCAATCCCCTGCTTTAAAGGAGTGTAACAGCAAAATATGGCAAATCAAAAATTTTCCGTTGAGGAAATTTTAAAAGAATATCAGTCCGACGAAGCAACGAAAGGGAAAAAAGAATCTCCGTCCGGAAAGCTGGAAACACAAAAAATGTTGAATCATGCCGCCGGCAGAAGAAACGTACCACCGAGTACCGAAGCATCTGCGGAGGCGTATTCTTATGCATCCAGCCGCACCAGACAGCGTACCCCGTATTCTCCTTACCGTTCTGAAATGGCGGCAAATATCAATCAAATCAAACAGAATCGCTATCAGCGGCGAACCGATGTAGAAGAGAGCCGAACCGCTGCGTTCCAGACGCTGGAACTCATGCGGCCAAAAGTGTCGTTTGTCCGTTCTCCTGCGATTCGTCCGCAGACCACACCGAATCCAAAGAGCGACCATATTTCAGATTATGACGGTGCAGTTTTATTAGAACAGCCGGAATCTGAACAGAAGCCGGAGCAGCCGGTATATCAGCCAGCGATTCAGGAAATGCAGGATTCCACCCGTGCCAAAGAGAAGAAGCAGGCACAGAAAAGTCGGAAACCCAAGAAACGTACCGAGCAATCTTATCAGCGAGAATCACTGACAGAACCAGAACCAGAGTGGCGAAAGGCAAAGACGGAAACATTTCCGGCAATTACGCCAACACAGACCTTGCAGGAAACCTTGCGAGAGGCACAGGAGGCAGTTGCAAAGGCAGAGGCGGAAGCAGCTGCAGCAGTTGCTGCGTTGAAGGTGGAACAACAGCAGCCACAGAAAAAGCAACCAATTTCACATGCATTTGAAACACTGCTGACCAGTCCCGCAAAACAACAGGAAAAACAGCAAAAGCAACAGCAGGAGAAAAAGCAGCCTGTTGCGAAAAGATGGTTTTCTGGGAAGAAACGAGTTCCGCAGGTCAATCATGCAGCACCGTCGAGTTATCCAGAGCCTGCGGAGGCGTATCGGCAGCCAATAGAACCGCAGCCGAAGCCCTATACACCGTCTGTGCAAAAAGTGGAAGAGCCAAAGCCGTATACACCGCCTGTGCAAAAATCGGCAGAGCCAAAGCCCTATACACCGCCAGTACAAAAGGCAGAAGAGCCGAAGCCCTATACACCGCCAGTACAAAAGGTAGAAGAGCCAAAGCCGTACACACCGCCTGTACAAAAGGTAGAAGAGCCGAAGCCGTACACACCGCCTGTACAAAAGGTAGAAGAGCCGAAGCCATACACACCGCTTGTGCAAGAATCTGTGCAGGAAGCACCAGTGGCTTTTACAACATCAGAACCGGTTGAACCAACTCCGGAACAGAAACCGAAAAAGAAAAAATGGTGGGAATGGTGGAAAAAAGAAACGCCATCTGTACCGAAATCTACGCAGCCGGAAGAATCGTATATGCCACTCGTGCAGGAAGAGCCTGTACAGCCGGAAATGTCCTATATGCCGCCTGTGCAAGAACCTGCACAATCAAAAGAACCACCAATTATTACAGAATCAGAACCAGTTGAACCAGCTCCGGTACAAAAGCCGAAAAAGCAGAAAAAGACACGGAAGAAAAAAGAAAAGCCGTCCAAACAGCAATTTGTTCAGCCGGAAGAATCCTATACACCGCCCGTGCAGGAATCTGTACAACTGGAAGAACCGTATGTACCACCTGTGCAGGAATCTGTGCAACCGGAGAAATCGTATGCACCACCTGTGCAGGAATCTGCTCAGCCGAAAGTATCGTATACGCCACCAATGCAAGAATTTGCCCAGTTAGAAGAATCACCAATTGTCACAGAATCAGAACCAGTTGAATCAGCTCCAGTACAGAAACCAAAAAAGCAGAAAAAAGCACGGCAGAAAAAAGAAAAGAAACCAAAGAAACAAAAACCAATTCCAGTAGAAAAGCCCACTTCAGAGCCTGTCACAAATAACATGCCAAATTCAGAACCGGAATTTGCAGCAGGTTATGCACCAGCGGAACAACCGCTGGAAACCAATTGGACAACAGAAGAATCTTCTCATTCAGGATGGTGGGACGATTCGGAATCGAAAATCCCAGGTTCAAGCGGATTTGACCCGACAGAAGAACCAGCACCACAGCCAGAAGAAAATGAGTCTTATACAGCAAGATTCAAGAAAGTTGTGGTTCAGGAAAGCACTTATACTGAACCAGAACAGCCGAAAAAACCGAGAAAACCAAAGAAAGAAAAAACGCCACGGGTGAAAGTGCAGAAGCCTGTTCCGCCAGAACCAAAATCTATTCCCAATCAGGAAGCGGAAATTCGGGTCAACATCAATTTGTTGCGGAACGCCGTCTTTTTCCGGACAGTATCGTTGGCAGTATTGACCATAATCGGTGCATTTCTTGCCATCGGAGAATCAAGTTATACGCTCCTGTATCCGGCATTGTCACAGCTGATGACGGTACGGGGATATTGTTTCCTGCATCTGATTTTAGGGCTGTTGATTTTGTTTATTACATTTCCAACGGTCATCAATGGAATGCGAAAGCTGTTCCATCGAGAGGCAGACAGCGACACGATTGCAGCAATGCCGTTGATTCCGTGTCTGCTGACCGTTCTGGCAACGATTTTCGTTCCAGAGCCCATGCAGCACAACTTAGTGCATATTTTCTTGCCCGTTTCCAGCTTTATTTTGCTGATGAACTCCATCGGGAAATTATTCATCATTCGCCGTGCAACTCGGAACTTTGCCCTGCTGACGAAAAACTTTGAAAAGTATATTGTCACCTGTGTACAGAGTGAAACAGCAGCTGAAGAATTGACCCGTGGGGTGGTGCAGGATTATCCGATTTTAGCAACCATCCGGAAAACAAAACAGATGTCGGATTTCCTTCGCCATACGTATGCATCCGATTTGGCAGATCGATTCAGCAAGAAATTAGCACCGATTGTGGCTGGAATTTCCCTGTTGCTGGCAGCTGCCATCACAGGAATCCGCATTGGCGTTCTGGAAACACCAGCAGAAAATATTCCATTTTTCTGTTCTGTTTTGACAATGCTTCTGACTGCCGGATGCAGTGCCGGAATTCCATTGACTGTGAATCTGCCATTAGACCGTGCCTCGAAGCGGCTTTGTCCGCACGGCTGTACATTGCTGGGCTATCAGAGCGTAGACGATTTTTATGACGTAAATTCTATTTTAGTTCCAGCAGCAACGCTCTTCCCGAAGCAGTCGATTACCATCAGTGGCATCAAGAACTTCTCTGGTTTCCAAGTGGAAGAAGCATTGCTGGATGCTGCCAGCATGGTTTATGCTGCTGACAGCATTTTACAGAATGCGTTTGCAGCGTTGGTGGAAGAAAAAGACGGTGGGATGCTCTATCAGGTAGAGGATTGTTCCTATGAGGACAACCTCGGAATTTGTGGCTGGATTCGTCATCGCCGAGTGCTGCTGGGCAATCGGGAAATGATGATGGCTCATCATGTTGAAGGTATGCCGACAAAGGTACGGGAACTGGAAATGACCAGCGGCAGCCAAAATGTTTTGTATTTGTCTGTCAGCGGTGTTGTGGCAGGGATGTTTGTGATTGATATTACCGCTGATCCGATGGTGAAACGTCAAATGCAGCGGTTGAAAGAAGAGCAGATTTCTGTTGTTGTCAAGAGTGTGGATAGTTGTATCACATTGCAGCGATTGACAACACTGTTTGGTGTGCCGGATAGTATGCTGAAGATTCTGCCGTCTGCCGATAATGATTTATACGAAAAAGAAACCGCTCCGCTGCAAGATGTGAGTGCTTCCACGATTCATGATGGTTCGTTCTTTGGAACGGCTCGTCTGCTGCTGGAAGCAAGAAGCATCAAACGGGCAGCAACGACAGGCCTATTATTACAAGTGATTGCTGTTATTTTGGGACTGTCCATTTGTATTGGTTATATTCTGGTCAATGGGTATGATAATATTACGTCACAAACCTTGTTATTCTTCCAGTTGGTGATGACAGGATTGACCTTGTTGACCACCCGTTTGAAATAAAGGAGGAGATGGATTTGCGAAAACAACGCAATACCGATGCAGAGGAAACACAATTCGTTTCTGCCTCTGAAATTGCAGCGAAACGCTCTACCGATCAGCTGGATACCCAGCAATTAGATGCGGTACAGACGGAATATCGGGATCGAAACCCATACCGCAGAGAAAAACAGGAATTACACGGAACGCCGATGACACCGGAACAGGAAGCGGCATCCTATCGGGAACAGCCCTATAATAGCAATTATAGCAATGCATCCCAGCAGTCGTACAATAACGGTTATGGGAATGCACCGCAGCAACCGTATAACAACGGTTATGGGAACGCATCCCAGCAACCATACAACAATGGTTACGGGAATGCACCGCAACAGCCGTATAACAACGGTTATGGGAATGCACCCCAACAATCATATAACAACGGTTATGGCAATGCATCACAACAGCCGTATAACAACAGCTACAGCAATGCACCGCAGCAACCGCATTATAACGCTTATAACAATGTCCCTCGGCAGAATTATGCTGGCGGACAGCAGCATTCCGGTTCTTCCTATCGGGGAACTGCAACAACTGCTTCCCCACGTCCGCAGCGGCAGCAAGCTGCACCACCGCCGCAAAAGCCGCCAGTTTCTTCACAGCGAAGTACAAGCCAGCGAACTGCTCCAGCAGAGCCGGTTCGTCAGAAAGCTGCTCGTACCAGAAGCCCGAAAAGTCGAGTCGGTGGCGGCATTTTAGGGAAAGCCATTCGGGCGGTTTTATGGGTGATTATCATTGTGTTTGTGCTGTATTCCGCTGTTTCCTTGATTGGAATCTTGCGAATGCATCGGGAAACCGCAGAAAATCGTGCGAATATCTCGGATGTTATGGATGCTGCTTATGTCAGTAATGTGCTGTTGATTGGAACGGATTCCAGAGATCTTTCACAGGAACGAGGGCGTTCCGATTCCATGATTTTAGCGTCCATCAACAAGAAAACCAGAGAATTGACCCTGACTTCTTTTCTGAGAGATAGCTATGTTTATATTGATGATGAATATGGATATGGCAAGCTGAATGCAGCGTATTCTTATGGCGGAGCAGGGTTGCTGATGGATACCATCGAATCGAACTATGGCGTGCGAATTGATGATTATATTTTGATCTCCTTTGCAGCCTGTGCGAATGTCATTGATGCAGTCGGCGGGGTGAAGTTAGACCTCACTGATGAAGAAGCAGATGCCGTCAACGAAATTCTCATCAGTGAAGTGAATGAGCTGATGGGGGATGACCGGAACGATGATTTGTTAGATTGTGGCGGTAAACAGAAGTTAGACGGCAAGCAAGCACTCTCTTACAGCCGAATCCGTTATGTTGGCAATGCAGACTTTGAACGGGCAAGCAGACAGCGAACTGTGATGACACAGGTTCTGAAAAAGGCAGCAGTCAATCCGGTTGCCATGGCGAGAATTTTTGTGACAGCATTGCCGGAACTATCCACAAATTTATCTGTTGGAAAATCTTATGGTTATACGTTGCGTGCACCGTTTTTGTTGATCGGTTATCAGTTGAAAACGCAGCAGATTCCAGCAGATGACACCTTTTATGGGGATGATGTTGATGGAGAGTCGGTTTTAAGAGTAGATTGCGATGCGAATCGGCAAGTGCTAAAAGACACGATTTACCGAAAATCGTAAAACACATAAAAAAATAACAGCTGGTGTTTCTCCAGCTGTTATTTTTTTGAAAGTAAAAGGCACGTATCTATCATACAAAAGCGACCAAAAGTTTTTAGTCGCTTTGTAGTAAGAATTTTCATTGAGAATTTGTCGAATTCTTTGTGTGAATTCAATCTTCTTCTCTCAATTTTTCAGCCTTTTCTCTGTTAATTCTTGCTTTCTCATAGGCTTTTTTTGCCTTCCCATAATGCTCATCGCCGAGGTCGTTCTTTGCATACGCCCATTCACGATTGCCTTTTTCTTGATATGTATCTGCTGTTGATTCATATTTTTTAATTAATGTTTCCTTACTTTGTGACATATAAATGCACTCCTTTTTATTATTTAGAAAATCATACTTATGCTAAATTGATAGAATAAGTATGATTTTCTATTTTTACAATTTTGCTAAGGCATTCAAATTAAATGTCTTCTTCTTAATTCTTTTTCAGCCACATCTTTAAGGCGTTGATCAACTTCAGGATCGAATTGTTTCTCATCCCACCATTCTAAAAGCTTATCATCGGTTGCTTTTTTGCACATAGCTGCCCATTGTTCAAGACATTTCGAACTTAAATAATTACCTACAGAATTAGCTGTAGAATTCAGAGTATCGAAAAATCCCATTATATTTTCCTCTTTTCCATAGTATAGTTAAGAATCATACCTTATATTGCTATCAAAACATGCAATTAAATTATTAATCGTATTTTGATGTAATTTAGTGTGAATTTCTTACTTCCTATATTCTATCACATTTTTTCATCAATGTCAACACTTTTAGAAACTTTTTTTAACCCTTTTAGCGTTAAAATGTTGCATGAAAAAGCGACTAAAAATTCTCTTAGTCGCTCTACATAAATTTTTTTGCCCTTGTGTATAAAACGTGCAAAGATTGCCCATGCTTTTGATGAGGTGAAAAGAAATGAAACGAACCATCAAACTTTGGGAAATCGCATTGCTCATTGGCTGCCTGCTGACCTTGCTGTTTGGCAATCTCTTTCAGGCAGAAAAAACAGTTTCTGATTTACAGCAGCACGTTCTGCGGATGCATATCCTTGCAAATTCCGACAGCGATGCCGACCAGCAATTGAAGTATCAAGTACGAGATGCCCTGTTAGCCTCCTCTGAAACGCTGTTTGGCAGCAGCCAGTCAGAAAGTCGGGAAGCATTGGAAACCACTGCAAAAGCCCACCTGCATGAAATGGAAACGATTGCACAACAGGTCGTGCAGGAGCAGGGATATTCCTATCCAGTCAAAGCCGAGTTGGTGACGATGCCTTTTACAGAACGTACCTATGAAGATTTAACGATGCCGGCTGGTACATACGAAGCCATTCGCATTACCATTGGAGCAGCTGCCGGACAGAATTGGTGGTGTGTAATGTATCCGCCATTATGTATTCCAGTGGCAGAAGATGTTGCTGTGCAGGATGAGCAGGCAAAAGCCTATTTTTCCGATGCTGAACAAGATGTGCTCTATCATCCCGAACGCTATCGGATCAAATGGAAGCTGGCGGAGTGGTTCAAGAAGTGGACAACCTCCGAACAAACAGACCATACAACTTCTCACATTTCAGATCTGCGAACATTCTTTTGAGGTTGATTATTTTGGCATGCGGAAGGAGGCAACTGGAATACCATTCTTTCCGTAAACGCCGACATCACACCAGTTCCGCCAAGCGTACCGCATGGATGCTGGAATCCGCACATTTGGAGAAGTCAAGCGGACAAAGTTGTCCCGAAATTCTGCAACTGCCGGATAGTAAACGCCATCCGTTCCAGCCAGTTCAAATACGGCTGCTTCGCCATCCTTTGCAACAACAGGCTGGGAGAATTGCAGAATATATGCACCGCCAGATGCATATGCATTTTTACAGTACGGAGCTTCTGCATCCATCGCCGGAATTGCCCGATAAACCCGATACAGGGCTTGCAGTGCCAGACGATGTGCAACGGTTCGCTTGTCAGCTGGATGCATGTTGTTGTATTCGCCACAGTCCATTGTCACAGCTAACCCCGTGTTGCGGAGTGTCCGGAATACCTGCATTTGTGCTTCCCGCAGTTCAGCCCAGTTTGTACGGGCTTCTTCCCCTTCGTAGCTGAACATGGGCAGCTGAACAATCAGGAACGGCATGGTTTCGTCGCCCCAGTCTTTCCGCCAGCGGTTGATTAAGACAGTCAGCAGCTGTGCATAGCTGTTCGGACGGTTGTCATCGTTTTCTCCCTGATAATACCAGAATCCCCGTAGGGTGTACGGCATGACTCGGGAGAGCATCGTCTTATATAAGCCGCATGGACGCAACGGATTGCGGCTGCCCATTGGACCTGGATAGCGGTTTTCACCGCAGCGTTCCAGAACCTGATTCCACTTGATTTTTGGGTTTTCCTGATAGCAGGCAGTCATCCGTTTTTCCCATGCATTCTGGTATGCCAGATATGCGGCGTAATCCGCTGCCATTTCTGCATCGGTCTTTCCCCGGCAGGCGGACAGGTAAGCTGCCCAGTACGGATGCAAAGCAGTGTGTCCGGTCAGGTCGGCGGACGGTACCCAGCAGCTGGCAGAAGTGCCGGTATAGTTACAGCCAATGACTCCGACAACCACGCCCAATTTCTGTGAAAGTTCCTTTGCGGCAAGGTATGCCACGGCAGACCATTCCGCAACATTAGTCGGGTTTGGCATCTGCCAGCGGTTTTTCCGTTCGTTCTGGAAATAAGCAGCATGCATCACGCCACTTCTCTGCACATGATAATAGCGAACCCGGCTGCGTTCGCAGCGGGAAAGTTCTAACTTTCCGTTGACAGCATTTTTTACGGGAAATTCCATGTTGGACTGTCCGCCAGCCAGCCAGACTTCCCCGATGGCAACATCCTGAAAATGAATTTCTGTATGGCTATCCTTGGCGAACAGGCTGAGTCCTGTTCCAGCAGGCTGCGGCGGAAATTGCAGCCGCCAGCTGCCGTCTTCTTTTACGGTGGTAGAAGCATATAATTTTCGTTCCGGAATGGAAACGGTGATAATTGCACCGACTTCGCCGATGCCGAATACAACAATATTTTTTTCTCTTTGCAGAACCATATGGTCGCTGAACACGGCTGCAAGTTGTAGCATATGAAAGACTCCCTTTTGGTTTATAGATTTCATAGATAAAAAAGAACTCACGCTGTTACATTCTGGTTTTATTATACCAGAAAGAACGGGATTCGTCAATCCAAAATCAGAAAGAAGCTGAAAACGGACAGAAAAAGCCAGAGAAAGGCGGCGTAAGATGTGAAATTTCTGTAAAATTTAAAACGGAACGCTTGACATCTTTTCGGTACTCTGTTATAATACCCAGAGAAAACAAAGCAGAGCATCATCGTTCTCACCGTTTGGCTGTTGTCGAAACGGTCAATATTCCCTGTTTCGTTCCGGTTTGTGAGAATCGGTGCGGAAACTGGTGGAAACGAGGTCGAATGATGCGTACTTTTTTGAAAGGTACGCATTTTATTTTTGTTTGAAAATAATATGTTTGGAGGTGCTGGCTATCAGCAAACAAGAGCTGCAAATCAATGAGGAAATCCGGGATAGAGAAATCCTGGTCATTGATCAGAACGGGACAAAGCTCGGAACGATGTCCGCAAGAGATGCACAAAAACTTGCGTATGAACAGGATCTGGACTTAGTAAAAATCGCCCCGCAGGCAACCCCGCCGGTCTGCCGCATTATGGATTACGGCAAGTATTGCTTTGAACAGCAGAAGCGGGAAAAGGAAGCAAGAAAGAATCAGAAAGTGGTTTCCATCAAGGAAATCCGGATGTTTTCTGCAATCGATACCCACGACTTTGAAACAAAGGTAAATCAGGCAAAGAAGTTTCTGGAGGGCGGCGATAAGCTGAAGGTTTCCGTTCGGTTCCGTAAGCGTGCAATTGCCCATCCGCAGCTCGGAGAAGAACTGCTCAACCGCTTTAAGGAAGCGTGTGCAGCAGTCGGTACTGTTGAAAAGCCGGCAAAAATGGAAGGCCGCAGTATGGTCATGTTCATTTCACCGAAGGCATCCAAGTAAGAGGAGGAACTCGCAATGGCAAAGATTAAGACAAAAACACATTCCGGTGCAAAGAAGCGGTTTAAGGTTACTGCAAACGGAAAGGTAAAGTATCAGAAGACCAATAAAAGACACAGACTGACCCAGAAGGACACCAAGCGGAAGAGAATCGCTCGTACCGTTGGTATTGCTGATGTAACCAATGCACCGGCACTGAAGAAGCTTCTGCCGTATCTCTAAGATACAATCCGCAGAACGGACAGTCAATCGAGAAAAGAGAAACACATAGATATTCGGAGGTAGAAGCAAATGGCACGGATTAAAGGTGCGATGATGACTCGCAAGAGAAGAAATAAAACCCTGAAGCTCGCAAAGGGCTATTTTGGTGCAAAGAGCAAGCACTTCAAGATGGCAAAACAGGCCGTTATGAAGTCTGGCAACTATGCATATGTTGGAAGAAAGCAGAAGAAGAGAGAATTCCGTCAGCTCTGGATCACCAGAATTTCTGCTGCATGCAAGCTGAATGGTATCAACTATTCTCAGTTCATGAACGGCTGCAAGAAGGCTGGCATTACCCTGAATCGGAAGATGCTGTCTGAAATTGCAATCACCGATGCAGCAGGTTTCACTGCGATTGTAGAAAAGGCAAAGGCTGCTCTTTAAGGGGCAAGCTTGGAACACGCTCCGGTTTTTTTTGAAAAAACGGGGCGTGTTTTGTTATATATAGGGAAATTTTCAGCAGACAGGAGGCAGAACCGCAATGGAATTCCGCATGACCGCAATTACTGCAAAGGACAACCCTTCCATTCAGCTTTACCGGAAACTGGTGCGGCAGCGAAAAGCCAGAACCCAAAACCAGCAGTTTGTGTTAGAGGGGTATCGGCTGGTCACAGATGCCGTGCATTTTTCAAGGAAACTGACCCATCTGTTCCTGACAGAAGCAGCGTGGGAACGCTATCAGGAAGAATTTTGCTCTTTAGAGGCTGATTTGAGAGAAACAAAACGCTTGCTTATTTCAAATGAACTTGCTATGGAGTTGACGGAAACCGAACATCCGCAGGGCGTATTTGCCATCTGCCAGATGCC
>OLNF01003175.1_pt1 | contig 12172 bp, 14 predicted proteins | sample 1673061 | NCBI WGS metagenome assembly OLNF01 (sample SAMEA3136751, study PRJEB25190) | human gut metagenome | reverse complement strand
CTGCTGGCGCTGGCGCTGGCCGCGCTGGGTGAACTTCTGCTTGTTGCCCTGCGGGGTGGGCTTGCGGCGGTTCTCGGTGTTCTTGGTGGAAGCCAGATCGTCGTAACGGGCATCGAAGCGGTCCACGTTCATGTCCACGGTGCGGGTGTCCACGGTCACCTGATTGTCCTCGCGGCGCACCGACACAGCCTGTGCCGGGGCAGTGGATGCCTTGGCACCGGTCTCACGGGCCAGCTCGCTGAGGGAAACGGTCTTTTCCTCACGCTTCTTGTGCTGCTCGTTCTTCTTGTCGCCGTGCTTGCTGCCGGCCTTTGCCTGCTGGTTCTGCTGGGCAGCGGGCTGTGCCTTCTGCTCCGGCTTCTTTTCAGCAGGCTTCTGGGCGGGCTTTTCCTCGGCCTTGGGAGCTTCCGGCTTCTTTTCCGTCTTCTTCTCCGCCTTCTTTTCGGCAGGCTTCGGCTCCTCCTTGGGGGCCTTGGCGCTGTTCAGGAACTCGTTCAGGTCGGTCACGCTGCTGTCCTTGCTGAACTTCTCCAGCAGGTAGTTCAGCTCGTTCTCTTCCAGATTGGAGCTGTTCTTCTTGCCGGTGCTGCCCATGGCAGCCAGCTCGTCCAGAACCTTCTTGGCAGAGAGGTTCAGGTCCTTTGCAAAATCACTCACTTTATATTTTACGGTCATTCGCTCATATCCTCCTCATTTTTGATTGCTCCGCAGTCCGACAGGCGGTCGAAGCAGAGCTTTGCGAGGTTGCGGTCGGTCACCGCGTAAACAGCCACCGCCTTGCGGCTGATGTCGGCCAGCCGATCCTGGGTCAGCGGCATGGTGATCACATCCACCAGATCGCCCACGGCGTAGTTCAGGCGCTGCACGGTCTTGGCGCTGGCGTCGGATGCGGTCATCACCAGCCAGGCCTTGCCCTTGACGCAGGCTTCCTCCACGGCGTCAAAGCCCATGGTCAGCGCACCGGCCTTGCGGCACAGGCTCACGGCCTGGAACAGGGCTTCTTCCGGGGCCAGCGCAGGTTTTGCGGGGGTGTTATTCTTTTTCGGCATTCCGGGCAGCCTCCTTTGCGGCTTCGGTCAGCTGGGCTTCCAGCGCCTCGTATACTTCGGCGGGAACCGGCTGCTCAAAGCAGCGCTCCAGCGCCTTCTTCTTTTTTGCCTTGGCCAGGCAGGCGGGGTCCGGGCAGAGGTATGCGCCGCGGCCCGGCTTTTTGCCTACCAGATCAATGCTGATCTCTCCGCTGGGTGCACGCACCACACGCACCAGCTCCTTTTTGGGGCGGCTGGTCATGCAGCCGATGCACTGGCGGGCAGGGATCTTTTTCTGTGCCATCCGGTTTCCCTCCTTTGGCATGCGGTGCCGGGCTTATTCGGCGTCGGCAGCTTCTTCCTTCTTCTTCGGCTCTTCGTCCTCGCCGTAGTAGCCGCTCTCCGGGCGGATATCAATGTTGTAGCCGGTCAGGCGTGCGCACAGGCGGGCGTTCTGGCCCTTGTTGCCAATGGCCAGGCTCAGCTGCTGGTCAGGCACGGTCACGCGGCAGGAGCGGGTCTCGCCGGGCAGCAGCTCCACCTTGACCACCTTGGCGGGGCTCAGGGCTGCGGAGATGAACTCGGAGACGTCCTCGCTCCACTTGACGATGTCGATCTTCTCGCCGCCCAGCTTCTCGACCACAGCGGCCACGCGGCTGCCGTGCTCGCCGATGCAGGCAGAGACGGGGTTGACGTTGGGGTCCTTGCTCCACACGGCCATCTTGGTGCGGGCACCGGCCTCGCGGCTGATGGCCTTGACCTCCACGGTGCCGTCAAAGATCTCGGGCACTTCCAGCTCAAACAGGCGCTTGACAAGGCCGGGGTGGGTGCGGCTGATCATGACGCGGGGGCCGCGCTCAGTGCTCACCACGTCCACAACGTAGACCTGCAGGCTCTGGCCCTCGGTGTACACCTCGCCGGGCACCTGCTCGTTGCGGGGCAGGATGGCCTCGCCGCCCTTGCCCAGGTCCAGGGCCACGATGCCCTTCTCCGGGTCCACACGGGTGACGGTGGCCTGCACGATGTCGTGTGCGCGGGACTGGATCTCGCTCAGCTGCTGGCTGCGCTCGGCCTCGCGGATGCCCTGACGGATGACGTGCTTTGCGGTCTGGGCGGCAATGCGGCCAAAGTCCTTGGTCTTGAGCGGGGTGATGATGCGGTCGCCCACTTCGTAGGTCTTGCGGATCTTCTGGGCCTCGGTGATGCCGATCTCGGAGTGCTCGTCGTACCAGTCCTCGTCGGCCACGACGTCCTGGATCAGGGCCACATCGAAGCGGCCGGTATCGGGGTCGATGTCCACCTTGACGTGGTCCTCCTCGACCTCGTAGTTCTTCTTGACGGCAATGATGATGGCGGCCTTGATCTTCTCGATCAGGTATTCTGCGGTGATGCCGCGCTCGTGCTCCAGCATGGAGAGAGCTTCAAAAAATTCGTTGTTCGCTGCTGCCATTTTTCGGGTTCCTCCTGTAATTTACTCTCTATTATAAATCCGATCAGTCAAACAGATCTTCGTCGTCGCACAGCTGCACGCTGGATGCGGCGTTCACCTCAAAGGCCACGGGGCCGTTGTCGGTGTCCAGGGTCACGGTGGTGCCCTCGCGGCCGGTCAGGATGCCGGCCAGCTCGCGCACGCCGTCGGCGTTGGGGCGGATGAGCTTTGCCCGGATCTTCTGGCCCTTGAGCTGCTCGTAGTGCTCCGGGCGGGTCAGCTTGCGGCCCAGGCCGGGGCTGCCCACTTCCAGATAGTAGCTCTGGTCGATGGGGTCGGCCTCGTCCAGGATGGGGTCCAGTGCGTGGGAAACATCTGCGCAGGTATCGGTGTCCATGGTGCCGTCCTTGTCGATGAGGACGCGAAGATACCAGTCCGGCCCTTCCTTTTCAAAAACGACATCCCACAGGCGCAGGCCCATGCCCTCCACGGTGGGGCGGACAAGCGCTTCGACTCTCTGGGCGGTGTTGCCGCCAGACTGCTTCGCCATAAAAAACCTCCTGACAAACAAGAAACGCGGACCTTGCGGCCCACGTTTCAGGTTAAACTATATCGTACTACTAGAATATAGCATACTCTTGCGTTTTATGCAAGCATTTTCTTGAATTTTTCGCATTTCCGGCCTTTTTACAGCACCCAGACGCCGTTCTGGAACAGCTGCACGGTGCGGCCGTCGCGGCATTTTCCGGTGATCTCGCTGTCCTCGGCACCGATCATCACGTCCTCGTGCAGGGAGGAGTGGTTCATGCCGCGTGCGTCCAGCTGCTCCCGGGTCAGGCCGGTGCCACCCACGGTGGTGCCGGGGTAGCTGTCGCCAAAGGCGATGTGGCAGGCGGCGTTCTCGTCAAACAGGGTGTTGTAGAACAGCTTGCCGCAGCGGTTGATGGGGCTGGAAGCGGGCACCAGTGCCACCTCGCCGATGTGGCGGGCACCCTCGTCGGTGTCCAGCAGCTGGCCCAGCAGGTCGGCACCTTCCTCGGCACCGTGCTCCACCACCTTGCCATCCTTGAAGGTCACATGGAAGCCCTTGATGAGCTGACCGTTGAACACATAGGGCTTGGTGCCGTACACGACGCCGTTCACCTTATCTTTATGGGGCGCGGTGAACACCTCCTCCGTGGGGATGTTGGGCAGGAAGGTGACCCCCTTCTCGTTCTTGCTCGCGGCGCTCTCCCACACGGCCTGGTCAGCGATGCCCACGGTCAGGTCGGTGCCGTTGCTGCTGGCAAAGTGCACGCTCTCCAGATCCAGGGCGTTCATCTTGTCCCGCAGAGCAGACAGCCGAGCCAGATGCTCCTGCCACTCGCCCACCGGGTCACCGCCGGTCACGCGGCAGGTGTCAAAGATCAGCTGCCACAGCGCCTCGATGGCGGCATCGGTGTCCAGCTCCGGGAACATCTTCTTGGCCCACGGCGCGGACGGGATGGCCGCGATGGACCACTGCACCCGGTCGTTCATGGTGTACTCGCGCCAGGGCTGCATGAAGGCGCGGTTAGCGCTGTTCACCCGGCTGATCTTGGCCCCGTCCAGCCCGGCAAACACCTCCGGGTCGTCGGCGATGAGGTGCAGCACGCACACGCCGCCCTCGGTCTCGGCATAGTCCAGATAGCGGCGCAGCTGCCAGCCCTTGTGGTCGGTCAGGGCCTCTTCGCTGCCCAGCTCCATGCGGGTGCGGGTGACGGCGTCGTCGGTCCAGTTCACCTGCACATCCCGCGCACCCGCCTCAAAGGCGCTGCGCACACACAGCCGTGCCAGCGGGGCACCTTCCAGCGCACAGTTGATGATCAGCACCTGGCCCGGCTGGGGGTTGACCCCCACCCGGACGATGAAATCGGCATATTTCTTGAGAAGTTCGTCAAAGTTTTTCACAGCTAAACCCTCCTGTGGTGTAAAACATCTGCCCCCAGTATACCGCCCGGCGTGGGTTCTGTCCACCTCCCGGCGCAAAAAAAGCAGGCCGCCGGGGGCAGGTTTCCCCTTTGATTTTTTGTCTTGATTTTTGGCAGAGAATCCGGTATAATAAATAATGTTCTGAACATCAGCCGATGTGGCGGAATGGCAGACGCAAGCGACTCAAAATCGCTCGGGAAACCATGTGGGTTCGAGTCCCACCATCGGCACTTCATCATAAAACAGCTTAGAATCGTTGGATTTTGAGCTGTTTTTCTTTTTGTTTAGAGGCTCTTATACTTTTGTGTTCTCCGGGAAAATACTGACGATTGCATTGGCAGAAGACACCTTGCTGGAGAAATCCAGATGGGTATAAATGTTGCTGGTTTTGCTGATGTCGCTATGGCGCAAGTCGTGGAAACGGATGCGCTTCATCTTGTGCGATACGAAGACCCGGATACGCTGGCGTGGATGTATGTTTCCCCCATCATCGTCCTGCTCAGTGTCTGCGACCGTCAGCCGGAACGGGAAGCCGAAAGCCTTGCAAAGCTGGACGCCCATGTAAGGCTGTTCTTCCGTACCTTTAACATCGAACGAGGTGAAAAATGAATACAGCAGATGAAAAATGGATCTTGTGTCCTATTTGCGGCGCAAAGACGCAGTGCCGGTTACGGCCCTGCCATAATCTGCACTGCGTCTTTTTAATCCTCTGTATACGCAAACAATTCTTCCACCGTGGTGTGAAAGACCTTTGCAATGTCCATCGCCAGTTTCAGGGATGGGTTGTACTTGCCTTTTTCAAGGTTGACAATGGTTTCCCGGCGTACCCCGACCAGCTCGGCCAGCTCCGCCTGCTTGAAATTGTCCCGCTCCCGGTATTCTTTCAGTTTTGTGACCAGTGCCATGCTCAGAGTCCTTTCTCGTCCATCAGCCAGAATGCAACCGTGCGTACGACTTCAATCAGGATCAGCGTCCCCATCAGGCAGTAGCCGATGACCTCGGTGGTAAGCACGAGCCGACCGATGGCACAGGCAAAGCCAATCCCAATCAGGGCGGCCCTGCAGACCTTCAGACAGATGCTGTCGCATCGGTGGAGATTGGCCTCGGCCATTTCGTCGGCGGCTTCCTGCTTATATTTCCGCACCCGGATAGTGCGGAATACAAAATACCAGAACGTGAAGCCACCCACAACGGTCTGGATAGTGGGATAAAAATCCTTCCAGTCGTTCCGTGCCCACATCCAGTAGTAGAGCGCAACCAGAACGGCAAAGATGATCTTGTCGGCGACCAGCTCTTTCAACGTGATTTTTTTCATAGGAAAGTTCCTTTCTTGTGAATGAAGATATACCATACAATGAAATGAGGTGAGAAATTTCGCACATCTTGTGTGATAAATATATCACATGGCACAGAGCATGTCAATAGAAAATGTGCGAAAAATATAACTTTTTCCAGAACGCATGATGAACAATGATTTCAAAGGAGAGCTTTTTGAAACACAACAAATTTGCACTGGGACTTGTGGGCTGGCCGGGAGGTCTGGGTACGCAAGGGCGGCGAGTGGGCCATCATCCACCGCTGCAAACGCTGCGGAAAACTCAGCTCCAACCGGGTGGCGGCATATGACAACCCCATGAAGCTCATGAGCATCGCCATGAAGCCCCTGTGCGCTCCGCCGTTCCCGCTGGACTATCTTGAAGAAATGACCGCCCTGATGGGCGGCGATGGACGGATGCGGTAAGCTGCAGCCAAAAAAAGGTCGCTGTGTCGGGGAAGCGCTCTGCGGCACAGCGGCTTTTTGCAGCTTGCAGCTCCCAGCGTGGAACACCCGGGCGCTGGGTGCTATATTGCCCTGCAAAATCGAAATGAGAAAAGGCAAAAAGAACCGAGGAGGGACCGCAAGATGGACTATATCAGAGTTACCAAAGAAAACATCGACAAGGAACACATCTGTTGTGCCATGTCCGGTAAACAGAGCCTTGCCAAGAAGGAATGGCTCAAGCAGCGCTTTGAGGAGGGGCTTGTTTTTTACCGCAGTGCAGAGCGAGGCAAGTGCTTTATCGAGTACATCCCGGTAGAAAACGCATGGGTGCCCATTGATGCGGCAGGCTGGCTTTATATCGACTGTCTGTGGGTCTCCGGTTCCCTGAAAGGGCACGGCTATTCCAGCGAGCTACTGGAAGAATGCCTTCGGGATGCCAAGACCCAGGGCAAAAACGGCGTTTGTATTCTGTGTGCAGAGGGGCGCAAACGGGAGTTCCTCGTTGACCCAAAGTTTTTGACCCATAAGGGCTTTAAGGTCTCGGACCTCTCCGATTGCGGCATCAACCTCATGTGCCTGCCCCTTGCAGAGAGTGCCCAGCCGCCAAAATTCAAGGCCTGCGCCAAGCACCCCAAGGTAGAGGAAAATGGCTTTGTCCTCTACTATACCGACCAGTGCCCCTACACCTATTATTGGGTGCCAAGGGTGCAGGAGGCTGCAAAGGAACATGGGATCCCGTTCAAAGCTATCCACATCACCGAGAAAGAGACGGCACAGAATGTGCCTGCACCCGTCACAACATACGCATTGTTCCGGGACGGGAAGTTTGTGACCCAGAGCATCCAGTCGGACAAGAAATTTTTGAAATTGGCAGGCGCAGCGGATTGAAGGATGAAGCGATTTGGGATGTAATATGGTTGGCGGACAAGTGAGCTACAGGCCCTTGAGCTGTAACTCACATGGGGTTCAGATGTATTGCATCCCAATTCACAATAAAATACAATGTACCGTAAAAGCGCAACTTCTACTCTGAATGAATAGAAGCTGCGCTTTTATTCGTTGGGGCTATTTTGCAATAGCCCCTTCATTTTTGCCTGTTTCCGGTGAAAGCTGCGGCGCGGGAGCATTCCGTTCAGCGGCCTTTCTGTGGGGCGCTTTCGTCCGGGGCGCTGCCGCTGCCGGAGTTCAGGATCGCCACGAACTGCTGCAGCTGCTTGAGGGAGCTGACCCCCAGCTTTTCGTAGATGTTTTTATTATGGAAGCGCAGGGTGCTGTCCTTGATGTCCAGTTGCTGCGCGATTTCCCGGGTACGCAGCCCGGCGGCGTACCCGTCAAAGATGCGGCGTTCGGTCTTGGTCAGGGTGGGGATGCCCGCCACAAAGGTCTGGAAGGCATCGGGCACCGACTCGTTGCGGCACACGTCCGCCAGCCGGGACAGCTCAGTCTGCATCTGCTGGCGTTCCAGCTGCAGCTCGTCCATCCGCCGCCGGGACTCCCGCCGGTCTTCCTCGAACTGCCGGAACGCCGGCGAGAGGATGTGCCGGTGGAAGTTCATGCAGCAGAACACCACGAAAAAGGCGATGAACAGGCCGATGAGCAGCATCTGCAGATTGCCGGAAAAGACCAGTCTCCGGTAGTCTGCCATGGGGATGCACACCGCCAGCCGGTAGGACTGGCTCTCGCTCAGGCGGCACAGCTGGGAGATACCCGCATAGTCGCTGTCGGGGCCGGTCAACTGGGTCAGCCCGCCGCCCATGCTGTGCAGCACCAGCGTGTTCCGGGGGGCATGGTAGTAGCCGCCGGTGGTGCCGCTGCTGAGGGCGGCATCGGCAGCAAGGTCGTCCCCCGCCGGGGCCAGCAGACAGCTCAGCCGGTCAAAGCCGGTGGGCTGGGCAAAGTTCTGCTTAAAGTAGCTCTCGCTGATCTCAAAGCCGCACAGCCCGTACACCGTGCCGTCCTGCCCCCGCAGGGGCAGCAAAAACAGCTGCACGTTCTCGCAGGTGCCGGGCAGCGCGAACCGTTCCGTCAGTATGTAAGACTGGTACAGCGGGGCATCGCCGGGGGCCATCCAGCGGTCGTAGTCCGGGAACTGGTCGGTCTGGAACTCCATGCGCCACTTGCGGTGGGGCATCACGCTGTGGGCCTTGCCCACCTCCGCACTGCCCCGGTACAGCAGCAGGGGCACGGTGGGGGTGTCGGCACCGCTTTTCTGCACATACAGCCCGGCGCGGGAATGCTCTGCTCCCTCCACGCGGGTGTTGACGGTGGCATCCAGCAGCACAAAAGCGCCGGAACAGCCGGTCTGGCGCAGACGGCGGCACAGCGGCTCGATCATTTCCTCCTCCAGCGCATTCAGCACCTCGGGGGAGTCGTTCAGCTGGGCAAAGGACATCTGCCGCAGAGCAAGCTCCTTGTCCACCTCTGCGCTCATGTCCTCGGACAGGTTCACGCCCATGACCGCCAGCTGGTCAAAATAGCGCTCCATATCGTTCTGGAACACCGAAAACTGGATCTGCAGACTGCGGCTGATGTCCTTTTTGGTGTTGTGCAGGCTGGCAAACAGGAACAGTGCCGCACCAAAGGTCAACACCAGCAGCACCACCAGCAGCAGGCAGGCCCACAGCAGCCGGCTGCTCATGGGGCTTTGGCGGATCTTTTCACGGTGCCGGTCAACAAAGTGCATCAAAGTCCCTCCTTTCCGGCTGAGCGGCAGGCTCAGGCATTGTCACACAGCAGCTGCCATGTTTCCTCGGCAAGGGCTTCCAGCGTTTCGTCGTCCGCAAGGCGCTGGGGGTAGTCCTTCTGGCGCTGGCGCAGGCTGTCGTACAGGGCTTTGGCCTTGGCGTGGTACCCCACGATGCCCGGTTCGGACAGGGGCGTGTTCTGGATGCGCATCTCGTTGTAAACATCGTACAGCCGCTGATAGCTCTGCTGCTCAAAGGGATAGTCCGCAATGGCGTCAAAGGCGGCGCTGGACACCGGCATGTAGCCGGTATCGGCGGCAAATTCCAGATTGCGCTGCTGCTCGGTGAGCCAGCGCAGGAACACGGCGGCGGCTTCGGCCTTCTGGTCGGTGGTCTTGAAGGCGCACAGGCCCACACCGGCCTGCGGCATCAGGGGCGTGGCGGTGCCTGCGGCGTGGGGCAAAGGAGCCAGCAGCAGGTCGGTGGGCTCGGTGGTGTTGTCCGGGTAGGTGACGAAATCATTGTAATAGAGGATGGCCGCAGAGCTGCCAAGGCCCGCCAGCGTCTCGCCGGTCATCACCTGCGTGTTGGAGTACAGGTCCGAGATCAGAATATCGCCCTGCACCAGCGCCCGGGCAAACTCCATCCACGAAGTGCGGAAGGTCTCGTTGGTCAGATCGTACCAGCTGCCCTTGTACAGCTCGCCGCTGCCCTGCTCCAGTGCGTTCAGCTCCACCAGACGCAGGGGGTAGTCCAGCGCGCAGAAGGGCTTGCCCTGCGACCACTGCCGGTAGGCACCCGCCATTTCAAAAAAGCCGTCCCATGTGGCAAGGGTGGAAAGCTGTGCCCCGGTGTCCGCCGCAAACCGGGCGTACTGGGAGCCGTTCAAAAAGATGAGCTGGGTGGATTTGGACACCGGGAACACCACCTGCCGCCCGTCAATGATGCCGTCCTGCACAAAGCCGGGCACGTAGGCCGCCATGTCCTCGGCGGTGAACCAGTCGTTCCAGTCCACCAGGGTCTCAATGCCCAGACCGCTGGCATCCGAGGGATGGGCCGAGAACAGGTCCGGCAGGTCCAGCGCGCCGGGCTTCCCGGCCTTGGCATCCTGCAACTGGCCGCCGATGGCGGCGCTGTTGGTCATGTTGGTCACATTGAGCAGAATGCCCTTTTCCTTGCCCACGGTGTCGTTGAACTCGGTGAGCAGGCGGTTCATGGGCGAGTCTGCCTGTTCGCCGTACACATGCCAGATGCTGAGCATGGTGGGGTCCTTGGCAGAGAGCAGGGTCTTGCTGCCGCCGCAGCCCGCAAGAGCCAGACTGGGGAGAACTGCCGCAAGCTTCAAAAATGTCCTTCGTTCCATCTTCGTGATTCCTTTCCGCATTTTGCAGCCAGGGGGAAAACCGGCAAAAGAAGGGCCGCAGCGGCCTGCCTTGGCGGGCAGCCGCCCCAAATCCCCCCAATTTTGGGCTTTTTGGGGGGATTCCTTGCGGGGAAGGCCCAAAATCCCCAAAATTTATTTTCAAATTGCCCCCCAAAAACGGCTTTTCTGGGGGGGCAATTTTTTTCCGGGTATGGTACAGTACAAACAGAAGAGGTCTCGCACCGGTGCAGAAAGCCTGTCGCTGTGCACAAAACGTGTCAACGGGCAACTGCGGATTCTATTCATAAGAATAGCATAAGATGGAGCGGACTGCAAGTACCGAAAACCCTCGCCCCACAAAGCCCCCCGGAAAAAACAGGGGGGACCAACAGAAAGGAGCACCCCATGAAAGAACTGAACAGACGCGAATTCCTCGCCCTTACCGGCGCAGCCCTTGCAATGATGGCACTGGCCGCCTGCGACGACGGGCCCTCCGCCCCTCCCGCACCTCCCGCAGCACCTACCAGCAAGGAAGCTGAGCTGCTGGCAGCCATCAACAAGGTCTGGAAGAAAAAGTACGAGGCAAAGGAGGTTGTCCACGAGCAGCTGACCCTCAATCAGGATGCGGTGGGCCTCATAAGTGCTTACGGGCGTGTTTTTGAAACGGCCAACGAGATACCGCATAAGCTGACAACCGCTGACTTAGAGATGCTTTCGAAAGAAACCATTAAGTTTGATGAGAAAATGCAAAAGTATGGCAAGAAAGGTTTCGCAGGTATGGTCTACGCCTCCGACGTGGATACCGAGGGTACGATGACTCTGGAGTATAAGTATTCTTGCGAGGATGCTGCCGTTCAGGCTTTTGTAAAGGAACTGCTGAACAGCGCATCTAATAGCTCCAAGGCAGAGTACATCAGCATTTATCTCCCGGAGGTTCAGGGCACGACCTACATGACCGCTACTATATTCCTGAACGACAAGGCATAAGATAACCAGACTTCCCCCTGTTTGCCCCGGGCACACTCCCCCTGTGCCCGGGGCTTTATAGAAAGGAGCACCCCCATGAAACGATACGACCGACGGACGTTCCTCAAGCTCTCCGGCGCATCGGCGGTGATGCTGGCCCTGAGCGCCTGTGAGGACGAGGGCTTTGGCGGTTCCGGTGCGTCGGACATCCCGGACTCCGGCAGCTCCCTCCCCCCCTCTGCCTACGACCCCTTTTACAGTGGGGAGATCACCACCCTTGGCCCTCCGCTTCCGGAAGCTCCCGATTCGCCCCCCATTCCGGTGATCCGGGACGGCAGAAAGATCTTTGAGATCATCAATGCCGAGCTGACCCGGCGGAAGGTGCAGTACTTCAAACTGCAGTACAATGCGGGTCTGGAACACTCCATTCAGTCCGAGATGCAGATGTTTGTGGACTACGACACCCCTTCCTTCCCCGCAAAGGAGGGGCTGAAAGCCCGGATGAACGGCGATTATGTGGATGGAATGTGGGCTGGCTTTGATGAGGGCGGCTATGGATGGGGCAAAGGCTCCACCGCCTTTATCCGGGGCATCCACCACGACTGCTATGGCATCCAGCTGGACGATTACAAAGAGGAACGCTACTATCTGGACCGGCCCTACCCGGCCAATCAGGCCCAGTTCAAGGCCCTGATGGATGAGCTGGAAGGAAAATTCAATTATGCCCCGGGCCCCATGGACTCTCAGGAAGTGGACATGTTCGACATCGGCATCACTGTGGCGGATGTTCAGGGCAAGACCTACTGGGCGGCCTATATCATGCGTACGCCAATGGACCCCACCAACGATGAATGACAAAAAGGAGACAGCCATGAAACACAAACGTTTTGCTGCTGTGGTTCTGGCGGCGGCTCTCTGGCTGACCGGCTGCGGCGGCGCAGCTGCCCCCGCTGCCCCCGCAAGCTCCGGTGCAGCTGCCAAAAGCACCGC
>OLNF01003169.1_pt1 | contig 12194 bp, 9 predicted proteins | sample 1673061 | NCBI WGS metagenome assembly OLNF01 (sample SAMEA3136751, study PRJEB25190) | human gut metagenome | reverse complement strand
GGCTTCAACATGATGTGGAAATGCGGCTCGTTCGAATTCGACACGCGCAAGCCGGTGATCATGGGCATCTTGAATGTCACGCCCGACAGCTTCAGCGACGGCGGCACACACAACGCGCCCGATGCGGCGCTGGCTTGGGCGCAGCAGCTGCTTGACGAGGGCGCGCACATGATCGACGTGGGCGGCGAGTCCACGCGTTCCGGTTCGGCCGAGGTCACCATTCAGGAGGAAACCGCCCGCGTGCTTCCCGTGGTGCGTGCGCTTGCCGAGCAGGGCGTGTGCGTCAGCGTGGACACGCGCCACGCCGAGGTTGCGCGCGCGTGCCTGGAAGCCGGCGCCGCCATCATCAACGATGTGTCGGGCTTCCGCGACCCCGCCATGGTGCAGGTTGCCGCCGCCAGCAACTGCGGCGTGGTGGTCATGCATATGCAGGGCGAACCGGGCACCATGCAGGAGAACCCCCAGTACACCGACGTGGTTGCCGAGGTGCGCGATTACCTGCGCGACCAGGCGGCCATGCTTGAGGCGGCGGGCATCGCACCCGAGCGCATCTGCGTGGACCCCGGCCCCGGCTTTGGCAAAACGGCGCAACAGACGCTTGAGCTGGTGCGCAACTTCCAGGAATTCTGCCGCCTGGGATACCCGACCATGGTTGCCGTGTCGCGCAAAAGCTTCCTGGGCTACGCGTACGGCATCGACGAACCCACCGAGCGCGACCATGTCAGCGCTACCGAGGCGCTTATGGCGTGCGAGCTGGGCGCCACAGTGGTGCGCACGCACAACGTGGCCGAAACGGTGAAGGCGCTAGCCGACCTGCGTCCGTTCGTGTTCCTGGGCCTGGGCTGCAACGTGCCGCTGGTGGCGAACCCGGGTGAAGAGCGCGAAGGCAAAATCGCCATGCTCAACCAGGCGATCACCGAGCTGTGCAGCCTGCCCGATTCGCAGATTATCGACATCTCCAGCTTCTACGAAAGCGAGCCGGCGTACTACGAGGACCAGGACACGTTTATCAACGCCGTCGTGCTGCTGCGCACGGGCATTGCGCCGAAGGAGCTGCTGGGCTACCTGCACGCCATCGAGAACAGTCTGGGTCGCGTGCGCGAGATCGAGAACGGCCCGCGCACCTGCGACCTGGACATTCTCGATTACCAGCTCTACGTCATCGACAACGACGTGCTCACGCTGCCGCACCCCGGCATCCTCGAGCGTGACTTCGTGGTGAAGCCGCTGCTGGAGTTGCGCCCGAACCATATGCTGGCCAACGACGTGCGCGTCTCCGCCGCCGCCAAGCCTGAGGCCGAACGCTACGGCAAGGCCGAAAAGCTCGATCGATAGGGAAACGCATGCAGTTTTGTGTGCAGTCGCTTGAATCCGTGAGCTCGACGAATGATGTCATCAAGCAGGCTATTGAAGCTGGCGAACCGGAGGGGCTGGCCGTACGCGCACTGCGGCAAACGGCTGGCTACGGTCGCCAGGGACGCGCATGGGAAAGTCCGATTGGCGGGCTGTATCAGTCGTTCTTGTTGCGCCCCGACGTTCCCTTTGCCCAGCTGCCTACGTTGAGCCTGCTTGTGGGTCTTGCCGTGCGTCGAGCTGTTGCGAGCTTGGTCCCCGCGCTGGCCGACCGTGCGCAGGTGAAATGGCCAAACGACCTGGTAGTTGCCTGGGAGGTGGCCGCGATGTCGGCGGTTGTCGAAGACGATGCTGCCGTCGGTGGGGGTGCGACTGCTGTAGCCGCTGAAGATGCTTGCGAGGCATCGATTGCGCCCGCCGCGCAGGTTGGTGAAGCGGATGCCGCCGCATCGGCCGCCGGCACGGCTTCAGCCCCCCGTCCGTTCCTTAAGCTTGGCGGCATCTCTACCGAGGTGCACGCGAAGGCGTTGTGCGTGGGCGTTGGCATCAACGTGGCGCGTCCCGATGGGCAGCCGCACGATGCGCCCGCGGGCAAGAACATCCCGGTATATCTCGATGAACTGGGCTTTTGCGAAGGACCCGTTGAGCAACGCATCGCTGCGGTATCCGAGGCGCTGTGCAGCCAGCTGGCGCAGCTGTACCCGCAATGGTGCGCAGAAGGGTTTGCCCTCTTTCGGGCGGAGTTCGACCAGCATGCGGCGTTGACCGGGCGTTTCGTGCGCATGGAAGACCTTTCTGGCAACGCGCTTGCCGCCGGCACCGTTGTGCGCACGGCCGCCGACGGCCGCCTGGTGCTGCGCGCCGCCGACGGCTCCGAAATCTTCGCCAACTCCGGCGAAGCCCACATCCGCTCATAACCTTCCCCAAAACACGACAAGCGACCTGTCCCCTTGTCATGCCCGCTTGTTAGTTGTCTGACAAGGGGGGACAGGTCCCATCAATCGATGTTGCGATGACCGCTTGAAACCGCCCAGGTCGCCTGTCATACGTACGGGAGCAACCGATTTATCTCGACAACTGCGGAAGCGGGCAGGCGCAGGGTTGTGACAACAGCCAGTTGCCACGGCAAGAAAAGTCGATTTCTGTAGCTTTGGGGTCGAGAAAGAGCTGCGGTGGCAAGAATGCGGGATTCCTGTAGCACTAAATGGTGCGTGAAGCTACAGAAAGCCTGTATCCTTGCCATTATGGAGCCGCTAAGCCCCTGCGACGCTACAGAAAGCCCGGATTCTTGCCATGCTCAATAGGCTGCCAATTCAGCAGCCGAACTCCGAGCAAGGGAGCCTCTTCCCCATCTGCCTCTATATGCACGTACGATGGAATCCGGCGCTGTTACGTGCCCGGGTGTGTCCTTACCTGCGCGGCGGTCGTACAATAAAGAACTGACAAAAATCAAGCTAGCATATGGTTCTCGAAAGGCAGCACGCACGTAATGACGCAAGAGCAAGAAACGAAGGCCGCATCTGCGGTAGCCGGCGCCCCCGCCGCGCCCGCGTCCGCCGCTCCGCAAGGCGCGCCCGGCAAGTCCGGCGCGGCCGGTCAGCACAACAGAGTCACCCGCATGGGCACGGAGTCCATCCCGCGCCTGATTACCGAGTTCGCCATTCCCTCCATCCTGGGCATGCTGGTCAACGGCGCGTACAACGTCATCGACTCCATCTTCTTGGGCCAGGCCATGGGCGAAATCGGCCTGTCCACCGCCACGGTGGCCATGCCCATCATGACGGTGTTCATGGCCATCGCCATGCTGGTGGGCAACGGCGGCAACGCGCTGGCGGCCCTGCGCATGGGCGAGGGCAAGCCGGAAGAGGCCGAGCGCAGCCTGGGCAACACGGTTACGTTGTCCCTGATCTTCTCCGTGATTGTGGCCATCATCGTGTTCATCCCCGCGTGCCTTGACGCGCTGCTGGGCATTTCGGGAGCCACGCCCGAGGACTGGGGCTACGCCACGCAGTTCATCCGCATCATCTCGCTTGGCTTCATCTTCCAGTGCATCGGCATGGGCGTGAACAACTTCATCCGCACGGCCGGCGCCCCGAATCGCGCGCTGGGTACCATGATCATCGGCGCCGTGGCGTGCACGGCGTTCAACGCACTGTTTGTGCTGGTTATGGGCATGGGCGTTGCAGGCAGCGCGCTTGCCACCGTGTGCGGCCAAGCCATTTCGTGCGCCACGGTGCTGTGGTATTTCTGCATGACGAAGGGCGTTCCCATGCGCCTGCATCTGCATAAGATGCCGCTGCATGCTGAAACCGTGCGCCTGATTCTGTCGCTGGGCCTTGCTAGCTTCGCCGTGCAAATCGGCATGGCCGCGGTGAACTTCGTGCTGAACAACCTGCTGAACACGTACGGCGCGCAAAGCACCATCGGCGCGGAGGGCGCGCTGGCATCCATCGGCGTGGTGCAGCGCGTGGCGTCGTTCGTGGTGTTGCCGCTGATCGGCATGGCCATTGCCATCCAGCCGCTGTTGGGCTTCAACTACGGTGCGCACCTGTTCAAGCGCGTCAAGAAGACGCTGGCCTGGGGTATTGCGGGCGCGACGGTCATTGCGGTGGTGCTGTGGGCGCTGGTGCACCTGTTCGCCGACCCCATCGTCGGGTTCTTCGGCATTACCGACCCCGACTTGAAGTCGTTCACGGTGTTCGCGCTGAGCGTGCAGCTGTTCCTGATTCCGTTCGTGGGTTTCCAGATTGTGGGCTCGAACTACTTCCAGGCAACGGGTCAGCCGGCGAAGTCGGTGTTCCTGTCGCTGACGCGTCAGATCCTGTTCCTGATTCCGCTGTACATCGGCCTGCCTATGGTCATGCCCATGTGGTTCCCGGGCTATACAGGGCTCGACGCACTGTATTTCGCCTGCCCGGTGGCCGACTTCCTGGCCATCTTCACCACGGCGATTTTTGTGCTGCTGGAGCTGAAGCGTCTGAAGAAGCTGGAAACCGGCGAGCTCCAAGCGAAGTTCTAACGCGCGTCCAGCAGCGCGATAAGCCGCCAGTTTGTTTCGGCCCCGCAACGTTTTTGCCGTTGCGGGGCCGTTTTTACGCTTGTGCGGTTTTCGGGCAGCTTGTGCATGCTACAATTCTCCCGGCAACCTATAGGAAAAGGGTAGATGCGCGGGTCGCATCGCCCGCTGCAACATGGTATTGCTTGCCGGCATGGTGCGCTGATTGCGGAATCGCTGCACTGCTCGGAAGAGTGCTCGCTTCTGCTGAAATATGCGCCGCTCGTTGGGCATTGCGTGTCTGCCGGGACGCGGTGCTCCTTGTTGGGGCGTTGCGCGTCTGCCAGGATGCGGTGCTGCCTGTTCGGCATTGCGCTGCTTGCTGGGGCACATGCTGCAGGGATGGCTTCCCGAAGCGCGGGAAGAGGAAAGAGGGAGAATCGTGGAGCAGGTTCAGAAGAAGGCGGCCGCTGGGTCGCGCACGCGTTCGATCGCGTTCGTGGCGTTGACCGTTGCCATTACGGCCGTGTCGGCGTGGGTGACGGTGCCGCTGGGCCCCGTGCCGTTCACGCTGCAGATTTTCGCCGTGGCATTCATGGTGCTGGTGCTGCAGCCGAAAGAGGCCGTGGCGGCCATTACCGTGTACCTGGTGCTCGGTGCGCTGGGTGTGCCGGTGTTCAGCGGCATGCGCGGCGGTATCGGTGTGCTGGCGGGTGCCACGGGCGGCTTCTTGTGGGGCTACCTGCTGGGCGTGGGTCTGGCGGTTGCCGTGCGCTTCGCGCTGAAGGCCGTGCTTGCGCGCGACGGGCAGGCGAAGGGCGCCCGCGCGTTCGCCATCGATTTCCTGACGGGCCTGGTGTTCTTGGCCGTGGCCTACGTGTGCGGCTGGGCGCAGCTTATGGCTGTGGCGGCTATGAGCCCGGCAGCGGCGTTCGCAGCTGGCGTGGCGCCGTTTATCTTGGTTGACCTGGCGAAACTGGTTGCGGCTGTCATCTGTGCCCGCGCCGTTAACGCCGCGGTGAGCCATCGCGCGTAAGCGGAAGCATCAGGGCTGCGAAACGCGAATCGCTGGCGAGGCGGTTCGTAATTGCAACAAGAACTCGTGGCGCCGAGCGAAAATTCGGTACCAATAAAAGAGCGCCCAAAGGGCGCGTCACCATTATCCTGAAGGCGTGTCACGCTGAAAAAGCGCGGCGCGCCTTCGGCGCTTTCTATTGATGGTCGAGCTCTCGCTCGACCCTACGGGGGAGGCGAGCTCTCGCTCGACGTTACGGGGCGGGGCTTTCGCTCGACGCTAGAATGAGGCGAGCACCCCTCGACTTTGGGCGCTAGGGGAGCGGGGCTCCGCGTGCGCGGGGCGATTCCGCCCACTTTGTCCACGAAACGGCACAGGAAAGCCCTCTCCATGTCGCGGAACGGGATAGCGCAAGCATTGCCGCACGCGAAAAAGGGGCCCCTGCGGGTGCCCCCTGCTTTCGCAAATCCCCCTACGCTTGGAACAACACGGCGCCGCTGGTGAAGCCGCCGCCGAAGCCTACGAGCACCACGTTGTCGCCGGGTTGGATGCGGCCTTCCTCGTAGGCATCGCACAGCGTCATGGGAATGCACGCCGACGACGAGTTGCCGCGGTGCTCGATAGACATCTGGAAACGCTCAAGCGGCAGCTTCATGCGCTTGGCGGCGTACCTGATGATGCGCTCGTTGGCCTGGTGCGGCACGATCAGCCTCACGTCGTCGATGCCAAGTCCCGCGCGGCGCAGCACCTCTTCCACGGCGTCGGGCATGGCCTTCGTGGCGAACTTGAACACCTTCTGCCCGTGCATGTGCAGCACTTGGTGCGGCGCGCCGGCGGCAATACGCTCGGTTTGCTCGTACTCGTCATGGATGGAGGCGAAGCTGGGGTCGGGCAGCTCAAGCGCGGCGGGGTCGATGCCCGCTTCCGTGAACGGCTGCGGCGTGTCAAACGCGTTCATGCAGGTCAGCGCGTTGTCGATATCGTCGTCGTTGCGAATGAACCACGACAAGATGCCCGGCTTCGTCTCGTCCCACTCAACCACGGCCGCGCCCGCGCCGTCGCCAAACAGCACGCACGTGTTGCGGTCGTTCCAGTCGATGATGCGCGAAAGGCGCTCGCTGCCAATGACCAGCGCGTGGCGAATGGAGTTGCGCCCGGCAGCGCCCGGCGCCCCTGGGGCGGCCGCAGCCATCATGGACTCGGCGATGGTCAGCCCGTAAATGAAGCCGGTGCACGCGGCGTTCATGTCCAGCGCTGCAGCGTTGACCAGCCCCAAGCGACGGCGGATAGCGGCGGCGCCGGTGGGCAGCAGCGCGTCGGGCGTGACGGTGGAGAAGATGACCAGGTCGATTTCTTCGGGCGCAATGCGGCGTGCGGCCCAGCCGTCCTCTTCCCAGCCAAGCGCTTGCCGTGCAGCGCATTCGGCCAGGTCGACGTTCGTTTCGTTCACACACACGCGACGCGAGCGAATGCCCGTGCGCGTGGAAATCCATTCGTCGCTGGTGTCGACCAGCTTCGACAGCTCGTCGTTGGCAACGTCAAGCTTCGGCAGCTTCTTGCCGCAGCCGATGATGGTGCAACCCATGATGCTCCTTAGGAAAAGCGAGGCGAAGCGCCCCGAAAATGATGCAGTGTCAAACGCACCCGAGTATAGCACCGGCCCGCAGGGCGCCCGCGAATCCTCACGTCTCCTAGAAAAGCGCACCGGAATTAGTGCACAAGTGAAGCAAGAACCGCGACAGGCGGCCGCATTCTGGCCCGATTCTGCTCATGGCGATGCGAGATTGCCGCAAACTGCACGCGGACGTTACACATGCAGGAGCTGGCGCTGGTCTACGAGCTCGCACGCTCGCGCGAAAGCTCTTACAGCAAAACATCGCCAGCAAGTTTTGCGGACAGCGCAGTCGAAGCGTGTTTGCGATTGAACCCTGAGTGGTTCGCTGTGCGTAATTGGCGAAAGCGCTCCTGCCTTCGCCAATCGTCCTGTCCTCGCTACTTCCGCGTAACCTTCTTCTCCGAAATGTCGGCGGGAATCGACGGGATGGCGATCATGAAGCACGCGCCGCCTTCGGGCAGGTTGAGCGCTTCCACCGTGCCGTCGTGCGCTTCGGCGATGGACTTCACGATGGCAAGCCCCAGGCCCGTGCCGCCCGTGCCGCGCGTGCGGCTGGCGTCGGTGCGATAGAAGCGGTCGAACAGCAGCTTGGGGTCCACGTCGCCGAAGCCGCAGCCGTCGTCTTTCACGGCAACCACGGAGTTGCCGTTCACGCCGGCCAGCTCCACGGTGATGTGCCCGCCGGGCTGGATGAAGCGGCTGGCGTTCTCCACCAGGTTCGTGATGGCCTGCCGCAGGCTGTCGGGGTTGCCCAGCACATCAGGCGCCTCGCCCGTGACCAGGGTGTTCGCCTGCCTATCTTGCAGGATGGGGTGCAGCGCGTCCACCACGTTGCTGGCCAGCTCGCGCAGGTTCACGCGTTGCATCTCCTCGGGGATGGGCGAGTTCTCGATGCGCTGCAGCGTCAGCAGGTCGTGCGTCAAGCGGCTTAAGCGCTCGCTTTCGTTCACGATGATGTCGCAGAATTTGTCGTGTAGCGATGGCGGCAGGTCGGGGTCGGTCAGCATCTCGGCGTTGCCGCGGATGGCGGTCAGCGGCGTGCGCAGCTCGTGCGCCACATCGCTGATGAACTCGTTTTGGCGCTGCTCTTTGATGGCCAAGTCGTGCTGCTGCTGTTTCGTGGTTTGCACCAGCTGCTTGAAGTCCACCGTCAGCCGATCGGCCTCAAGCATGCGCCCGTCGGGTTCGAACGGGATGTCGGCGCCGTTGCGGTACGCGGCCGTCTTCTTCGCCAAATCGCTGAGCGGCTCGGACAGGAAATGCCCGATGAGCAGGCTTAAGCAGAACACCACCACGCTGATGGGCACCAGCACCAAAAGCGACAGGATGGACGCGTCGAACAGCAGCATGCACGCCACCAAGGCAACGGCGGCCGCAAGCAAGCTGAGCAGCGTTGCCAGAAGCGCGAAATATGTCTGCAGCCGTTTTATAGCTTGAACCTGTATCCGTAACCGCGAACCGTTTCCACAAGGCCGGGATCGTATCCGGCCTGCTCAATCTTATCACGCAGGCGTTTGATGTGCGTGTCCACGGTTTTCGTTTCCGTGAGGTATTCCCAGCCCCACGCGTCGCGCAATAGTTCCTCGCGCGAAACCACTTTGCCGGCGTTCTTCATCAGACACGCCATCAGCTCGAACTCGCGCGGCGTCAAGTCGATGTTGCCGGCAGGGCCCGTGGCGGTGTGCGCGTCCTCGTCAAGCGTGATGCCGCTGGCGGTGATGGCGTGGCTGTTGGCACCCACCATCTCGTTGCCCTGGCTGCGGCGCAAAAGCGCGCGGACGCGGGCGATAAGCTCGCGTACGCCGAACGGTTTTGCCAGGTAGTCGTCGCCGCCGATTTCCAGGCCCACCACCTTGTCAAGCTCGGTGTCGCGCGCCGAAAGGAACAGCACGGGCGCCGACGTTTTCGCGCGCAGGCGGCGGCACAGCTCGTAGCCGTCCATGCCGGGCAGCATGATGTCAAGCACGAACAGGTCGTAGTCGTTCTTCTGCGCCATGGCCAGCGCGTCTTCGCCGTTGTCAACGACGTCGGGCGCGAACCCTTCCTTCTTCAGGGCGTATCCGACGAACTCGGTGATCGACGGCTCGTCGTCGACAACCAAGATGCGTGAAGGCGATTCGTTCATGATGGGCCTCTTTCGTATCGCGCGCCGCACGTGTTGCCGCGGCGCTTCCCGGCAGCGCAGGGGGGTGTGCCCTGCGCTGCCGTAACATTCTTGCGACATAACTATACTCGCATTGCCGCCCACGTTCGCTTCCCGTCAAAAACACGTTACTTGCCAACATCGGGGCTGATAGGAAACGCGGTACTGCTATACTTGTGCGCGCGAAAAAGCCCGAAGGGGCCGGCGCGCGCCGGCTTGAGGGACAGCGACGCCACGTGCGGCGCGGGCAAAACCTGTGCAGCGCGGCGTTTTGGGCAGTACGTGAGAGAGTGGGCGAAAGAATGCTTTTGGCAATCGACGTTGGCAACACGCAAACCGTGGTGGGCGTGTACGAGGGGAAGAAGCTGAGCCACCGCTGGCGCGTGGCCACGAACAAGCACCACACGTGCGATGAGCTGCGCGTGAAGCTGATTCCGCTGCTGAATTCCGAGGGCCTTTCGTTCCAGGACATCGGCGGCATGTGCCTGGCATCGGTAGTGCCGGCGCTGACCGATGCGTGGTGCACGGCGGCTAAGCAGATGCTGGGGCATCGCGCCGTGGTGTGCTCGGCCGAAACGGCGGGCGACCTGTTCGACGCGTCGGGCTATCCGAATCCGCGCGAGATCGGTGCCGACCGCGTGGCCGATGCCGTGGCCGCGCGCAGCCTGTACGGCGCGCCGGTCATCGTGGTGGACTTCGGCACCGCTACTAATATGGAAGTCATCGACCGCACGGGCAGCTTCGTGGGCGGCGTGATTGCCCCGGGCGTGGAAACCAGCTCGTCGGCCCTGTTCAGCCACGCAACGAAGCTGGGCGCCATCGAACTGGTGAACCCGCACGTGTCCATTGGCCGCAACACGCAGCAGGCCATGCAGGTGGGCATCGTCTACGGCGAGGCTGATCGCGTGGATGGCCTGGTCAACCGCATTTTCGACCAGCTGGGCTACAAAACGGCCGTCATCGGCACCGGCGGGCTTGCCCCGCGCGTGTCGCCGCTGTCGCGCACCATCAACGAGGTGAACCAAGACCTTACGCTCGAGGGCCTTCGCCTGGTGTACGACAACTTCATCGCACACGATGAAACGGGCCTGTACGGCCGCCCGAACGAATAGCGAACGCGAAGCCTCAGACGGCCTGGGAAACTGGGCCGTTTTTTGTGCGCGGTGTGAAATTGCGGCCGCGTTAGCCGCATTTTTGACCGCTGCCTTGAAATCTATGTTTCCTGGCGCCTGCGTGCGTCGCGTCGCGCCACATTCCAGCTAGAATGTCCCTCACGACCAACGCACCCCGCGCGCGTGGCGCCGAGGTGCCTCAACCAGACGAGAGAGAGGGCCCGACGTGTTGACCGACATCGAAATCGCCCAGGCTGCAACCCCGCAACCCATCAGCGCCATCGCTGAGAAGGTGGGCGTGCCCGAGCAATACCTGGAGCAGTACGGAACCACGAAGGCGAAAGTCGACTACAACCTGCTGCGCGACCAGCAGCACACGCCGGGCAAGCTGGTGCTGGTGACGGCCATCAACCCCACGGCGGCCGGCGAAGGCAAAACCACCACCACCGTCGGTTTGGCCGATGCGCTGAACCGTCAAGGCAAAAACCCCGTGGTGGCGCTGCGCGAGCCCAGCCTGGGCCCCGTGTTCGGCATCAAAGGCGGCGCTGCGGGCGGCGGATATGCCCAGGTCATCCCCATGGAAGACATCAACTTGCACTTCACGGGCGACTTCCACGCCATCGGTGCGGCCAACAACTTGCTGGCGGCGTTGCTTGACGCGCACATCCACAACGGCAACCAGCTGAACATCGACGTGCGCAAGATCACGTGGAAGCGCGTCGTGGACATGAACGACCGCCAGCTGCGCAACATCGTGTGCGGCCTGGGCGGCAAGGCCAACGGCGTGCCGCGCGAGGACGGCTTCGATATCACCGTGGCCAGCGAGGTTATGGCCATCTTCTGCCTGGCCACTTCCATCACCGACCTGAAGGAACGCCTCGGCCGCATCGTGGTGGGCTACACCTACGACGACCAGCCCGTCACCGCGCACGACCTGCACGCCGAGGGTGCCATGGCCGCGCTGCTGAAAGACGCGCTGAAGCCGAACCTGGTGCAAACGCTTGAGGGCACGCCGGCGTTCGTGCACGGCGGCCCGTTCGCCAACATCGCGCACGGCTGCAACTCCATCATGGCCACGCGCATGGCGTTGGCGCTGGGCGACTACGCCATCACCGAGGCTGGTTTCGGTGCTGACCTGGGCGCCGAGAAGTTCCTGGACATCAAGTGCCGCCTGACGGGGCTCAAGCCCGACGCCGTGGTGGTTGTGGCCACCGTGCGCGCGCTGAAGAACCACGGCGGCGTTGCGAAAGACCAGCTGGGCGAGGAAAACCTTGAGGCGCTTGAGGCGGGCCTGCCCAACTTGCTGCAGCACGTGGAGAACATCACGAACGTGTACAAGCTGCCGTGCGTGGTTGCCATCAACCGTTTCCCCACCGACACCGAGGCCGAGCTGAAGCTGGTCGAGGACAAGTGCCGCGAGCTGGGCGTGAACGTGGCGCTGTCCGAGGTGTGGGCCAAGGGCGGCGAAGGCGGCCTGGTGCTGGCCGACGAGGTGGTGCGCCTGTGCGAGCAGGGCGACGAGGCCGGTCGCAGCGCCGACACGTTCGAGTTCGCGTACGACGGCGAGCTGAGCCTGCGCGAGAAGATCGAGGCCATCGCGAAGCGCGTCTACCGCGCCGACGGCGTCGACTTCGAGGCGAAGGCGGCCAAGGAGCTGGCGAAACTGGAGAAGCTGGGCTTTGGCGACATGCCGGTGTGCATGGCGAAGACGCAGTACAGCTTCAGCGACGACCAGACGAAGCTTGGCGCGCCGCGCGGCTTCCGCATCACCGTGCGCGACGTCAAGGTCAGCGCCGGCGCCGGCTTCGTGGTGGCGCTGACGGGCAACATCATGACCATGCCGGGCCTGGGCAAAAGCCCCGCAGCCTTCAAGATCGACGTAGACGAAACCGGCAAAATCACGGGTTTGTTCTAGGCCCGGCGGCGGAGGACGGGCGACGCCCAGTCGCTCAGACAGTCCT
>OLNF01003167.1_pt1 | contig 12201 bp, 9 predicted proteins | sample 1673061 | NCBI WGS metagenome assembly OLNF01 (sample SAMEA3136751, study PRJEB25190) | human gut metagenome | reverse complement strand
CCCGCAGCAGAAATCCATCATCGACCGCTGCACCGAAAGCGTGTATCGCTACTACCTGCAAGGCAATTATCAAGGTGTGCCGCCGACTTTGCAGGACTTCCGCGAAGAACTCTTAAAGCAGCCGGAGCCGGAAGCCCACGCGCTGGCACTGGAGCTGGAGCTTTTCACGAAAGGAAGCCTCAACACTTTCGCACAGCAGACCAATGTGGATACGGAAAACCGCCTGATCTGCTACGATATCATGGAGCTTGGTGAGCAGCTCCGCCCGATTGGGATGCTTGTGATCCTTGACAATATCCTAAACCGCATTACCGCAAACCGCAGGAAAGGCAGGCAGACCTTTGTCTATGTGGACGAAATTTATCTTTTATTCCAGTACGAATATTCGGCGCAGTTTTTATTCAAGCTTTGGAAGCGCGTCCGGAAGTACGGCGCTTTCTGCACAGGTATCACGCAGGACGTGGAGGATCTCCTTCAGTCCCATATCGCGCGCACCATGCTATCCAATTCCGAATTTGTTCTCATGCTGAATCAAGCTGCGACAAATCGAGAAGAACTTGCGCGTCTTTTGAACATTTCCGATACACAGCTCTCATATATTACCAATGTGGACGCAGGACATGGACTCATTAAAATCGGCAGCAGCCTGATACCGTTTGAAAACAGTTTCCCGCGCGATACGAAGCTTTACCATTTGATGACAACAAAACTATCCGATAAATTTTAATCAGAGGTAAGCGAGGGTGCAAAATGACTATTGATATTTTATCATAATTATGATAAAATATCGCCATAATAGAAAAAGGGGGCGCAGTAGCCATGATTAACATCAGACCTATTTCTGATTTAAGAAATAATTTTACCGAAATTGAAAGCGTTGTGAAAAAGGGAGAACCTGTCTATCTGACCAAAAACGGATATGGCTCAATGGTTGTACTAAGCTTAGAGCAATATGCAGCGCTGACTGACGAAGTTGAATTGCGGCTTGATGAAGCGGATCGCGCAGCGGAACTTGATCCTACGCGCTATACAGAGGAAGAAGTGTTCGGAAGGGTTAGGGCACGAATCCATGACAGATAGGAAATATAAATTGAGATTTCTGCCGCTTTTTGAACAGGACATAAATGATACCGTAGACTATATCTCGCTGAAACTGAAAAATCCGGGGGCAGCACAAAAGCTCATAAATGAGATACAGGCAGCAATCCGAAAAAGACAGGCATGTCCGAAAAGTTTTGAACCTTATCACTCCAAAAAGGAACACAAATACCCATATTACCGTATTTATGTGAGAAACTATACCATATATTATGTTGTGATTGATGACACCATGGAAGTGCGGCGCTTGCTTTATCAGAAGCGCGATAGGGAAGCGCAGATATAAGCAAAAGACATTAAAAACATCAGACAAAGCTCGACGCAAAGAACGCTCGGGCTTTTTGTTTGCAAAAAACGATTTGGAAAGGAGAATGCTCAATGGATAACAGGAAACTACGCTACGCAAAGCGCAAGGCAAAAGAAAAAATCCTATCTCAGCGAAATAGAGCCTATTACCGAAACTTGAACTTCCGCGAAAATCCGAATGAGCAGGCAGAGGAGTCTCCGGAGCACTATGCCGCGCAAAACGCAAGCCTCTACGGAAGAAAGTATGCGGATACAGTCAAAGCGCAGGGCAGGAAGCTGCTCATGCAGCAAAAGGAAAGGGAACAGCAGAGCAAAAAGCTTCGAGAACAAGGAGGACGGGCAGAAACCATTTCTTCTTCGGAAGGCTTTTCTTGGCAGCCTGCCGAAAAGAGAGCAGGCGTGCAGAAAAACAGCAGAACTACCACATCAAGCGTAAACCAGCGGCAGAATTTACAGGATCGGCGAAAAAAGCAAACCCATATTTCCTCTGTCCTACGAAAAAAAGGCTATGCCGATAGGAAGTATGCCTTACCGATTTTCAGCCGCAAATCAAAAGGAACAGGCGCGGCAGGAGTAAAAAACATAAAAACACTGTCAAAAGGCACGAAAAAGGTCATTTCTTTTATCCTAACAGGCGGCGGTGCGATGCTTCTTCTGCTTGCGGTGATTATTCCGCTTTGCGCCGCGGCAGCCGTCCTTGGAAGTGATGACGACAGCGAAGTGAATTCCAATAACGCACTGGTGGCAATCGCGCAGTCGCAGCTTGGAAACGAAGGCGGCGAGATCTATTGGCGCTGGTACGGATTTGACAGCCACGTCGATTGGTGCGCGATTTTCGTCAGCTGGTGTGCCGACCAAGCGGGCATGCTGGAAACAGACAGCCTGCCCAAATACGCGGTCTGCGATGAGGGGATTCGCTGGTTCATCAAAAAGGGGAAATGGTATAACCGAAAGATTGAGCCGAAACCGGGCATGATAATATTTTTCGACTGGGACGACGATGGCGTGTCAGAGCATACCGGAATCGTGGAGAAGTACGAGGATGGGCTGATTTATACCATTGAAGGCAACAGCCATGATGTATGCCGCAGGAAGTGGTATGCGGCAGGGGACAAGTGCATTATGGGTTATGGCGGTGCGATAAAAACAAAACCAAACAATTTATGACCTTTCCGACGGTTTTCGGTGGGAATGTGTGTATATGCTAGAGGGAGACATAGAGGGGAAACATAGCCGAAACAGTTCCGCAGAGTAATTGTTTTGCTTGCATTTTTCAAGAACTATCTGTTAAAGATAGGGCTAAGGGAGGTACAAGCATGAAAAACAAAAATGCAGGTTGTGTTTACGGATATGTGCGTGTCAGCAGTGCCGATCAAAACGAAGAACGGCAGCGCATCGCAATGGCACAGAAAGGATTGAAAGAAAAGGACATCTTCATGGACAAACAGTCGGGCAAGGATTTTGAACGCCCGGCGTATCTCAAATTGCTGAAAAAACTGAAGGAAGGGGATCTGCTGCTTATCGAAAGCATCGACCGGCTCGGACGCAACTACGAAGAAATCATCGAGCAGTGGCGGCACATCACCAAGCGCATCAAGGCAGATATCCGCGTACTGGATATGCCGCTTCTCGATACAACGATCAGCAAGGACCTACTCGGAACATTCATCGCCGATCTGGTGCTGCAGGTGCTGTCCTTTGCCGCGGAAAACGAGCGAAAAAACATTCGCCAAAGGCAAAGAGAGGGCATCGACGCAGCACTGGCACGAGGCGTGCACTTCGGCAGACCGGGGATTCCGGACAGTGAGGCGATGCTGGAGGCTGTGCGGCTGTACCGGCAAAAAAAAATCTCGCTTAGCAGGGCGCTGGATATGAGCGGCATCGGCAAAACGACGTTCTATAAGAAGCTGAAGGAGTTCAGCGCATAAAAAATTCGCAAAAGTACACTTTTACGAACAAACTGTGAATGACGAATATTTTCTTTTTTCTTTCAGCTAAGCACATCGTATCACATAGAATACATAAAATCAACATCTATTTTTCTTTTTTTGACAAAAAGATAAACCAAAACGGGATAAAATCCGCGCAAGCGTTCCCGTAACACAGGTGTCGAATTTGTTCAGGAAAGTGTACTTTTATGAACAAATTGTCGAATCGGCGACAAGCAGTAACAAGGGTAACTAACGGAAGTGGGGTGAGATTCCCCCTGCTGGCAAGCAACTGTAATGCCCGCATGGACGGGACAAGTCAGGAGACGAGTTATCGCTTGGATGTAAAAATTTCTCTGGGGCAGAAGCATACATCAATGCGAAAAGGTAAGCAGGCAAAAAGGAGGTTCTTGTTACAGCGACAGGAGGCTCGCTCGGCGGCACTTTTCGGCTGATACTTGTCAAACACGTGGAAACAGCCATGTATAAAACAAGATGTATGTGATGGATGCGGACTGCCTGAGCAACGGCAGTCTTTTTTGTCGTTTCGCAGGGAAAAGTAAACACAAAAATGAAAAATGAATCAATTACAGGCTTTTGTGGCAAATGCGCGACCCGAACGGACGCAGACGCGGTGCAAACAGTGCCGGCAGTGCCGAACGGACACGCATTCTTGTTCCAGCTGAACAAGGGAATCGGGTGAGAATCCCGGACACGGAAAGAAGTCAGCCCATTGGATTCGCAGGCAGCGAATCCGGACAGTGCGCGATCCGCGCAGGAATCTGCGGCAGACTTCCCAAAGTAGCTGTATTTCTAAAGCATTGTTTTCCGTACGGAGTAATCCGCGCGCGGTGAAAACCGGTCATTGGAAGGGCTGTCATGGCCCGGAGAGAAGGCTGAAGCAATGCGTTGGCAGTAAGGCGCGAGATCGCAAGCGGCGATGAGACGTGCAGCCTGAATAGATGAGTCAGAAGACCTACAAACCAAGCAAAGCAAAGACCGAAGCAGGGCAGCATCCGAAACAAATCGGACAGAGAAGAGAAAGGAAGCTGTGCTGTGCATGGGGTTTTGACACTTTTTGCGTAACGGATTTTTTGTCACAGAAGCGATGACCATTGGGATCATCGCTTTTACTGTTTTTTGCGGCAGCTGAGAGCCATGCGGAAACCGTCATCCTTATTATCCTTATACCGGGCAGGGCGGCAGATTAGTAAGCTGCCCGCCCTGCCGCAAGGGGAAGATATATAGATCGCATGCTGGTGAAAATCGGATGCACATGGAACACCTAACAAGGAGAGAGCACATGACACAGCGAGAACTGAAACAGCGCATTATGGACGATCCGGATTTGACGAGAGACGAAAAGGCAAAGCTGCTCAATGCACTGCGTGCGCCCTACGTCAAAATGTCGGACGAGGAACTCCTGCAGCTTGTGCGTGACTTTACAAGAGAGCATGGCAGAGAGCCGACACAAAGAGATGTTATTTATGACCGCGAGCTCAAGGCGCGGTTTGGCCCTTGGAACCGCATGCTCGAGCGCGCCGGTACCCGGCCGATAGGAGAGCATTATCAGGAGAAAAAGGAAAGGCGCAAGGAAAAACGCGCCCGTCACAAGGAGTACCGCAGACGGCTCCGAGAGCAAGCAGCGGCAGAAGCAGAGCAGGGGGCATCGGCTGCAACAGAAGCGGCCATACACCAATAAATTTGTTCACTACACACAAAATAGTGTTTATATAGATAATCGCAGGAGGGCAGCGCGAGGCGAAAGCTCGTACGCCGCACCGAAGCGAAATACAACGAAAGGAAAAACAAACAAAGAAATGAAGAAAAGAAAAAAGATAGCGTTGCTTGCCAGGAAAGCCTACGCAGTATTGCTAAGTATCTTCCTCATCTGCTCTTCCTTGACACCTGCATTTGCAAATACGGGAAGTGATGTTAACCAGTATTGCGATTATGTAAAACTTGTTGACATAGATGGCAAAGATGTTAGGGGAAAACTTCAGTCTGCATATTATGATCAAGATAATAAAAGTTTTTTTTATTTGTATCTGAGTGACCAGTATGATGCAAATAAAACCGCGAAATTTCAATTGGAAGAAAATTGGAAGGTAGCATATTACGATTATTATGGAGCAGAGTGGAATGATGAAATAACATCGGGATACTCTATCGCATTGTCAAAAGCATATGATATAGATTATGACACCTTAGCATCAAACAGCTTTTGGCCTACTTCGAAGTACAAATTTGACGATGGGTACACATACAAGTACATTATATGTTCCCCTTATGATTCGGATGGTAACTCTCCGGCTTGTTTCTACTTTGTTTTCAAAACAGGGAAAATTTTGGAGGAAGATAAAACTTTGCTCAAAGAGCGCATTGCTGCGGCTCCAAGTGAAGAAACGGATACACAGTATTACCATTCGGATGACCGCTTCGACGGCAAAAATAAGAGTGAAAAAGGATTCTGGGCAGATATGCGGGCCGTCGTGGAACGCGCAAAGAAGGTACGTGATAGCAAAAGGGCAACGAAAGACGAGATCGCGAGGGCTGAGGCAACTTTAGATTTTAATAATCCGGATAGCACGCTGTCAAAAGCCATAGCGAAGCTGATTCCGAAGACAAGAATTAACCCGACGAAATTATATGAGTCGCTCACAAAAACCTATATTTGGGGTATCGGGGACAAAGTTTATTCAAGTACGTGGTATGATGGTGCCAATGCTTATCTCAATGTCAAAGAGGAAAATGCAACACCGATTTCATGGAAACCGTATGCGGAGGCCTTAGAGGCAGGCAAGGCATTTTATAAGACAATGTATGATGCGGACGGCACACCGACGGCGGCAAACAATCAAGCTGCAATGACCACCTGCACAGCTAAAAATGACGCGATTGAAGCTGCAAGAAATCGGCTTGTACAAAAGGATTCTTATAACAGCGCATATCAGACCTTTACCAATCGCATGGACGAGGCAGTAGGTCTGTTAAATCAGTACGGCCCTGCGAAATTTGGAAGCGATGAAGAAGGTGCCTATGATAGTACAAAGTGTCCGTTTACAGCGGATTCCTGGGCAGCATATGTCGATGCCTACAAGACGCTGAAAACCGCGACACAATATAAGATCAAAAGCAGCGTCGCATACCCGAAAGGCGGAAGCTATGAAGACTATACTGCAATCAAGAATTTTGCGAAGCAGATAGATGATTTCAGGGAAAAGCTGAATGCGTTGGTATCTGCAAGGGATATTGAAGTAGAGGTTTCCTATGTCAACAACAGTGCAGCGCGCTACCCACAGATTAAAGAAAGCGGAACCGATATCTACTATAACGCAAAGCTTTCTTTAGCAAGCGGCAGCACAACGATTCATGGAATCCTTGAACGGACAGGAATCTCTTTTGATAACGAACCGACGAAGTATACGATCGTGCAGGACGGCAAAGAACAATCAAAGAACCAGATTGGTATCAACCTGATGATTTTTGTGGATGGCGAATGCAGAGGTATCTATGCGTATAATGACAACAACAGAGGATCGGATATTCCGCTGCAGCTGCATGACGGTGAGAAGGTATCCATTGTCAGAATTCCGTCAGGCTTCTATGTTTTAGAAGCCTCCAGCGGCTATGATTCAACGGCTAAATATTATGAGCTTACGCGTGCAATCGACAAAATGGGTGAGAGCATCGGGCAGATCTCAATCGACAGTATTACGCCGAACATTAAGGTCGGAGACACTGTTAGCATCAAAACAAGTGCCAAAGGTACGTATGTAACCAATCATGGGCAGAACCTTTCTGCGGAGAATCTGACTCTGTTTGTAAGTGGGAAATCTTCCGACAAGTCAGATACCCTCACGGTTAAGGATTTAAAGAAGACAAGTGCCGTGACGGATAAAAACGGCAATGTAGAATATGTTTTCCGTGAACCGGGCTGGTATACCATCGCACTCTTTGACTTGCAGGAAGAAACACCGGAGTTTACCGATGTATACTCTGCGATTACAAAGGGAAGCTATCCGGGCGCAAAAGCCGGCGCATACATGCAGGTTTATGTGGGACCCGCAAATGATGAAGACGCAGCACTTGCAAAATGGAGAAAAACAAACCTTGCGGAAGCAAAGGCGCTTTACGAAACATATCATGACGAAGCAATCCTCAAAGCATACGGAAACTATTCCTTTAACACTGATGCGGACTATGAAGCTTTTAACGCGGCATATGAAACTTTAAAAGCAAATCAAGAAGCAGAAGAAATAAAGAGCCTGAAAGATTTGATGGATGCCTATGACCGCGACCTTGCGGCAATGAATACTCATGTCGCAAAGGCAAGGGATCACAAAACACTTGTGCAGAATGTTAAAACGCCGCTTTCCTATCTGCCGGAGACAGCAGCAGAGGTAACTTATGTATATAAGGATCTTTTCCAGCAGATGAAAACGGCGTATGAAGCGTTGAATGCCTATGAAGTGAAGGAATTGCTCAGCCCTGCGGAGCAGGCAAAAATCGAACTTTTACTGAAGGATACAGGTGATATTGCCGTTCCGGCGAAAACACCGATCGAGATTAGTGCAGCAGAAGAACTGAAAGCAGCTTACGGCGGCCATAATGAAGAATATGATACTCCGGATAAGGATTCACCGTGGCAGAATCATGTATATAACACAGACCCAACAGGAAAAGAAACCAGAACCTATGTCGAATATGGCACCAGAACTGTAGGATTAGAACCATCTTGCAAAAATATGGGTGCTCATCCGGGAGACCGGGTTGTAATTGATCGTCTCATGAATCAGAGTGACAGCACCTACTGGATGATGTACTCGCTGGATGGTACAGACTGGACGCCGGCAAAACAGACTTGGAAAGATAGTGCAGACAGCGTTCTCATGCGTGCAGAATTTAGAATGCCGCAGACGGATTCTTTGACGGTACAGCTTAAGGGCATCAGTAAGACAGACTATGAAACACTCGCTGCAGAAATCGAGAAACTGACGGAAGCAGAACGTGAAGAAGGCAAGTCGGCAATCCAGGCAGCCTACGACAGCTATGATCTGACGAAATATGACGTAGCAGGACAAGCAGCGCTCAAAAAAGCACTGGAGGACGGTCTTGCGGCAGTTGCTAAGGCGGCAACCAAGCAGAATGCAGCCGATGCGCGTAAAGTGGCGCTGGCAGCGATGGCAGCAGTCGCTGCAGCAAAGGACAGCGGCGAGGAAACTCCGGTCGTGAAACAACCGGATTACGATTCCGGCAAGACGATCGGTAAGGTCTATGTCACTATCGAAAACACGAAATATGCAGGCGGGGCTTTCACCGGTACCATCGCCAGCGGTCAGTATGACCTCGGCGAAAACGATTCGATGATGACCTGTGTGCTCAAGGCGCTGAAGCAGGCAGGCTACACCTGGAACGGTACGGCAGGCAGCAGTAAGGATAAGCTTGCGGACTACAGCATCACGTATCTGTCTTTGATCCAAAAGGGCGGCAAATCGCTCGGCGAGTTGGACGGCAACAGCCGGTCCGGCTGGATGGGAACCTTAAACGACTGGTTTACAAACGAAGGCTTCTCGGCCTTTACGGTCAAAAACGGACAGCTGGAAAACGGCGATGAGATCCACGTCATGTTCACGATGGCCTATGGAGAGGACCTCGGCGGCACCTGGAACAACAATAACACCAAGCTGGCAGGACTGACCATCAGCGGCGGCACGCTTTCTCCGGCGTTCAGCGGCAGTCAGACCGACTATACGCTCATCATCAGCGGCGACAAAGCCAATGTGAGTGTGACACCGACCGCAGCGAACAAGAACTATCAGGCACGGATCTTCCTGAACCGCTACAATCAGGACAGCGCAAGATACAAGAGAACGGAGACCATCTCCGTCAAGTCCGGCGACGTGCTCTATGTCGGCGTGGGCGAGAGCGGCTGGCCGACGATGAATACAAGCAGCGCAGGAACCAAGTACACGATCAAGGTAGTCAGCGGCGCGGATGCAAGCGCAGTCAAGAATATGCTTGCGGCGCTCAAGACCATTACGTACAACAACTACAAGACCGAAAAGACCGCGGTCGAGGCGGCAAGAAGCGCATATAACGCGCTGACCGATAAGAGCGCGGTTACGGCAGCAGAACTCAAGAAGCTGACCGATGCGGAAGCACAGATTAAGTTCTACAGCGAGATCGACGATACCAAGGCGAAGCTTGCGGCGCTGCCGAAGCTGACCAACCCGACCAAGGAGCAGGCGAACGCATACCGCAGCCAGATCAATGCGGCGACCGCGGCGTACAACAAGCTCAGTAAGGAACAGAAGCAATATATCACGACCGCGGACGTTGAGAATTACAATGCGCTGGCAGCAGTGCTGGGTGTAGAGGCGATCGCAGGTGCTGCGGAGATGCCGGAATCACCGGTTTCGACCACCGGCGAAAAAGGTTCTGCGACCACGTCGGCGCCAACCGAGGTCAAGGTCAGCGAAAAGACCAAGGCGGACGGCACGAAAGAGACGGTCGCTGAGGTCAAGGTCGATACGGCGCACCACGATGAGATCATCAAGCAGGCGACAGAGAACAAGTCTGCCGAGATCGTATTGGAAGTTGCGGCATCTGACAGCAAGGGCGCGGACAGCGTACAGCTTTCTCTGGAAGTGAGCTTCGTGAAGAACGTAGCTGACAAGACCGACGCCGATCTGACGGTGAATACCGAAAACGGCAAGGTGACGCTCGACCAAGAGACGATCAAGACTGTACTTGCTGAGGCAAAGGGCGCGACGATCACACTCGAAGTGAGCAAGGTATCGAAGCCAACCGAGGTACAGAAGAAGGCTGCAGGCGCAAATGGTCATCTGCTCAAGCTGACGATCAAATCCGGCGACAAGGTCATCTCTGACTTCAACAAGGGCAAGGTCAAAGTGGTTGCGGAAATCGTTTCTAAGCTGCTCGACAAAAAAGTTGCGGCGATCCACATCGCAGACGACGGCAAGATTGAACAGCTGGCAGGCAAGGTTCTGACCATCGGTGGCAAGAAATACTACGAATTTACGACGCCGCACTTCTCGACCTTTGCCCTCGTCGATGCGGACGAACTGGGACTGGAAGTCAAGGAAGAACCGGCAGTTGATGTAAAGACACTTACAGCTAAACTGACACCGGTGGCACGTTCTGCCAAGACGGCGAAGAAGAACGTCAAAGTGACAACGAGTCTCGACAAGCAGGACAAGGCGATCATTCAAGAGCTCAAAGATGCCGGTTATACTGTGAAGTACCGTTTCTATCGTTCGACCAAAAAAGCCGCAGGCTACAAAGCAGCCGTTACGAAAAAGACCGCTGCATACACCAATACCGGCGGCAAGAAAGGCACGAAGTACTATTACAAGGTGCAAGTCAGGGTTTACGACGCGGACGGCAAGCTTGCCGCGAAGACCGCGCTCAAGCAGTGCAAATACGCAAGCAAAACTTGGACGAAAGGGAAATAAAATCCGGGCAGCCAGCTTAAATCAGGCAAACCGGATTACCCGGACACACAACAATATCACAAGACATCAATGATTTCAGGAACATCAATTGATGATGGCAGAGACTGCAGAGCGGGTGTACACTTTGCAGTCCTCTGCTGTTTTTGATACCCGGATTTTCCTTACGCTTTGATTGTAAAATAATTTCTGTAAAAATATATAAGAAAAATACTTGAAAAACCAATTGGCTTATGATAAAATAGAAGAAAATATTTACAAATGTAGAAAACCATAGGAGTGTTGTGTCATGAGCCAAAAGTCAGCGAAGCGTAAAAAGAAAAGGAAAAATCAATTATCAAATCCGAGTCATGCACAGAGCCGCATGGGTGAGAAACCGCAGCGTAATCACAAGGATTCAACTTTTTGTTTGCTGTTTTCAGAGCCCCAGAGAGCCATTGAACTGTATAATGCCGTCACCGGGGAGAATCTGCCGCCGGATACGGAGCTTACCTATACGACGCTCAAAAATGCCATTTATATCGACCGCAACAATGACCTTAGCTTTGTTGTTAACGACCGTTATCTGGTGATGTCAGAATGTCAAAGCACAATCAATATGAACATTCCGATGCGCTGCCTCGGCTATGTCAACCGCACCTTAGAGAACCTCGCAGGCAGAGAAGGACTTTACGGACGGCATTTAGTGAAATTTCCTGCGCCAGAATTCTACGTGTTCTATGTGGGCATGGAGGCATGGTCGCGCAAGACCCTGCGCTTGTCGGAAAGTTTTTTGGCCGAGCCAAAAGAAAATTCACTTGAGCTGGTTGTCAATCTCATTAACTTAAACTATAATATAGATAGCGAAATATTGCAGAGAAGTCCGTCGCTTTTAGGCTACAGCAAGCTGCTGTACCATATCCAAGAGGAGCTAAGTGCAAACGACGGCGATTTGAAACAAGCCATCGATACGGCAGTGAAAGCGTGCATGGACGAGGGTTTGATTGCGGACTTCCTGCACAAACATAGCAAAGAGGTGACAGGTATGCTCTTCGAGGAAATCACAGTAGAAGAATTTGCGGAAATCCGGGCACGCGAAGCATACGCGGATGGCGAGAAAGCCGGCTATGATAAAGGCGAGAAAGCCGGACGTGCAGAGGGCGAAAAGTCTGGGCTTGCACGTGGTGCGGCGCAGGAGAAACGCGAAATCGCGAAAACAATGAAAGCGAAAGGCTTGGGAATCGCCATGATCGCCGAGCTCACCGGGCTGACATCGGAGGAGATCGCAGAACTTTAAGAAGTTTTCCAACATGTGTGCAAAGGAATCTACGATTTTGTTTTGCGCACTTTTATCCTTGTTATGTAGGCAATATCGCATAGCGATATTGCCGGAATATCGACAAAAGCACCTTGCG
>OLNF01003160.1_pt1 | contig 12213 bp, 8 predicted proteins | sample 1673061 | NCBI WGS metagenome assembly OLNF01 (sample SAMEA3136751, study PRJEB25190) | human gut metagenome | reverse complement strand
AGATCGTCAAGGCGGCCCAGCAGCGCGCCGGAGAGATCGTCTCCGCCGCCCAGACTGAGGCCCGCACTGTCCGCCAGACCGTGACCGATTACTGTGATAATATGCTCAAGACCACGGAAGAGACAATGGCGGAGAACGCCGCACAGGTCAAAAATGTCCGTGCAAACCTGCGCCAGAGCCCCCGGAAACAGCTCTGATGCGGGAATGTGAAAATTTCCGGTGAGAGCTTCCGGCCCCTGCAAGCAAAAACGACGGCTTGCAGGGGCTTTTTTTGGTACATTTTGAGAGAAAAAACAAAAGGGAAACTCTTGCAATCAGGGGCCTGTTTTGTTACAATAAAATTGTATCCTCAAGGCTGACCGGGCCACAAACTCCCGGCAGGCCGCAGGCCGCTTTCCCGGGCAGCAGCTCCGGGCAGAAAAGGGCGGCAGATGCAGGATCTTATCTGAGTTTTGAAAGGAGGCTGGGAACATGGACACAGAGAAAACAGCACAGCCCTTTGACCCGGCCTCGTTTGAGCATGTCCCGGTGCTGCTGAACGAGTGCCTGGACGGCCTGAAGATCGACCCGGCGGGCACCTATCTGGACGGCACGGCGGGCGGCGCGGGGCACTCCCGCCAGATCGCCCTGCGGCTGAACGGCGAGCAGGGCGGCAGGCTCATCTCGCTGGATCAGGACCCCGATGCCGTGCAGACGGCCCGGGCCCGGCTGGCGGGCCTGCCTGCCACCGTGGTGCAGATCAACTTCCGCTATGCCGGACAAGCTCTGGAGCAGCTGGGCATTGAGACGATCAACGGCGCGCTGCTGGATCTGGGGGTGTCCAGCCATCAGTTGGATGACGCGGCCCGGGGCTTTTCCTACCGGGCAGATGCCCCGCTGGACATGCGGATGAGCCAGGAGGGTGAGACGGCCGCCGATCTCGTGAACAGCGAGAGCCGGGAGGAGCTGGCCCGCATCCTGCGGGATTACGGCGAGGAGCCCTTCGCCTGGCAGATCGCGGGCAGGATCGTGGAAGCCCGGGAAACTGCCCCCATTGAAACGACATTGCAGCTGGCGGATATCGTGGCCAGCGCCATGCCCCCGGCGGAGCGCCGGAAGAACAAAAACCCCTCCCGCCGCACCTTCCAGGCACTGCGCATTGCGGTAAACCATGAGCTGGACGCACTGGAAGAGGGGCTGGATACCATTTTTGCGCATCTCGCACCGGGTGGAAGACTTTGCGTGATCACCTTCCACTCGCTGGAGGACCGGCTGGTCAAGAACAAGTTCCGCCGCTGGTCCACCGCCTGCACCTGCCCGCCGGAGTTCCCGGTGTGCGTCTGCGGCGGCAAGGCCAAGGCAAAGCTGATCACACGCAAACCCATTGAAGCCAACACGCAGGAGCTGGAAGAGAACCGGCGCAGCCGCTCGGCCCACCTGCGGGTTTTGGAAAAGATCTGAGGGCGGCAAAGCCCCGGAGATGTGAGGAGGAGATCACCATGGGTCAGGCAGCATACGATATGACAGAGGTTCGGCGCAGAAGAGCGCCGCAGGCACAGCCCAAAGTCCCGCTGCGGGTAGAAAAGGGCGGCAAAAAGCGGCTGAACCCCGTGCGGGCCGCCATGCAGCACGCGCTGCAGCTGGTGGGCGCGGCTTTGCTGGTGGGCTTTGCGGTGAGCCTGCTGTGGAGCGAGGCGCAGCTGGTGGAGCTGAATTCTCAGATCCAGAGCGCTAAGGCAGAGCTTGTGAGCGAGCAGAGCCAGTATACATACTACAACAGTGCCCTGAACAGCCGCACCAACATCACAAGTGTTGAGGAGACCGCCACACGCCTGGGGCTGATGAAGATCGACCAGAGCCAGATCACCTACATCCGGCTGGATGAGGGCAGCGTTCTGGTGCGCAAGGCATCCGCTGTGCGGCAGTGGTCGGATCTGCTCCACGATGGGGCAATGACCATTCTTGCCTCTGTCAGAACTGCAAAATAAACCAAACAACGAAAAGCGTGCGGCAGCGCACGCTTTTTCGGTTTTCTTCGGGAGTACGCAATGCAAACACCATCCTCCAATCCCAAAAAGAACAGTGCCCGCCGCCGCAGTGCGGACCCGCACGCACGGCTCAGTGCCCGGCTGCGCCATATCAGCTTTGGTGCCGCCGTGCTTCTTGTGTTGGTCGCCGCGCTGACCGTGATCTACAGCCTGTACAAGATCCAGATACGCGACGGTGCCACCTACCGCCAGTACGCCGCCGAGCAGCAGCTGCTGGACAGCACCATTCAGGCCACCCGCGGTGAGATCTACGACACCAGCGGCATCACGCTGGCCTCCACCAGCGTGGTCTGGACCATCTGGGCCGACCCCTCTTACAGCACGGCCCTGTATACCACCACCGATCAGGACACCAAGGCGGAGACCCGCACCATCGATGAGGCCGCCATGAAGGAGGTCTGCACCCAGATCACCCTGCGCCTGCTTTCGGGCGATGGCGAGAGTCTGGACAGCGTGGACACCACTTCAGCAGAGTACCAGACCCAGTATCAGGCGGTCTGCGATGCCCTCTCCCAAAACGAAAGCTCCTATCAGGTGCTGGCTACCAAGGTCAACAACGCCATCAAGCTCTCCATTGAGGAATACGTCAAGACCTACAACAAGGCCCACAGCAAGAGCGGAAAATCTGCCGGTGCGCTGGAAAAAATCCTGGCCAAGCTGGGCCTGGGCCAGCAGGAGAGCGACGACGGCACCCCCACTGTCCGCAAGGGGCGGGTGTCGGTGTCGGCCTCCAAGGGCTTCCAGCGGGATTACCCCTACGGCCGCTTTGCCGCCGCCGTGCTGGGTTTCTGCAATGCAGATGGTCAGGGCGTGTACGGTCTGGAAAACTCCTATGAGTCCACGCTGGCCGGTGTGAATGGCCGCACCATCACCCTGCGCAACGCCTACGGCAACGCCATTGCCGATGAAAATGCCACCACCTACGCCGCCAAGGACGGTTCCAATCTGGTGCTCTCGCTGGATGTGAACATTCAGGAGGTGGTGGAGCGCTACCTGAACGAGGCCGTGGCGGCCAACACCGTTGAGAACCGCGGCTGCGCCATTGTGATGAATGTCAAGACCGGTGCCATCCTTGCCATGGCCTCCAAGCCGGACTTTGACCCCAATGACCCACAGGATTTCAGCGCCAATCTGGCCTACCTGACGGAGCAGGTGCAGGCCGAGCCGGAGCTGTACACCATCTACAAAAAAGATGAGAACGGCAACTACCTGCGGGACGAGAACGGCCAGAAGATCGCGGATGAGGAAGCCGACTACACCGGCACCTACCGGGATATCCAGTGGAAGAACAAGACCATCACTGAGCTGTACTACCCCGGAAGCGTGTTCAAGGTCATCACCGCCGCCATGGGTGTGGACAGCGGCAAGGCGACTTATTACACCACCCTGAACTGCTCCGGCGCGTACAGCGTGGCAAAGCAGACCTACCACTGCGCCGGCAGAAAGGCGCACGGGGCCCAGAATCTGGCCGAGGCCCTGCGCAACAGCTGCAACATCTATTTCGTCCAGCTGGGCCAGCGCGTGGGCGCCAGCCTGTTCTATGATTACTTTGATGCCTTTGGCTTTACCGAGCGCACCGGCGTGGACCTGCCCAATGAGACCAGCTTCATGCAGTATTACAGCAAGAGCCGTCTGGGCGAGGTGGAGCTGGCCTCCTCCGCCTTTGGTCAGGCCATGGCTGTGACCCCGCTGCAGGTGTGCACTGCTGTCTCGGCGGCAGTCAACGGCGGCTATCTGGTCACCCCCCATGTGGTAGATAAGATCACGGACCAGAACGGCAATGTGGTGCAGGAGATCGGCACCAACATCCGCCGTCAGGTCATCAGCGAGAGCGCCAGCGAGACCATCCGCCAGATCATGGAGTTTGAGGTGGGCGACGGCACCCAGGGCGGCGGCGGCAACGCCTATGTTGCAGGCTACCGCATCGGCGGCAAGTCCGGCACTTCCGAGCAGCTGAACATGGACCGCCGCGCCGACGGCGACTACAAGAAGGTGGCATCCTTTGCGGCTGTCCTGCCCGCCAACGACCCGGAGATCCTGGTCTATGTCATGCTGGACGACCCCAACAATGCCCGCACCGACTATTCCTCCATTCTGGCGGCTCCGGTGGTGGGCAACATCATCAGCGAGATCGCGCCCTATCTGGGCATCGCCACCGACGGCGTGGACCGCAGCGGCACCACCGTCAAGGTGCCCAACCTGACGGGCAAGGAGTGGAGCAACGCGCAGGTGCAGCTGAACATCAAGGGCTTGAAGCATCACCTGGCCGAGAGCGAATCCGACCAGACCGCCGCCCTTGTCACCTACCAGTACCCCCGCGCGGGGGCAGAGGTGCCCTACGGCACCACCGTTTATCTGTATACCGATACCTATGAGGGCAAGCACGCCGAGGTGCCGGACGTGACCGGCAAGAGCGCGGACTTTGCCCGGCAGATGCTGAACGCCGCAGGGCTCAACTGCACAGTCGAAGGCTCCGGCACGGTCCAGAGCCAGAGTGAGGCACCCGGCTCCAGCGTCCAGCAGGGAACCATCGTACATCTGATCTGTGGATAAAGGGGAATGAGAGTATGGAAGCAATTGCAGCAAACATCCTGTTGGAGGGCCTGGCCGTCAATGCGCTGGCCCAGTGCGAGACCCCGGTCACGCTGGTGACCACCGACAGCCGTGAGGTCTGCCCCGGGTGCATCTTTGTGGCGTTCCCGGGCGAAAAATTCGACGGCCATGATTTTGCCGCCAAGGCGCTGGAAAACGGCGCGCTCTGCGTGGTGCTGAACCACCCCGTGGAAGGCGTGCCGGAGGAGAAGAGTGTGATCTGCCCGGACAGCTACCACGCCATGATGGTGCTGGGGGCCAATTATCGCAGCCAGTTCCACCCCAAAGTGGTGGGCGTGACCGGCAGCGTGGGCAAGACCACCACCAAGCAGATGACCTACGCCGCCATTGCAGGCTTTGGCAGTACCATCAAGACCGAGGGCAACCAGAACAATGAGCTGGGCCTGCCCCGCACCATGTTCCGCATCGGCAAAGAGACCCAGTACGCCGTGGTGGAGATGGGAATGAGCCACGCCGGAGAGATCGAGCGCCTGAGCAAGTGCGCCCGCCCGGATGTAGGCATCATCACCTGCATCGGGGTGTCCCACATCGGCAACCTGGGCAGTCAGGAGAACATCTGCAAGGCAAAGCTGGAGATCTGCGCCGGTCTGCCGGAGGGTGCTCCGCTGGTGCTGAATGGGGACGACCCCTTCCTACGCAAGGCCGTTCTGCCCGACCATGTCCGTCCAGTCTGGTTCAGCCTGGGCGATGAGAACGCCGATGTCTGTGCCCTGTCCATCCAGCAGGATGAAAAGGGCATGAGCTTTGTGCTGGAGGATCACGAGGAGGGGACTTTCCTCGTAAAGATCCCCGCCATGGGCCGGCACAATGTGGCCAACGCACTGGCTGCCTACTGCGCCGCCACCCGTCTGGGGCTGAATGCCCGCCGGGTCATTGCCGGTCTGGCCGACTTTGAGCAGACCGGAATGCGCCAGAAGGTGGTGCACGTCAGAGGCGTGGATGTCATTGAGGATTGTTACAACGCCAACCCCGACAGCATGAAGGCCGCGCTGGCCATGTTCAGGGAGTATCCCTGCAAGCGCCGCTTTGCCCTGCTGGGCGATATGCTGGAGCTGGGCGATATCAGCCGCGCCGCCCACGAGGAGGTGGGCCGTCAGGCCGTGGAGAACAAGGTGGACTATCTCGTCACCTATGGCGAACAGGCCAAGCGCATTGCCGTGGTGGCTGCTGCCAAGGGGCTGCCCACCCTCCATGCCGACACCTACGCTCAGGCCGCCGAGACTCTGCTGAGCAAAATGCAGCCCGGCGATGCCCTGCTGGTCAAGGCAAGCCGCGGCATGGCACTGGAAAAAGTGCTGGAGATCTTTTACAAGGAGTAACATCGAGCTATGATTCGTTTCGCCTTGATCGCCGCCTCAACGCTGGGGTTCTTCCTCACGGCGGCGCTCGGGAATCTGATGGTGCCGCTGCTGCGGGCGTTCCAGGGACGCTGGGATGAGCCCAAGGCCCGGCAGGCACCCGGGCAGGAAACACCGGATGCCGAGCCGGAGCGCCCGCCGCAGGCCCCCACCATGGGCGGGCTCTGCCTGATGGTGGGGGTGCTGGCCGCTGTGGGCGTGGGCTGGACAGCCGCCTGTGTGGCCCAGCCTGAGCTGCTGGGGGCCGAGAGCCTGTTCTCGGTCCGGCTGCTCACAGCGCTGCTGGGAGCTTTGCTCTTTGGCGGCGTGGGTCTGCTGGAGGATCTGGCCCGCATCCGCAGCCGTTCTGTGCTGGGCCTGCGGCGGCACACCCGCCTTGGGCTGGAAGCCGCTGCCGGTGCCGTGGTGCTGGTGCTGCTGGGGGCCAAAGGCTGCCTTGCAGCCGGGATCACCCTGCCGGGCGTGGGCTATGTCGATCTGGGCATTGCCGCCCCGCTGCTGTGGGAAGGGCTGCTGGTCGCACTGGCCGAGTGTGCCCGCATTGCCGATGGCATGGACGGCATCGTCTGCGGCACATCCTTTGCGGCCATGCTGGGCCTGATGGGGGTGATGACCCTGCTGGGCTGGTTCCCGCTGGGTGTTCTGCCCGCCGCACTGGCCGGTTCCCTGATGGCATTCCTGCTCTGGAACTTCCCGCCCGCAAAGCTGCGGCTGGGCAGCGTGGGCAGCCTGTTTCTGGCCGGGATGCTGGGGTGCGTGCCCCTGTGCATCGGCTGGCCCGACCTCACCCTGCCGCTGGCCCTGCCCTTCTGGCTGGAGGGCGGCATGGTGGCCCTGCAGATCCTGGTCTGCAAGGCCAGCCGGGGCCGCAGGCAGCTGTTCCGCTCGGCACCGCTCCACCGCTGGCTGGAGCTGCGGGGCCAGAGCGCGGAACAGATCTTTTATACCTTTTGTGTCATTGCCATGCTGGGCGTGGCGCTGACCGTTCAGCTGGCAAAAATCAGTTAAGGAGGGGTGCAGTTTGGCAACACTCCGCAGAAAAAAAGCAGAGCCGTTTTCCGTCTTTCAGCGGGACCCCGGCCCCTGGCCGCCCATCTTGCTCAACTGGATGGCGACCCTGGCCATCATCATGGTGTTCGGGCTGGTCATGCTGTTCAGTGCAAGCTATACCACGGGCTATCTCCGCTTTGGGGACAGCTTCCATTACATCAAATCCCAGCTGCTCTGCACGGTGCTGGGCCTGGGCATGATGTTCCTGTTCTCCTATTTTGACCACCGTTTCCTGCGCAGAATGGTCAAGCTGGGCTATGTTGTCTGCCTGATCCTGCTGGTGCTGGTGCTGTTCAGCAGCCCCATCAACGGCTGCCGCCGGTGGATCAGCTTCGGCGGCCTGACCTTACAGGCCTCCGAGGTGGCAAAGTTTGAGATGATCCTGCTCACGGCAGACATCGCCGCCAGGACCCCGCAGATCAGATTCGGCGAGGTGCCCCTGCGCAAGTGGGTCCACCACAGCATCGTGGTGGAGCTCATCCGGCCCATCCTGTGGCTGGTGCCTGTCCTGATCCTGCTGGTGCTGGAGCCCCACATGTCGGGCATCCTGCTGACCACGGCCATCGTGGGCACCATCCTGCTGCTGGGCGGCAGCGGCGGCATCATTACCTGGGGCTGTGCCGGTGCCGCGCTGTTCCTGCTGGAGACTTTGCTGAAGCACGTGGACTCCATCGACTACCTGCAGAGCCGTCTGGACGGCTGGACGCAGGATCTTGACCGGATGACCAGCCAGACCAAGCAGAGCCTGTACGCCATCGGCTCAGGCGGTGCCACGGGGCTGGGCCTTGGCAACAGCATCGAAAAGCAGCTCTGGCTGCCGGAGAGCACCAACGACTTTATCTTCAGTGTCGTGTGCGAGGAACTGGGCTTCGTCGGCGCGGTGATCGTCATCGTGCTGTTCGTCCTCTTTCTGGTGCAGGGCTTCTGGATCGCCTTCCATGCCGAAAACCGGTTCTGCACGCTGGTGGGCATCGGCATCATGGCGCAGATCGCCTGGCAGGTGTTCTGCAACATTGCCGTTGTCACCAACACCCTGCCCAACACCGGCATTTCGCTGCCCTTCTTCTCCTCCGGCGGTACCAGCCTGATCCTGCTGCTGGCCGAGATGGGCGTTATGGTCAATATCGGGCGCAACGGCGAACGGGCCCGTCTGGAACGGGAGGAAGCCCACGCCGAGCGGGAGCGCCAGCGCAAGGCAAAGACCATCGTGCTGGATACCGCGCGCAGAGCGCAGACAGAACAGTAAGGAGGAACCAAGATGCGTGTACTCATTGCAGCCGGCGGCACTGCCGGCCATATCAACCCGGCTCTGGCCATTGCGGGAGCCATCAAAAAAGCCGACCCCACCGCCGAGATCCATTTTGCGGGCCGGAAAGAGGGCATGGAGTACCGTCTGGTCACACAGGCGGGCTATCCCTTCCATCACATCGAGATCACCGGCTTTCAGCGGAAGCTGAGCCTGAACAATATCAAGCGGAACATCATTACCCTGTGGAATCTGGCACTCTCCGGCCCCAAGGCCAAAAAGATGATGAAGGACATCCAGCCCGACCTGGTCATTGGCTGCGGCGGCTATGTGTCCGGCCCGGTGGTGCGCTGCGCCGCCAGACAGGGCATCAAGACCGCCCTGCATGAGCAGAACGCCTTTCCCGGCGTGACCAACAAGCTGCTGGCCCCGGATGTGGACATCGTGTTCGCCGCCGTGCCCGCCGCCGTGGAAAAGCTGGGCGCACCCGAAAAGACCATCGTGGTGGGCAATCCCGTCCGGCCTGAGGTGTTCACCCAGGCGAAGAACCGGGAAGCCATCCGTGCCGAACTGGGCGCAGGCGACCGCACCGTGATCCTCTCCTTCGGCGGCAGTCTGGGTGCCCGCCGTGTGAACGAGGTGGTGGCCGACCTCTGTGCCTGGGAGCAGAAGAACAAAAAGCCCGTCCTCCATCTCCATGCCACCGGTCAGTACGGTGTGCAGCTGTTTCAGGATCTGGAAAAGGAAAAGGGCTTTGCCCCCGGCGAGAGCCTTGTGGTGAAGGAATACATCAACAATATGCCCGAGCTGCTGGCTGCAGCGGACCTTGTCATCAGCCGCGCCGGGGCCCTGACTCTGGCCGAGCTGGAGGCTGTGGGCCGTGCCGCCGTGCTCATCCCCAGCCCCAACGTGGCCGAGAACCACCAGTATTACAACGCCATGGAGCTGCAGAAGGCCGGCGCCGCCGTGGTCATTGAGGAAAAAGACCTGACCGGCGAAAAGCTGGTGCAGACCGTTTCCGGGATGCTGGCCCAGCCCGGCAAGCTGGCTGAGATGGGCCGCAATGCCCGGAGCCTGTCGGTGGACGACAGCCTGGACCGCATTGCGGATGCCCTGCTCAAGCTGGTCAAGACCCCGTAACGGAAGGAAAAAACAGAGGAAAGGAGGTGCAGCCGGATGCCGCAGAATGACCGGAACAGCCGGAACCGCAAGCGCCGCCGGGCCTACGATCAGGCCCGGGATGACCGGCGCGGCGGGCAGAGCACCCAGCGCCGCAGCAGCGCGGGTGCTGGCAGTGATCTGGGGTACAGCGGGTACGCAGGATATTCCTCCGGCGGCCACCCCATCACGAACCCCAATTATGACCCCGATGCGCCCCGCCCCAGCCGGTATACGGAGCGCACGGTGAACTACGGCTCCTACCCGGATAACAGCATCACCTTTCCCACCGGCGGGCGGAGCAGCCAGAGCGGCGCACAGCGCCCCCGCAGCGGGCAGAACGGCCAGCGGCGCACCTCCGGGGGCAATCAGCGGAACCGCCGCCCGGCCAGCAGCCAGAACCGGAACGCCCAGCGCCGCCCACAGAACGCCCAGAGCCGCAGCGGCCAGCGGATGCGGCCGGTGCAGGGGCAGAACGCCCGGCGTGACCCCGTCCGGCGGGAGGGCAGGAAAAAGCGGAAGCTGACCCGGGCCGCCATCCGGCGGCGCAGGCTCATGCGGCGGCTCACGGCCCTTGTCATGCTGCTCTGTGTCATCGGCGCGGGAGTCTACCTCACCGTGACGATGCTGTTCAAGATCAGCTCTATTCAGGTGCAGACAGCGGACGGTGTGGTGCAGGAGGCCGGCGGCTATACCAGCGACCAGATCCTGCAGGCGCTGGATGTCCATCTGGAAGAGAATATCTTCAGTTTTGACCCCGGCAGCAAGGCCGCCGCGCTGGAAAAAGTGTTCCCCATGCTGGAGGATATCCGGGTGGAGCGGGATTACCCCGGCACCGTGGTGGTGCGGGTAACAGAAGCCCGGCCTGCCTGGGCCATGCAGACTTCCTCCGGCTGGCTGACCCTCTCGGGCGGCCTGAAGATCCTGGAGAAGGATTCTGCCCAGCCTGCCGGTCTGCCCACCCTGTACGGCGGCGAACCGGTCTCTGCCGAACCCGGCGAACAGCTGACCTTTGCGGCGGAGCCCAAGGCCGACAGCACCCCGGACAGCACCGCCGACAGCAGCGCCTCCGGCACTGTTGAGGAGGAGGCGGACCAGCGGCTGGAAAGCCTGAACACCCTGCTGGCTGCGCTGGATGCCGCAGGCATGAGCGCCGACGTGACCCGCATCGAGTTTGCGGATGTGGACGAGATGGCTTTCCTCTATCAGGACCGCATCAGCGTCTGGCTGGGCACCCTGAACGAGCTGGAATATAAGCTCAAGCTGGCAAAGCACGTCCTGCTGAATGAGGACGGCAAGGGCTGTGCCGCGACCGACACCGGAAAGCTGGACTTCACCCATATCAGCATGTCCAGCACCCGCAAGTTCACCTTTGCACAGGGCGAGCCGGAGCTGCCCTCCGGCTACATCGTGCCTGAACCGGTGGGGGAAACACCCGCCGAAGAAGGTGTGACCAGTGAAACGGCAGAAGGTACGGCCACAGACGACACCGCCCCGGCAGAGGGCACGGCCACAGACGGCACTGCCCCGGCAGAGGGCGAAGCCGCTGCAGATGCCGCTGCCGAAACACCAACGGATACCGCCGCGGCCCCGGCAGGACCCGAAGCAGGACAGACGGCACAGCCGACCCCCGCCGAAGGAACGACCCCGGCAGCGGACGATGCAAACCAACCCCAAACGACCCAATGAGGAGCGTGTAATGTTATGAAGCTGGAACAATTACTGGAAGGCGTGCCCTTTACGCTGGTGCAGGGCAGCCTGGATACCGAAGTGCAGGACATCATCTACGACAGCCGGAAGGCGGCCCCGGGCCTTGCCTTTGTCTGCATCGTGGGCACCCAGCGTGACAGCCACGAGTTTGCCGCGGACTGCGCTGCCAAGGGCGTGAGCGTGCTGGTCATCCAGCATGACATCGACCTTTCTGCCATGCCCGGTGTGACCGTGGTCAAGGTGGAGAGCAGCCGCTATGCCATGGCGCTGATGAGTGCAAACCTCTTCGGCAACCCGTCCCGCCAGATGACCATGATCGGCGTTACCGGCACTAAGGGCAAGACCACCACTACCCACATGATCAAGAGCGTGCTGGAAGCAGCGGGCCGCAAGGTGGGCATGATCGGCACCAATGGCATCTACTACATGGGCTGCCACAAGGAGACGGCCAACACCACCCCCGAAAGCTACGAGCTGCAGAAAACCTTTCGAGAATTTCTGGATGCAGGCTGTGATACCGCGCTGATGGAGGTGTCCAGTCAGGGCCTGATGATGGACCGCGTGGCGGGCGTGCACTACGACGTGGGTGTGTTCACCAACCTTTCGCCGGATCACATCGGCCCCGGTGAGCACAAGACCTTTGAGGAGTACCGCAGCTGGAAGGGCCAGCTGTTCAAGCGCTGCGACGTGGGCGTGGTGAACATTGACGATGAGAACACCGAAGCCCTGCTGGAAGGCCATACCTGCAAACTGGTCACCTATGGCCGTGATGAAAAGGCCGACTACCGCGAGACCGGCTATGAGCTGCTGCGCACCCATGATTTTCTGGGCGTTAAATTCCATGTGACCGGCAAGGACGAGATGGACGTCAAGGTGAACATGCCCGGTGAGTTCAGCGTGTACAACGCGCTGGCAGCTCTGGCGGTGGGCAAGGTGCTGGGCCTGCCGGATCAGGCAATCCACGACGGCCTTGGCAAATGCGTGGTCAAGGGCCGGGTGGAGCTGGTGCCCATCAGCAAAAAGTTCACCATCCTGCTGGACTACGCCCACA
>OLNF01003158.1_pt1 | contig 12219 bp, 13 predicted proteins | sample 1673061 | NCBI WGS metagenome assembly OLNF01 (sample SAMEA3136751, study PRJEB25190) | human gut metagenome | reverse complement strand
CAAACTGTTTCCCCTCAAAGTAGTCTTTGATATTCTTGATCTGTGTCGACTTCCCATTTCATCGGCGGTTTGCTTTGCAAGATCCCGCAGCCTGATACTGTACGGCTCGGTCATATCCGGAAAGCGAGGCCCGAAGCGTTCGTCGTTTGATCCAATCAAAGGATTCGTCCCCATCATATTGATAAAATCCGTAAGGAGCATCAAAGTCCCCGGCTCGAAGCTGCGGTTGATGCCGCCGCAGGCGTTCGTCAGCACGACCTGTTCCACTCCCAGCAGTTTGAGGACATAGAACGGATAGCAGACTTCCTTCATGGAATAGCCTTCATAGAAATGAAAGCGTCCCTCCAGAGCAAAAACTTCCTTTTCTCCCAGCTTTCCCGCAAGCAAAGCACCCTTATGTCCCTCTACCGTTGACACCGGAAAGTTTGGAATGTCACGATACGGTAATTCTTCCGCCTCTGTAAAATCCGCCGTCAGATTTCCAAGCCCGGAGCCAAGTACCACAGCGATTTTCGGTCTTTTGGGGATATGCTCCTGAATATATTCTGCGCTCTGCTGCGCTTTTTCATAAAGATTTTCCATGCTGTAAACTCCTCTCAAATTAAGTATTTCTCCGCTTCCTACAATCTCTTCTTTTGCGTTTCCCTTTGAAGATCCTCCTAAACATCTCCTGTCGCAACATCCATTAGGATTTTATCAAATATTTTATACCTCTTCCGTTTCCAAGCTTCGTAACATATCCTTTTTCTTCTAGTGCCACTAACAGCTTCAGGGTTTTGTTCTTTCCGAATCCGACATCCTTTGCGATTTGAGAACTTGATTTGCCAAGACGATTCATGCTATTGTATATCATCGCTTCGTCTTCTGATAATTCTTCTCCCCCTGAGACAACCGGCAAAACCACCTTAATTGCGTGCATGGAAAACTCATGTCTCGGCTTTGCTCTGCTTTCGGCATATGCCATATTCATTCTCTGAACTCCTGTTCCAAAGCTTTCGATAATATTTAATCGGAAGAAAACCGAAGCAACAATCGGATTCCGCAGCACGGAAACCTGACCATTCAGATATTCTTCTTGCGTAATTCCTTTTGGTAATCCTCCCGGAGAAAAAACTTCAAGACGATCCTTGAACATCGCTATACGAATATGTGAATTTACGTCCCAAGTTCTGTGTACAAGTGCATTTGCAATCGCTTCTCTAAACGCTTTTTCCGGAATGAGTTCTACGGTTTTTCGAAGAGCTCCCTCGATTTCATCATATTGATAATATTTACGGTACAGTGCCACTGCCTCATCATACTGCTTTAAAATGGATTTGTGTTCGAAAATTTCTCGATCTAAAATGATATCTATGCTGTCACCAAAACGAGCACAGTCAATTCCGTAAAAACTATTTTCATCTGCCAATAATGCTCCTGCATTCTTGTATTTTCCATCGACCCCAAGCAAACCCAGTGTCCTAAGAATGTCCGAATTGATTGCACTGACACCGAGCTGTTCTTTCAGCTTTTGTTCAAGAATTGAAAAATGAAATTCATTGCCTTTAGCGGTTAATTCGTCATAAGAACGATTTTCACCTTCTAAAAATTCTAAAGATTGGTTTTCCTTCATGCTGCAGGCCTCCTGTATCATTTCGATCTGTATATATTATACCAAAACAAACGCAAAAGTAAACGTATTTTTTTGCGTTTGCTTTTGCGTTTGTGTAGTCTCGGTCGTGAATAATATTGTAAATACTTTCCTCGCGAAAATCCGTATTCGTCGCGACTGATATGCAGTTATGAAAGGCTATGACAAATTGGCTTAATAAATTTACTTTTTCTTTTTGGTATGCTGCACAATAAGGTAAATCAACCACTCGATGGCTAAGACACCAAGATAAAAAATTCCTCATACTGCAAAACTAATCAGCTTTACTTCCAATGTCTGCATAGTTCCATGTCCGTCTACCGGTCTTATAAACAAGAACACACTGGCACACAAAAAATATAACTTGACCGATTTGAAAAGTTCTCCACCCCTTGTTTTTCATATTGTTTCCCCCTGCAATTCTAAATTTCGATCTATTGTACCATAAACACTTCAAGAATTCTACCGTAGCAGTAAAACTTCCTTCCACAATTAAAAAACTTCTGCATGGAATCCCTTCCTGACGGAGGCGCCCATGTTATAAGCGTAAATGCACAAGGTCATTTAATCCACAATCGCGGCGTCCACAAGCCTGCAGTACTGAAATCCGTCTTCTTCATACATTTCAAGGGTGCCGGTAACTGTGATCTCCGTGTCCGGCTCCGGATAATCGTCCGGATAAGTATGTTCGCCGGCTAGAACAAATTCCAGCCCCTGTGAGCAGCAAGCCATCGCATCTGCGATCATGCAGGCAAAATATTGATCTTTTGTGTCAGGGTTCTCGTAATACGCGAACTGCCCCTCCATTTTAACGGTTTTGCCGATATAGTCATCGGGGTTGTATATTAGATGATAGACCTCGGAATATACCATGGTGCTGCTTAGCTTCGTAAGATCAACATCAACAAGGTCCGAACCTTGCGTCGGTTCAGCGGCTGCCTCCGGGGGAGTTTCTTCTGCTGACTGCGCTTGTGATGTCGCAGGATCTGATGCCGAAGCATCCATTAGATCCCCTGACTCTGTGTTTTTTTCACTTCCGCAGGCTGCCAGAGAGCCCAACATCAGAAGCATCCATAGTACGCAAAGCAGTTTTTTCATTTTCTCACACCTCCCATCACCTTGCCTGCCAGATGCGACAGTCCAAAAGCGCCGATCTGAACGGCAACGATGGTCGAGCCAACCGGCGTACCGGCCAGAACCGACACCAAAATACCAACCAACGCACACAAAACCGAAAGCACCGCCGCGCAGATCGTGACGCTGCGAAAGCTTTTGAACATCCGCATCGCGGACAGCGCCGGAAAGATCACCAGTGCGGAGATCAGCAGCGAGCCGACGAGATTCATCGCCAACACGATGATGACCGCAACAATGATCGCGATCAAAAGGTTGTATCGTCCTGCTTTCGTCCCGGTCGCCCTCGCAAAATCCTCGTCAAAGGTCACAGCGAAAATTTTATTGTAAAACAGGATAAACGCTGCCGCAACAAGTGCCGACATTCCGACGCACAGCCACACCTCTGCAAGGGACAGTGTCAAGATGGAAGTCGAGCCGAACAGTGTGCTGCACACATCGCCCGAAAGATTCGCCGAGGAAGAAAAAATATTCATCAGCAGATAGCCGATGGCCAGCGCACCTACTGAAATCATGGCAACCGCGGCATCGCCCTTGATCTTTGTGTTCTGCCCGGTACGCAGCAGCAGTACTGCGCTGACGATCGTAATCACCATAACCAGCGGCATTTCATTGCTGATTTGCAGCACAGCAGCAATCGCCATCGCCCCGAACGCCACATGAGAAAGTCCATCCCCAATAAACGAAAAGCGTTTCAGCACCAGCGTCACGCCCAAAAGCGACGAGCAAAAAGCAATCAGCACGCCGGCAATGAGCGCATAATGAACAAAGGGATATTCCCAATAGAGGATCAGTTTTTGCAAAATTGCTGTCATTGCAGATCACCGCCTTTCTCTTCGGCAAACTGCGTGACCTGCATCTTGACCATTGCTTCTGTCATGAGTTGTTCTTCTTCTTTGTTGCAAACGGGACGGCTGTAAGGCGAGAATTGTTTTCATAACTCTACTCTTGCCGGAACCGTTTTCTCCTACCATGCAGAGGTAATCGCCTGCAAGCGCCTCAAAGCTGAGGTCTTGCAGAACGCTCTTCCCGTCGTAGCCGACACAGGAATTTTGACAGATGCGCTGAGCCATAATCTTACCTCCTTAAGCCAATGCTTCTTTCAGCACTGCAAGATTTTTTTCCATCACAGAGAGGTAGGTCGTGCCGCTTGCCACATCCTTTGAAGTCGTGGACTGCATGGAATCCATCGTTAGAATCCTTTGGCTTTTTTGGGCGGTGTTTTTCACGATCGTTTCCGCGATCTTGTGATTTTTACCCTCAATGGTCAGCACACAAGGCAGCTTTAATTCGTCTGCCTTCTTTGCAAGGAACGAAATCGTTTCAAAGCTGGCTTCCGTTTCGGCGGAGCAGCCAACGAAAGCGGCATAGTAGTTCAGACCGTAGTCATCCACCAGATAGCGGAACGGGAAACGGTCGCCGAACAGAACGGTCTTGCAGGTTGCGTTGTCTACAGCCGTTTGATACTCTGCATCAAGGGCAGACAGCTTTTTCACATATGCATCGGCATTCTCCGCATAGATCTCCTTGTTCTCAGCGTCCAGCTCCTGCAAGGTATTGGAAATCGCACCGACCAGCACTTCGGCGTTCTTCAGAGAGAGCCAGACATGCTCGTCACTCTCTTCTTCATGTTCGTGTTCGTGCGCTTCACCATCTTCATGCGCTTCGCCTTCTTCGTGTTCGTGCGCTTCCACCTGCATACCCGCAACCACTTCTTCGCTCTTGACGCTGTCACCTAGCACATCCAGTAAGTTGATGACCTTCCTATCCTTGTTGGCGGAGTTTTTCAGCGCATCCTCGACCCAGCCTTCGGACTCACCGCCGACATAGAGGAACAAGTCGCAATCGGAAATTTTAACAATGTCATCAGCGGTAGGCTGATAACTGTGCAGGTCAACCCCGTTATCCAGCAGCATCGTGATGTCAGCGTGATCCGCCTGATCGCCAAGGACTGCTTTGACCCAGTCGTATGCAGGAAAAATCGTGGTGACAATGCGCAGCTTGTCAGTTGTATCATCCGTATCATCATCGTTCTGCTTTGCACAGCCGGCAAGCATGCCGACTGCCATCATAAGCGCAAGCAGCAGCGCAATCATTTTTTTCATCGTCTTTGTTACCTCCAAAATGATCGTAAAACTGAAAAATAGGCGCAAAAATACAAGGGCAGCGGCCAGCGCCGAAAAAGCCTATCCGAAACAGATAGGCTCATGCCCTTGTAAAATGTCCTCATTTTTAATTTGTTAATTTCACCTTGAGGGAAACCAAAGTATTCCTTGGAATGGCATCTGCACAGGCGAAACTCCCCCTGCACAGCGTATAACTAAACACCGCAGGAAAGGCTGCGATGTATACAGCAAGTGAAAAGACCTTCAGAATGTTTTGGCAGACGGCAATCTGAGCGCAGGTCGGGCAGTTTTCACCTGCACAGTCATGATCAGCTTCTGCGGCGATAAAAGCGGCAGAAAAGAGCAGAACAAGCAAGATCGTCACAGCAAGAAATGCTGCTGCGATTCTCTTTTTCTTTTCCATCCTGCTCACCACCCCTCTATTTTCTGCAATCGGCACAAACGCCGTACAGGATCGTTTCCGTTTTATCAATCTGAAAGCCAGTGCTTTCTAATGTTCCGCGAATCAGCTGCGTCGCTTCCTGCTCTCCTAAATGAATACTCTTTCCGCAGACGCGGCAGGCCAGGTGCAGGCTGTCTTTGCATTCTTCTGACGCAATATACTGGTAAAAGACTTCCCTTGTCCCTTCCCGCACGCTGCGTTTGAGAAGTCCTTCTTCCTCCAAAGCGGAGATGTTGCGGTAAACAGCGCTGATGCTGATCTGATCCGCTGCCAGATCTTCGGCGATCTGCCGCGCGCTTATTTGCTCGTCTGTATGCTCGGAAAGATATTCCAAAAGCCGCTTGCGCTGCCGCGTCAGATATTTTGCCATCCGCCATGCCTCCAATTTGCAATCTATTCGCAAATTATTATACCGCGCCATGATCCCTTTGTCAATATGCGAATTAGTCGCAAATTCTCTCCTTCTTCATCTGCACGGAAATTATGCGTGCACCCTTTACAACAATTAGAAATCTGTTTTTTCGAGATTTCCCTGCTCCCAAAACAAGATATTGATCTGCCAGGATCTGCACAAGAATTCAGAGCATATGCGGCGCATTTTCGATAAAGTCCGCCGCTTCCGCCGCGCCGCCGCAGCTTCTAAAATCGCCTGCGCAGTCCTGCGCGGCTTTTGCGTAAGCCGGCGCGCTGAGAATCTCCTTGACTGCCGCCCGGATGCCGACTGCTGAGTCCTCCTGCAGCTCCAGCCCGGCGCCAATCTCCCGGATACGCCTTGCGACCGCCCGCTGCTCGTTGGTTTGCGGGTACAGGACCATCGGCGTTGCCATATACAGACTCTCCGAAACGCTGTTCATCCCGCAGTGAGTGAGGAAAACATTCGCTTTTGCAAGGACCTCCGGCTGATCAACAGACGCGTAGACGCGCACATGCTCCGGCAGCGTGCCAAAAGCCTCGATGTCAACCGATTTCCCGCAGGAGATTAGCACGTCCACCGGTTCCTCCCGCAGCGCGTCGATACATTTTTGATAAAAATCCGGTCGCTCATTGATGACCGTACCCAGCGCGATGTACACCAGCGGCCGGTCGTGCTTCTTATCCGGCACCGTCTTGCAGAAGATTGACGGTCCGACGAACGCATAATGTGCGGAAAAGCTCTCCACACAAGGTTGAAACTTCCGCGAGGTATAAACAATCGAATCTGTGTCGTTATCGCTCTGCACCAACGCGAGCACGCTTTTATCCGGGTAGCCGTAAGGTTTCAGCTTGTTCAGCTCCCGCTTGATCTTTGGCAGTCCAAACATGAGACCGACAAGCTCCCGCGGGCTGTTTTTCATATACTGCGAGGACTGCTGATTAAAGGCAAAGGTGCTCGTTGAGACGACCAGCGGGACCTTGTGCTTCCACGCGTTCAGCTTACCCCAGAAGCAGACGGAATCCGCATAGACCACATCCGGCCGGAAGCTTTCAAACTCCGCATGCAGGAAATCGTTCATCGCGAGCGTGATGCGAATGTCCTGAATCGACATCTCGGTCGTCGATACGTTTTTGAGCTTTCGTTCTTCTGCGGCCTGCAGCTTCGGCAGATAGGCGTCGCAGGAAACATAGGCTGCGCCGGTCTGCTCGATTTTTTTTCGAAAATCCTCGAAAGAATAGAACCGGACTTCATCACCCCGGCGAACAAGCTCCTCTGCGACCGGGAGCATCGGATTGGTATGCCCGTGCGCGGGAATGCAAAATACAGCAATCCTTTTCATCCCTCAGTCCTCCCTTTTCTCAGGCCCCTGCTTTAGGCCTTGTGTAAGCGCATGTGATGTATCTTTCCCAGGGGTTTGCTCCCGGTTTTGTGCAGGCTCCTGCACTGTACCTTTCCCGGGTGCCTGCCCTGCGCCCTGCTCCGCGAAAGCCGCCTGAAACAGTTCTGCAAAAGCCCCTTTAGGCGGGATCGCAATGCCCCGCGCCTCATCACCCAGCAGAAGCAGCGTATCGCCCGGTTTAATACCGAATATGTCTCTCGCCTGCTTGGGGATCACAATCTGACCCTTTTCGCCGACCGTTGCCGTCCATGCGTATTTTCCTTTTGGTCCGTCCATGCAATTACCTTCTTTCCGATTCGTGAAATTTCTGCATCCTTAGCAGTGTTGGTATGATTTGTATAACTAATTATACTTTTTATTATCTAAACTGTCAAGATGGACGCAAAACCATGACTTTCCATTTCTCAAAAAAATAAACCGTTCGCAGGATGGATCATCCGAATCGAACGGTTACAGTGCTCACTTTACATGTGGATTTGTATACTGCCCATGTCTTTTGGTCCGGTTTCCGTATTGAATGGAAAACTTCGGGCAATGATGCAGACAGGATAAACACATGACGCATCGGTCTTTTACCCAAACCGGTTTTTTATCACGCATCTCGATCGCCGAAACAGGGCAGTTTTTTGCACATAGCCCGCAGCCAACGCAGGAATTCTCGACTTTGAAATGGCTGGTTTTACGCATTGCGTCGTATTCCAGCGCGCAGAACAGCTTTGCTGCGGCTGTGGGTACTTTGCTGCGCATATAGTCGCCGGCAGACTGGCTTTGCATTCTCTCTATCGCAAAATCGATTTCCTGTTCGGCATGTAAATTGATGCGGCGGACTTTGCGCTGCATGATTTCGTTGGCAAAACGTCCAACTTGTCCCGCGCTTGTTCCGTATGTGGAGAGAAACCACAGATAGGACGGGGTATCGGTATCGTCCAACACAAGCGCATACAAAAAGTCCCGCACGATGCTTTGCAGTCCCCATGCATAGGTCGGCGTGATGATTCCGACAGTCTCATTATCCGAAGAAAAACGATACTGCTGTTGTTTTACACATTCGGTGATTGAAATTATTTTTTCTCCGGTCGCTGCCGCATCGTTCCGTTCATCAATGATCGCGATGTTCATAAGTCTTTTTCTTTTATACGCATCTTTTTTAGGCATTTGTAAAATTTCTGACTATATGATACGACAAAATCAAGTGCAGAGCAAGTCACAGGATCGATGGTTTATTCAGAATTAGGCAAGAAAAATTGAGCAAGTTCGACTTTTTTCTTGCCTGCTTTCTGTCTTTCTGTTATACTGGGTTCGCGGCGTTTTCCTTGTGAAATCCGCGCTGTGCATAAAAAGGGGAGGATTTTATCATGAAAAAATCAATTCGTTTTTTGGACGCCAATATGCTGCGAGCCTTAGCCTGCGCGCTGATGCTCTGCGACCATATGTGGGCGACCATCGTACCGGGCAATGAGTGGATGACCTGGCTGGGCAGGTTGGCGTTTCCGATCTTTGCCTTTCAGATCGCGGAAGGCTTCTTCCATACATCCAACTTCCGCAATTACGCGGTAAGGCTGCTGATCTTCGGACTGGTCTCTGAGATTCCGTTCGATCTGGTCTACGGCTCCACCATACTCTATCCGTATCACCAGAACGTCATGTTTACCCTGCTGTTTGGGCTTCTTGCCATCAAGGCGCTGGATAACGCCAAACAAAAACATACAGCAAAAGCATGGATCATCGGCGTCCTTTTGGCTGCGCTTTGCTGCCTGGCTGCCGCTGTCACACTTACTGACTACGGCGCGCTCGGCGTTGCGACCGTCGTTATGTTCTACCTGTGCCGCGACTTTCGCTTCTCATGGGCAGTGCAGCTGGTGTTTATGGTTCTCTTCAACTTGATCTTATTTACAGGAGAGTACATTCCACTGACCATCGGCAGTCACACCTTCGAGCTGCAGACCCAGGGCTTCGCCGTTTTCGCGCTGATTCCGATCTGGCTCTATAACGGCAAAAAAGGCGTTTCAAACAAGGCACTGCAGTACGGCTTCTACGCCTTCTATCCGGTGCACCTTCTGGTGCTCTATCTGCTGTTTACTTACACGAGGTAAGTATCCTAAATCAAAAATCAAACATATCGTGCAATTTCACTCGTCTGTGGTGAAATTGCACTTTTTTGCTTGACAAACTCGATATTCGAGATATAATGGATATAACAAAGCTCGATATTCGAGAAAACAAATTTACGAATCACGCACGCCATGCGAACCCGCTGCGAAAGGAGGTGCCTGCCATGCCGCGTGAAAAATTCAAGACCTTGACTGAGCAGATGTTCTATATCCTCCTGTGTCTCTGCGAGGAACGCTGCGGGATTGAAATTCTGGACTCGGTCAGGGATCTGACCGATGATCGGGTCAAAATCGGCTCCGGTACCCTGTACGATCTATTGGAGCAGTTCACAAAGGAGGGTATGATCTGCGAGACCAAAATTGAGGGGCGGCGGCGCAGCTACCGGATCACCGAAAAGGGGCTCCGCATGCTGGATGTGGAATACCAAAGGCTCAGCCTGCAGGCCGCCGACTATGCTCGTATCTGCAAAGGAGGTACGCCATGGAAATGAGAGAACACAAAAAAGAAACCAAATGCGGATTTGGCGGGGTGTCCATACAGCGATGAAAAAACGCTGGCCGTACTTTTTAGGTACCATTTTATACGCACTGTACTGCATCATTACGGACATAAAAAGTGTGATAACCGGCTACCTCGGCTCAAACGCTCTCCTGTATTGGCACCTTGCCTTTTGGAGCATTTGGTGCTGCTTCATGCTCTATCAGCTCTGGGCTGATAATCGTTGGTATCAAAAGGCATCGATCGCCGCGCAGCAGGGCGTTTTCCTGCCGCTCATCAAAGGGCGGCTGCGCGATATCTGGGTAAATTATTTGCTGATCATATTGTTCGTGTTCGCCGCTGTCCTTTCTTTCTTCCTATAGTGCAGCGGAGGGCGGTCTTGCTGCATACAAGCTCGGCACGCATACTGCCCTGAACAGCCAAATCAGACGACCGATAGCCGCACACAAACACGCGGCGGAGCCCCTGCAATAATCTGCAAAGGCTCCGCCGTCTCACATTCCACTATTTTTTCACTATTTTCTCATGGGTGTTCCTGTTTTACTGCCTGCTGCGGCAGCCGTCTGTGTTTCTGCCCGCTTTTCCTGCCGCTCCCGACACGTTGTCACGACGGTAAACAGAAGCAATGCCGCCCAGATGAAGCAAAAGGTGATGAATTGCCCGCGCCCCATTTTTTCGTGCAGGATGATGCTGCAGACAATGCCGAAGGTCGGCGACAGGTACTGCAAAAGTCCCATGACGACCATCGGGACCCGCTTCACGCAGCTCGCGTACAGCACGATCGGCAGGGACATGATCGCCCCTGCACCCATGAGAAACATCTGCGTGCCGAAATCCACCGACGCGAGACCGTTTTGTCCGGTGCGAAACAGCAGGATCGTCAGCAGGGCGAACGGCGCGACGAGCATCAGATGCACCGCTGTGCAGACGACCGCATCTTTTTTAACACCTTTCATAAACGCGGCATAAATCGAAAAGCAGAACATCAAGCCGATCGAAATCAGCGGCGCATCTCCAAAACCGCTGCCCGAAAGCAGCACACCGGTCAGAATCAGTGCCGCAGCCGCAATAAGCTGCCATGTCAGCTTCTCGTGAAACACGACCACCCCAAGCGCGCAGACCACCAGCGGTGCGACATAATAGCCCAGGCTGGTCGCCAGAATGTGTCCGCTCGTGACTGCGAACAAATACAGCGCCAGATCCAAAAAATTAAAGAACGCGCCAGGAATCAGATGCTTCAGCATCAGCTCTTTGTCGCGAAAAGTCTCTAAAATTTCTCTGCCGCGTCCGCACAGCAATACGACTGTTGTTACCAGCACGCAGCCCCAAAAAATGCGGCTCATCAACAAAAACAAGCCGTCGATATCCGGTTTCAAGTGAAAATATAGCGGTTGGAATCCCCAAATCACGTAGCAGGTCAGCATACGCAGATAATCGCCGCTTGCGGTTTTTTCTGTTTTTTCGATTTCGTCCGTTTTCATACCTAAATTTCCTCAAATTCGTCCTGGCGTTTCTGACTATTTCCAAAGTTTATCCGGATACTCGCCCTTATCCTTCATCGACTGCAGCGCATTGACAACGCTCTCTTTATCTTCCTTATATGTCACGCCGTACCAGCGATCGTGCGAACGCAGTACCTTGACATCGGCCTTGCCCTCGTGAAGCAAGCGATCCACCACGCCGGGCAGGAAATATTCTCCTTTGAGCGGATTTTCCGCGAGGATCTTGTCGAGCACTGCCGGAAAACCTGCCTCCATCTCCTGCAGCATGGATGCCGGAAAGCCCCAAAAATTCATGGAAACGATCTGTCCGCGTGGGATCTCACCCAGCGCCGCACCGTCATCGTCCGTATAGACAATCTTTTCTCCCTGCCACCGGATCTTCGTCCGCTCTGTGATTCCGGTCAGCATGCCGCTTGCGTCAGTCTCGCACACGCCGCGGGAAACAAACCCGTTCTCGGTCAGCGTATTCTCAATTTCGTAGCCGACCATACAGTAATGCTGCCGCGCAGGCTGCGCCTGCCTCGTCTGTGCCGCTGCCGCCTCACGCTGCGCATTGGCCGCGGTCTCTGTCTGTTCCTCAGCCTTTGCCAAAAATTCATACATCGTCTGGAACGCGCCCGGTCCGTAGTAGTCGTCCGCGTTGATGACCGCGATCGGACCATCCGCGTGCTTCCGCGCCGCCAGTACCGCATGCGCCGTGCCCCACGGTTTCGTTCGCCCCTCCGGCACTGTGTAGCCCTGCGGCAGATCCGTCAACTCCTGATACGCATAAGCGACATCAATGTACTTCCCTGCTTTTTCGTCGATCAGCGCACGAAAATCCTGCTCGTTCTCCCTTTTGATGACAAAAACCACTTTCTGGAACCCCGCCATGACCGCGTCGTAAAGCGAAAAATCCAGAATGATTTCTCCCTTGTCGCTGATCGGTTCGATCTGCTTCAGCCCGCCGAAACGGCTGCCC
>OLNF01003155.1_pt1 | contig 12225 bp, 12 predicted proteins | sample 1673061 | NCBI WGS metagenome assembly OLNF01 (sample SAMEA3136751, study PRJEB25190) | human gut metagenome | reverse complement strand
AATTTCAGGCGATGTATCCGCCGGGAAACGATGCGTTTGATTGCGCAGTTCGCGCAACCCTCGACGCGCTGCCGGAGAACAGCCCGAATAGAATGCGTGTAAAGCGAAGGATGTCCGTCGGGCTGGCGGCAGCGGTGATTCTGGTCTTGGCGCTGACCTGCGCGGCGGTTGCGGCGGGGCTGGGCGTTTTTGGAAGGCTGGCGGAGCAAACCGCCAACAAAGGCTATTCGGAATTGTATCGCGCGCTGGATGAAAAAAGCGTGAGCATGGATGAAACGCTGAATACGGGCGGACAAACGTTCCGGCTCAAGCAGGCGTATGCGGATGAAAACAGCCTGTTCGTGGCTTACGAGATGACGAATATGCGGCCTGTCGTCGATTATACGTGGATGCCGACAACGGAAGAACTGGCACAGATGGAGCAGATGGACGACGTTCAGCCGGATACGGGCAATGAAGAACGCGACGCGATGATCCGCAAATTGCTGGAGGACGGCGCGAAAACCGGCGCGGCAGGCGCAATTTGGAAAATTGCTTATTTGAGCGACGGCGCATATCTGGCCGGGACGGACGAATATCTGAATATCCTTTCCGGCGATGAAACGCTGCGCGAGGATGGCACGATGATCGGGGTAAAGGAGCTGGAACTGCCCGAAAAACTGAAAAATGAAACGTCGATCGCGATAGAGTTTGTGCTTTATCGAGCGACGGAATATGATTTCTTTGACGGAAAGCGCTGGGTGCAGAGCATGGAAGACAGAACGGAACAGCGCATACGGTTGACGTGCCGCTCAATGCGAACGAGAAGGCGGCGGTCTATCATGCGGAAAGGACGTTCCCGACGTACAGCGTCGCGGTGGATGTGACGATTTCAGACGTCAAAATCCATGTAAAGGCAAATTTGAAGAGCCTTGACGGCCATCCGCTTGGCCGAGAGAAATGGACGCCGGGCGAAATGATGGACGGTGGGCTTTATCTCGACGGACAGCCCATGCATGTGATTTCCGGCATGGACGAGGGGCTTGAAACAACGGATTGGACGATGGAAAACGATTATACAAAGCCGGAACAACTCCCCGAAAAGCTGGAATGGATTCCGTGCTATTACACGGAAACGGGAACGGATGAGCGCCCCGAAGAAACCGTGACCATTTGGCTTACTCAGCCGTAACGATATCAAAAATCCGCCCGGTATCTTCGCGATACAGCCGGGCGGATTTTTTGCGATTATACACTTTTTTGCTTTCAACCTTTTTGGAAATCGGGGAGACGACCCAAAGCGTCCGCCGCGCGACGTTCAATTCGCGCCGGGCTTTTTTGCTGAGTTTTTCCTTGGGGATAAAACGGGTGGACATGCAATCACGACCTTTCAATCGGCTCGAAAAGACTTCTTTCCGGCGCCGTTCTTGTGCCGGAAAGAAAGCTATGATATAATGCCTTTGTCGGTTTTTGCCGACGGGCATGGCGAGGGCTTGACACCGGAACACCCCGGATTCTGACCGGAGGGAGGTGAGAGCCATCAAAGCAAAAGAGACGACCACGATTACGATCCGACAGACGCTTGTAACGTCTGTCAAGATCGAAAAATCGCAGGAAACGAAAGAACACGATGATGTCGACATCATCATCGTGTTAGTGCCGAGAGGCTAACCAATTCAAAAGCCCTCGTCGTGCCTTTATTGTAGCATGATCCGCGCCGCGTGTCAAGGGCGGCGTTTTATTTAGGCGCAATCATTCGGTCGGGGCGCGTTCAGATTTTTCCGTGCCTTTTCGCGTAAACGAACGAATAGACGAGCGGCGAGAGGGACGCGACAAAAATCGCGGCGACCCAGACAACGGCTGCATGGCTGAGGAAGACGGAAAGCAGTGTGACCACCCCGGCGATGATCCATACATAGCCCGCGAAACGGTGGGTGTGATTCCAGTTATCCTCGTCGTCAAGCGTCCACGGGAGGCGGATGCCCACGGTGTAGTTATGGCGGCACTTGGGCAGATAATTGCCGATGGCGATGAAGAGCAGGCCGACGAAAATCATGCCGAAACGCGAGACGTTGATGGCGAAGCCCAGCGCGCTCAGGTATATGGACAGGCCGGCGAACAGGCTGACGGCGGGGCAGACCCACAGGATGAGCTGCGCCATCTTCTCGGAGATATTCTGCTTTTTGGGATCGGCGCGCAGCATGACGGCGCAGAAGAGCTGCATGGCGAGGATGAACAGCGGGAGGCCGATCACCGCGAACGGGCGGCCGGAATAGTCGTCCGCCGTGCCGCTGAAATCGAAATGGGTGGGCATGCGCTCGGGCAGGCGGTTCCACAGGGCGAGGCCGAAAAACATCGGCAGCAGGATGACGATGCAGGTAACAAGCAGGGTGCGTTTAGGAATGGCTTTCATGGTTGTCTCCTTTCAGTTGAGAGAGCCAGAGCATGACCTCCTCGACGACGGAGGTGTTCAGCTCATAATAGATGAAGTTTTTTTCGCGCGTTTCGAACACGAGATCGGCCTTTTTCAGCACGCTGAGGTGATAGGAGACCGTTGCGCCCGTCATCTCAAAATGCCCGGCGATTTCGCCCGCGCTCATGCGCCCGCCCCTGAGCAGCAGCAGGATTTCCCGCCGCGCCGGGTCGGAAAGCGCTTTGAAGGTTTCGGCAAAGCTCATAGGCGACATCCTTTCAGGATTTCTATTTAGAAAAAAATCTAAATAGTGGATGCTTGAATTATAGCAGGAATGGAGAAGGCTGTCAATGGGTATTTAGAAAATTTTCTAAATGGAAGCTCCATTGTAACTCCCTCAGTCACGGCTATGCCGTGCCAGACCTTCGAAGAGGGAGCTCCAGACTGTAGACAAAAAGAGTACTTTCGACTCGCGAAAGTACCCTTTTTGTCTACAGTCTGAAGCCACCGGCTTCGCCGGTGGTTTTGACTCATTTGACTTTATTTTACACTGCGCTTTTTCTTGCTGCTGATAACAGCTGTTGCGGTTATTGCACCACCGCTGACAAGCAGCAGAACAAACCATAAGGCAAGGTTGCTATTATCACCGGTTTTCGGAAGGTCAGTTGGTTTGGCTGTTCCGTTTCTACCAGTGCCAGCGCTATCACTGTTTTTACTCCATTGAGCATAAAGCATGGTATCTTTGTCAGTCAATGTAAAACTATCGCCCGGTTTGTAAGCGGTACCCTTTCCATCTGCCTGTGTATTCCAGCCGATAAAGGTGTAGTTGTTACGGGTAAATTCGTTCTGAGCAACTGTCACGATTTTTCCCGCTGCACCAGTTGCTGAATCTATTGCTCCTTCGCCGCCATTTGCATCATAAGTCAACTTAACATGATATTCCGTAACATTTTCCTCATATCCACAATACGTGCATTTTTTTGTTCTATCGCGGGTTAGCGTGCCATCTTCGTTTGCAATCCACTCACCGTAGGTAGTTTCAAGCGCATTATCCTTATAACCTTCGGCATGCAGACTATTATTGGAACCATCAACATCATTGTCGTACGTAACGCCATCTGCCGTCACACCGCTGTTGTGGTATGCCTTGGCATCAACCATTTTGCCCTTCTGCCAAACGGTAGTGTTACCGAACTTTACAATAGTTTTGCCTGTATTATTGCCGGGTTTACCGCCATAGCCAAACAAACGAGAGCAGGTTATTTTATCTGTATTTACCCCGTTTACAACATTGTCGCCGGAAATATTGATGACATACTTATAATTCCCCATATTGCTGTCATTGATGTTCAGCACTGGTTTCAGAGACGGACCGGAATTTTTGACTGTACAACCGTTGAAATTTACTGTGATGTCATTCTTTCCTGCACTATAATCGGTGTAGACATTGATGACTTTGCCAGAGGAATTAAACGTGCAGTTATTGAAAGTCATCACGGGAGAGCTGTATGTCCAGATGGCGTAATCTTTATTTGGGCAGTTGAATATGGTGTTTCTGAATGTTGCAGTCTGATAGCCCCAGTAGAAAGTCTTGCCGTTGATCACGCAGTTTTCAACAATAGTATTGTTGGCGCGGATAAAGCCAAGGTAATCTACTTTACCCGAACGGAGCGTCATATTTTTAAATGCAATTGTTCCTGCCCCATCAAAACTGTAATCGCCGTTGTACTCTGTACCGAAATTAGCTGGATCAGGAACTTCTGCACCGATATTCCACCCTGTTTTATCGGCTCCCTGACCCACAAAGGTCAAGTCTTTGCCTTTGGTATGCCCTGTGCTGTCGACCTTGTATAGCGTATAGTTACCCGTGCCCAGTTGGATGGTATCGCCACTTTTTGCAGCAGCCACAGCCGCAGCTACCGTCTTATAAGCTTTGTCACTGGTTGTACCGACTCCCTCCTGCGTATCATTACCATTTATCGCATCCACGTAGATTGTTGTGCCGCCGACAGGCTCATCCGCAAATACGCTCGGTGTGATTGAAAACACCAACACCAACGCCAACAAACACGAGAGAACCCTTTTCACTTCCTTTTTTCTTTCCATCGTACTTCAGACACAGGCTCCTAATTCTTCATAAGAGCCGAGCCCATTCCCTCCTTTTGAATTTTGATAAAGTGTACCTTTGCAAATTTTTATGAAGATACAATTTGCAATAATATATCTTACATTATACACTAAAATTCAGAATTTACAAGGGGAAACACGATTATTCTAAGGCAAAATTTCACTTTTTTTCGGCCTTTGCAATGGTACACTTTCCCAAATTATTGATTCGTTTCATTTAAGCAGTGTTTTCAAATTTCCGAAATTTGTCATAGAATGTTCCAACAGGCATAATACAAGCTTCCGCCGCTTGTTTCAGCGTCATTTTCTTCGCACGCCATTCTGTTCCCGAAAAAGAAAAGCCACCGTCGCTTAGAGGGACGTTTTCTATCGTCGCCGCCTGCGGCGGATTCAGACGGTGGAAAACGCCGCAGGTTGGCACGACGAAGTCGTGACGGAAGGAGAAAGAAAGATTCACGCCTTCGGCATTTTCCGCATCACGACCACGTAGCAGACGACGAGCGCGAAAAGCGTCGCCGCCCAGGAGACGGGATAGGAGAGATAGAGCGTATCGAGGGTCGGGGAGGCGGCGAAGGCCGTATACAGCCAGACCACGCGCAGCAGGCAGATGCCGCTCAGGCTGGTGATGGTCGGCAGGAGGGAATAGCCGACGCCGCGGAGCTGGCCGACGAAGGTATCCTGCATGCAGAAGAGGACGTAGAGCGGCATGTTGTGGCGCACGCGGACGAGGCCGCTGGCGATGACCGCCGGATCGGTGTTGAACAGCGCGAGCAGCGGCGTGCCGAACGTGTAAATCAGCAGGCCAAGCGTCAGACCGCCGACGAACGTGGCCGCGAGGCAGACGCGGAGCACGCGGCGGACGCGGGCATATTTCTCCGCGCCCATGTTCTGACTGGAGAAGGTGAGCGCCGCCTGCGAGATGGAGTTGGAGACGGTGGTGGCGAAGCCCTCGATGCTGGCGGCGGCGGTGTTGCCCGCGATGGCGGCCGCGCCGAAGGAATTGATGGCGGACTGGATGAGCACGTTGGAGATGGAGAACATGCTGCTTTGCAGCCCCGCAGGGATGCCGATGCGCAGGATCATCGAAAGCGAGCGGCGCTCGATGCGCGTCTTTTTCGGCTCAAAGCGAACGTCGCCGTGGCTGGCGATGAGGCTGGCGAGCACGAGCGCGGCGCTGATGGTCTCGCTGACGACGGTGGCGATGGCCACGCCCGCAACGCCGAGCCTGAGCCCGGCGACGAGCGCCACGTTGAGGACGACGTTGACCAGACCGCTGACGGTCAGATAATACAGCGGGCGCTTGGTATCGCCGACCGCGCGGAGGATGGCCGCACCGTAGTTATAGACGAGGCTGGCAGGCAGGCCGACGGCGTAGATGTTCAGGTAGAGCTGCGCGCCGCCGACCACGTCCGCCGGGCAGCCCATCATTTCGAGCAGCGGGCGGGAAAGGACGAGCAGCAGCACGCCCAGCGCCGCGCCGGAGAGCACCGCCAGCACCATGGAGGTATGCACCGCGCGGTGCACGCCGTCCCGATCCCCTGCGCCGGCCGAACGGGCGACGGCCACGGACGCGCCGACGCTCAGCCCCATCAGCAGGCTGACCAGCAGATGGATGAGGGAGGTCGTCGCGCCGACGGAAGCCATCGCGACGGAATCGGCGAAGCGCCCGACGACGATGATATCCGCGGAATTATATAGAAGCTGGAGCATGCCGGAGAGAATCAGCGGCACGGCGAAGGCCAGCACGTTGGGCAGCAGCGGCCCGGCGGTCATCTCCACCTGACGATGCGAACGATGGGCAAACAAAGCGATCACCTCAATCCTGGAGCAATGCGAACAGCATAGCACAACGCGCGGGGAGCGTCAAGGCAATGCAGCAAACAAAAACCGTACTTGCATTTCAGCAGTAATTTGGATATAATAAAGGGGAATACAGGAAAAATATCGACTGATATGAATATGTGACGAGGTGCATGAATATGAAAACCGTGACGATTCGCCTGACGATGATGACGGACAACGTGAAAAACTTTGTCCGCCTGGTCAATCGTTATCCATATGATATGGATTTGCACTCGGGGCGCTATGTGGTGGACGCCAAATCCATCCTGGGCATTTTCTCGATTGATCTCTCCCGACCGATCACCATGACGATTTACAGCGACGACTGCGACGACCTGCTCCGCGATCTGGACGGCTATCTGGTCAAGGACGGCGAGGAAACCGCCGCGAAATAAGGGATGGAGGTGCAGCCCATGCCGCTTGATGTGCATGCTACGGAAGAAGAGGACAAGCTCGTGGTGCTGTCGTCTTTGAACCGCCTCGGCGGCTGCACGGAGGAACAGCTTCTGCGCTTTCTGGTTGAAAACGCGCTGATGAATCAATTTCAGTTTTATCTGGCGCTGGGCGGGCTGAAAGAGGCGGGCTTCATTCGCGAGGCGCGCCATCTGGAGGGAACGCTGCTGATTCTGACCCCGCAGGGGCGCGAGAGCGTGGAAATGTTCGCCTCCCGCATCCGCGCTTCTCAGACGGAGAAGCTGAACGTGAACGCGCCCGCGTGGAAGCGGCGCATCCGCGACGAGCTGCAAATGCCCGCCGCGTGGCAGGAGACGGACAACGGCTTCGCCGTCACGCTGCGCGCGCTGGAGGGCGGCGCGGAAATCTTCTCCATGACGCTGACGGCGGCGACGAAGGCACAGGCGAAGCGCTTCTGCGAGCGCTGGCCAAGCCGCGCGCCGTTTCTGTATCAGACGATCATGGAGCAGCTCGGCGAGGCGGAAAGCGAAGAAAAAAATTCGTAAAGCCTGCAAAGAAACAAAAAAAGAAGACAAAAAGCAAAAAAACGGAAACGTTCGACGGAAACGGCAAAAGGGGCGCGTAAAAAAGCGCCCGACTGCCTGCGCCCGCCGGACGTTTTTTGCGTGTATGAGAAATTGCGCAAAGCCGCCCTGAACGAGCAAGGCGTGGAGAAGGAAAAAACGATCGAACGGCGGATTATCATGCGGAAAGTTCGTAAAAAATTAACTTGAATTTGGCAAAATTGACCGAGCAAAGAAAAGAAATTATCCAAAAACACTTCCATTTTTTCATACATTCTGATATAATGAGCATCAGATGCGGGCGGGCGCGAAACAAGCCGCCTGAAAAACAGCCGAAACAAGGCTTCAAAGGAGGAACGATTTATGAAGGACTACATGGTGAAGGACATACGCAACATCGCTGTATTGGGACACGGCTCTGAAGGCAAAACGACGCTGGTTGAGTCGATGCTCTATGCCGCCGGCGTGACTGACCGCCAGGGTCGTGTCGAGGATGGAAACACGGTCAGTGATTACGATCCCGAAGAGATCAAGCGTCATATCTCCATCAGCGCGTCCGTGGCGCCGATTGAAATCCACGGCAAGAAGCTCAACCTCATTGACGTTCCCGGTTACTTCGATTTTGCGGGCGAAATGTCCGGCCCGCTGCACGCCGTGGAGGGCGCGGTCATCGTTCTGAGCGCCGCAACGGGCATCTCCACCGGCTTTGAAAAAGCATGGAACGCGACCGCGAAGCATGGTCTGGCGCGCATCATCGCCGTTTCGCAGGTCGATCGTGAACATATCAATTACCGCAAGGTGCTCGACGATCTGCGCAGCACCTACGGCAACTGCATCATCCCGACGGTTCTGCCGATCGGCGAGGGCACGTCCTTCATCGGCGTGGTGGACGTTTTGACGGGCAAGGCCTTCACCGGCGCGGGCAAGGATCGCCGCGAGATCCCGATTCCGGAAGATATGCAGGATGAGGCAGAGCTTTACCATGACGAGTTAGTAGAGAAAATCTGCGAGTTAGATGATGATCTGACAATGATGTATCTGGAAGGCGAAGAGCCGTCCGTTGAGCAGTTAAAAGCTGTTTTAAGAAAAGCTACATGTGAGTGTACAGCTGTACCGGTTTGCTGTGGTACTGCTTACAGAAACAAAGGTGTACAGAAACTGTTAGATGCTGTCGTAGAATTTATGCCGGCACCGACAGATATTCCGGCTATCAAGGGTGTTGACCTGGATGGTAATGAGATTGAGAGACATTCATCTGATGATGAGCCGTTCTCCGCTCTTGCATTCAAGATCATGACAGACCCGTTCGTTGGAAAACTTGCATTCTTCCGTGTATACTCCGGTACAATGAATTCCGGTTCTTACGTACTGAATGCAACAAAAGATAAAAAAGAGCGTGTTGGACGTATCCTTCAGATGCACGCTAACAAGAGAACTGAGCTGGACAAAGTTTACTCAGGTGATATCGCAGCAGCAGTTGGATTTAAGATCACTACAACAGGTGATACAATCTGTGACGAGCAGCATCCTGTAATCTTAGAGTCCATGGAGTTCCCAGAGCCAGTTATCGAGCTTGCTATCGAGCCGAAGACAAAAGCTGGACAGGGCAAGATGGGTGAAGCTCTTGCAAAACTTGCAGAGGAAGATCCTACTTTCCGTGCTCATACAAACACTGAGACAGGCCAGACAATCATCGCCGGAATGGGTGAGTTACATCTGGAAATCATCGTTGACCGTCTGCTTCGTGAGTTCAAAGTAGAGGCAAACGTTGGTGCTCCTCAGGTTGCTTACAAAGAGTCATTTACAAAACCTGTTGATCAGGAATACAAATATGCAAAACAGTCCGGTGGACGTGGTCAGTACGGACACTGTAAAGTTAAATTCGAGCCGATGGATGCAAACGGTGAAGAGACATTCAAGTTTGAGTCCGCAGTTGTTGGTGGTGCCATTCCGAAAGAGTACATCCCGGCAGTTGGAGAAGGTATTGAAGAAGCAGCTAAGGCTGGTATCATTGCTGGATTCCCGGTTGTAGGTGTTAAAGCTACAGTTTACGACGGATCTTATCATGAGGTCGATTCCTCTGAGATGGCATTCCATATTGCCGGATCTATGTGTTTCAAAGAGGCTATGCAGAAAGCAAGCCCGGTTCTTCTTGAGCCGATCATGAAAGTAGAAGTTACTATGCCGGAAGAGTACATGGGTGACGTAATCGGTGATATTAACTCTCGTCGTGGACGTATCGAAGGTATGGATGACCTTGGCGGTGGAAAGATCGTTAGAGGTTATGTACCGCTGGCAGAGATGTTTGGATACTCTACAGACTTACGTTCCAAAACACAGGGACGTGGTAACTACTCAATGTTCTTCGAGAAATATGAGCCGGTTCCGAAGTCTGTACAGGATAAAATTATTTCCGCAAAAGCAAAATAAAACTTGAAATACTTTGACCTTTTTAATATAATCGAAGTATCGAGTGATAAGATTCAATTAAGAATTATGAATGCCGAAGGCATACAATTTTAAGGAGGACGCAAAAATGGCAAAAGCTAAATTTGACAGAAGCAAACCACATTGTAATATTGGTACAATTGGACACGTTGACCACGGTAAAACAACTTTAACAGCTGCTATCACTAAAGTATTAGCTGAGAGAGTAGAAGGAAACGAGAAAGTAGATTTCGAGAATATCGATAAAGCTCCGGAAGAGAGAGAGCGTGGTATCACAATTTCTACAGCTCACGTTGAGTATCAGACAGCAAAACGTCACTATGCACACGTTGACTGCCCAGGCCATGCTGACTATGTAAAGAACATGATCACTGGTGCTGCACAGATGGACGGAGCTATCCTTGTAGTAGCTGCTACAGACGGTGTTATGGCTCAGACAAAAGAGCACATCCTTCTTTCCCGTCAGGTAGGTGTACCTTACATCGTTGTATTCATGAACAAATGTGATATGGTAGATGATGAGGAGCTGCTTGAGTTAGTAGAGATGGAAATCACAGAAGTTCTGGAAGAGTATGACTTCACAGACTGCCCGATCATCAAAGGTTCTGCTTTAAAAGCTCTGGAAGATCCGATGGGCGAGTGGGGCGATAAGATCATGGAACTCATGGATACTGTTGATGAGTATATTCCGGATCCGCAGCGTGCAACAGATCAGCCATTCCTTATGCCAGTAGAGGATGTATTCACAATCACAGGTCGTGGTACAGTTGCTACAGGTAGAGTAGAGCGTGGTACTCTTCACATCAACGAGGAAGTTGAAATCGTTGGTATCAAAGAGGAGATCCAGAAAACAACTGTTACTGGTATCGAGATGTTCCGTAAACTGTTAGACGAGGCTCAGGCTGGTGATAACATCGGTGCATTACTTCGTGGTATTAAGAGAGAGGACATCGAAAGAGGTCAGGTTCTTACAAAACCAGGTACAGTAACATGCCATACAAAATTCACAGCTCAGGTTTACGTACTGACAAAAGATGAGGGTGGCCGTCATACACCGTTCTTCAACAACTATCGTCCGCAGTTCTACTTCAGAACAACTGACGTAACAGGTGTTTGCAACCTTCCAGAAGGCACAGAGATGTGCATGCCTGGCGATAACGTAGAGATGACAATCGAGCTCATCCACCCAATCGCTATGGAGCAGGGTCTTACATTCGCTATCCGTGAAGGTGGACGTACTGTAGGATCAGGACGTGTTGCTACAATCATCGAGTAATACAATCTGAATATAGATTTGTTATCGCAAGATAACGTTGTGTCCAAACGTAAGATACCCGTAGAACTTCGGTTCTACGGGTTTTTCTGTTGCTTAAAAAAGTTAAATAAGTCGGAAAAGAATAACGAATGATAAAGAAAAACGGTTGCCGGGAGATTATCCTAACAACCGTTTGTGATAACAGAATGATAACAAAATATGAAATTTTCACCAATTTGATAACAGATACAGTGGATTTGTTCATATATCACAGATATGGGTGTGGATTAAGTCAGATCATATGTCTTAATGTCATTACCATCTGTGCCCTTCTTAACAATAGTGTGACACCCTATCGTTGTTCCCATAGCACGCAATTTCCATTCTTCCTGGGTAGCGTTCAGTTTATCCAGTTCTGCCTGTCTTTTATCTTCATCTTCAATAGCTAATATTTCAGTTTTTTCCTTTTCATAGACATTTTTAAATTGACACCATTTCCTGAAAAAGTCCTGCATTGTAGGATTATCAAACGTCAGTGAAATCTTCTGCTCAGGTGTCTCAGCAAGTGAAAGATTCACTGAATCATCAATAGAAAATAACAGAGAGAGTACATCTCCGACTGTTTCAATATTAAAATCCAGAAAAACACTTACGTTCAATCCCAGTGCGGTTGCTATCTTTTTTAACTGATCCGGTTTTGGATTACGGATTCCAAGTTCATATTTTCTGATTGTACCTACGTTAATGCCGGACAGCTCGGCTAATTGTATCTGACTGTATCCTCTGAATTCCCGGTATGCCCGGATTTTTTTACCTACCATGATGTGCTGCCTCCTTAATAATATTTGTGATTCTATTCTAGCACAAAAGTGAATGATGCGAAAGAGGTTGATTTTTACAATGCCTGAAAATGTAGAATGGAATATAAAAATAAAATTCGCAAAAGGTTATTGACAAAGTCACAAAAGTGAATTATAGTAGAAAACATCAAAAGAGTCACAAAAGTGACTGGAAAGGAGGACGCTATGAGAACTAATTATATGATGACTGTTGATGATGTCATGGAAGAATTAGGTGTGAAACGCAGTAAGGCATATTCCATTCTGAAGCAGCTCAATGATGAACTTGTAAAGGAAGGATATGTAGCAGTTCGTGGAAAGATTCCACGTCCCTACTGGGAAACA
>OLNF01003151.1_pt1 | contig 12230 bp, 10 predicted proteins | sample 1673061 | NCBI WGS metagenome assembly OLNF01 (sample SAMEA3136751, study PRJEB25190) | human gut metagenome | reverse complement strand
TGTGCTCCTCTATGAATTGACACAAAATCGCCTTGGCAAAGTACAACTCTTGCTTGACGGTGCTGAGTATCTCGGCTTCTGCCTCCGGATCGCCTTCTGCAAAGGTCAGAAGGGGTGCAAAGCGGGAATTCTTATTGGTTTTCTCTGCTATATCCTCTGCTGCTGATGCAGTATCCCTTGTTTCCTCTGCCATATCCTCTGCTTCTGATGCTGTATCCTCCAATCCGAGGATTTCTTTCAGCTTCTCTGTGCTGAACGGTTTGAAGAGGCAATCGTCGAAACCGGCTTCTTTCAACTCTCTGATGATGCTGGCATCGTGGGCGGTCATCGCTACTACCTTCATGTGGCTGTGGTTGATGTGCTGAATCATCCTGATGCCGTTCATCTCGGGCATTTCGATATCCATCATCATCAGCGCAGGATGCTCGTTGTGGAGCATGGTGAGCGCCTCGGCTACATGCAGACAGGCAAAGACTTGCCAGCTGTCGCCTACCAGCTTCTTCAACATCTCCTGAAGCAGACGGAGCTGCAACGGGTCGTCATCGAGCAGCAGTATCTTGTGATTTTCGAAATGGGGCTTGACTGGGGTGAGCGGCTTCTGCTCTTCTGCCTCTTCTACTGCAGGAGCGGTGCCTAAGGCAAGCGGAATGGTGACGGTGAAGGTGCTGCCCTTGTCCTTGACGGATTCCAGACGCAGGGTGCCCTGAAGCAGATTGACCAGTTCCTGGGTGATGTTCAGTCCGAGACCGGTGCCCTCGATGCCCTGGACACTCTTCAGACGGGTGAACGCCTGGAACACCTTCTGGCGCTCTTCGGTAGTCATGCCCTTGCCGGTATCCCTTACCGAGAAGGTGAGGAGGTGCTGGGGACTGATGGCTGCCTGGATGGTGACGCTGCCCTCATCGGTATACTTGATAGCATTGCTCACCAGGTTGTTGAGTATCTGACGGATGCGGAAGGCATCGGCACGGTAGTAGGTCTGAGAACTGCTGATGCCATCGAGCTCCAGATGCAGTTCCAGTCCCTTCTCACGGCTCAGGATCTGCATCTCTCCGGCACACTGGCGGAACATGTCGGCAGGCGAGAAATCTACCGGGTTCAGCTTCATCAGTCCGTTTTCCAACTGGTGATAATCGAGCAGGGCGGCAACGAGCCGGGAGAGATGGGTGGCAGAACCCTTGATGCTGTTGAGGCAGGAGATGCCTTGCGGGTTGTCGACATAATCCTTCATCAGGTCGATGAAGCCCGAGATGCTGGCAGCCGGAGCCTTGATGTCGTGGGTGATGGTGAGGAGCAGGCGTTCGCGCTGGTTCATGATGCGCCTGATTTCCTCGTTAGCCTCTTCGAGATTCTCGCGGTAGATGCGTTCCTTCTGCGTATCGCGGTAGATGTAATAGACGAGGATGACGGCGGCTGTGATGGCTACGATGGCAAGCAGACCTATCTGCCAGAGCAGATTCTGGCGCGCCTGCATCGCCTGGTTGATAGCCTGCTGCATCGCCTGACGTTCGCGCTGGTGGATATCGTTGAGCTGCTGGGAGGAGCGCAGGGCGAGGCGGGCATTGGTTATCTGCAGGTCTCTCACCTCGCGGTTGATGGCATCATGGTTATCGTGTGTAGATTGCTTCTCCTTGCGGTCAATCTGTTCCAGGATATCGGCTACGTTTCCGGCTAAGTTGACCGGGGTAGAGAGGGTATCGGTGACAGCCTGGTTGCTGTCGCGTCTGATGCTGAGCGTTTCGGCATGTTCCTTCTTGAAGGCATCGGCAAGGCGGCGGAAGAAGCCCTTGCGGGTTTTCATCACCTCTACGGTGGTGTTCTTTGCCACATGAGTCTTGGGTGCCTTGGAATGCACGACAACGGAATCTTCGCCACTGTTGAGGCTGTTCATCTTCTCGTGCAGATAGTTGTGGGATGACTTGCCCTGCATGGCGCGGGTAAGTTGCTGCAGATTGGTCTGTTCCTCCTTGAGCAGGTTGGACATGGTGCTGTCGGCTGCCTGTCGCTTTTCGATATAGTCGCGGGTTGCCTGGTTGATAGCGAGCACGGTTGTGGTGTTGCGATATACCAGCCCTATCGCCAGAATCAGTACGATGGCGACGATGATGTAACCCAGGGCTACCTTGAAAGGAACGTTTGTTTGCTGCATCTTCTTATCTTTTAATGTTTTGAGTCTTTTTGCTATTTGCGTGCAAAGTTAATCAAAAATGCGATATAAACCAACGAAAACAGGAGATAAATGCCAAAATCTGGTCATCTATCTCCTGTTTCATTGAAAGCGACGCGTAATTACTATTTTCTGAAGGTGGATTTACTTTGCTACGGTTGAATCCACTGTTGCTGCTGGTGCCTCAACAGGTGTTGCTGTTGTGTCGGCTGGAGCTACTGTGTCTACTGGTTCTGAACCTGCAACGCTTACCATTCTGTTACCTGCAAATACATTGCTAACTGATACCATTGCTACTGCTGCGATAACTGCAAATACTAACTTTTTCATAATTCTTTTGTTTTTTAATTGTGAATATTATTGTTTATTAATTCTCTTGCTGAAACTCATTTGCGAGTTCGCTAAATAATATCACAATAGGCGTGCCAAAAATCGATGAATTTGTTAAGTGTCTGATAATCAGGAGAGATGGTGTTTCGTGCCAGAAACGGGATGTGGGGAAAGTGGGGAAAAGGTGTAGAAAAATTCCCCAATATAGTGTGGAATATATTGGGGAATCTTTTACTCCATGCCGTATTTCTTCATTTTGTTGTAGAGAGTCTTGCGGTCGATGGCAAGCAGTTGGGCAGCCTTGCTCTTGTTGCCGTGGGTGGCTCTCAGGGCAGCGGCGATGCTTTCCTGTTCCGACTGTTCGCTGTGCAGCTGCATATTGATCGGTCGGGCTGTGGAGGTCTGTGCCATCGTCTTCTCCAGTTCCTGGGCACCGATATACTTGCCACGGGTGAGCAGGGTGGCGCGCTTCATCACATTGTTCAGTTCGCGCAGGTTGCCCGGCCAGTCGTATGAGGCAATGATTTCTGAGGCTTTGGCATCCAGTCCGAGCACATTCTTGTCCAGTTCCTGGTTGGCGTGCTTGATAAAGAGGTTGGCAAAGAGGAAGATATCGGCACCTCTGTCCTTGAGGGCAGGCATGTAGATGGTAAACTCGTTGATGCGGTGATAGAGGTCCTCTCTGAACTTGCCTTCGGCTACCGCCTGCGCCAGATTCTCGTTGGTGGCACAGATGAGTCGGATATCCACATCAATCTCCTGCGTGCTGCCCAGCGGACGGATTTTCCTCTCCTGCAAGGCTCTGAGGAGCTGCACCTGTACTTCGTAGTTGAGGTTTCCCATCTCATCGAGGAAAACCGTTCCGCCGTTAGCTATCTCGAAGGCACCCTTCTTATCCTGTTCGGCTCCGGTAAAGGCACCCTTCTTATATCCGAAGAATTCAGATGCCGCCACCTCCTTAGGAATGGCGCCGCAGTCGATGGCATAGAAAGGTTTGTCCTTGCGCAGACTCTGTTCGTGGATGCTGCGCGCCACATATTCCTTTCCGGTGCCGCTGGCTCCGAGAATGAGCACTGACATCGGGGTTGGGGCAACGAGCGAAACGAACTCGTAGAGCTGTTTGGAAGCCTCGCTTTCACCTTTTATATATCTAGGCACCTCTGTAGCGCCCTGCTGCTCTTCTTGGGGTGCATCCTGCATGGCGGCAGATTCCGCACGCTGAGGGGTTGAAACCGCAGAAGCAGCCGACTGGATAGCCTCACGGATTTTCTCTAAGAGGATTTCGGGATGGAAGGGTTTAGCCACGTAATCGGTAGCACCCGATTTCATGGCACATACGGCATTCTGAACCTCTGCATAGCTAGTCATTACGATAAAAGGCAGGTGGGCATCGGTCTTTCTGATATGCTGGAGCAATACCAGTCCGTCGTGGTCGGGCAGGCGCAAGTCGGAAAGAACCAGATGGAATGCATCGCCGGCTCCCATCGCTTTGATGGCAGCGCCTACGGATGTTACCCTTTCTACATCGAATCCTTTCTTTTTGAGCCAAGTCTGTATCATGGTTCCGAATGCCAAATCGTCTTCAACAATCAATATCCTCTTCATAATGTTCTGTTTTATCCTCTTCTAAAATATCGTTATATATAACTTTGTGCAAAGGTACGGAAAAGTTGTATGGAAAGCTATTTAATTCACATTATTTAGCAATAAAACCGACTAAAATTCTACAAACCCTGTTCTATTATCTTATTTTTAGTGAAAAGAACAATTGTTTTCGGATAAAAGCATGCTAGTTGCTTTATTTTTTGTATCTTTGCAACCATGTTAAAATAAGATTTAGAGTCATGAATCCGATAGTACAAACCATCATATTGTCAGCTTCGGCGGTGCGCATGTTGCCGCATATCGCTCTGTATCTGCTTCATAAGAAGAAGATAGATGCCGACCTGCTGAAGGTGCAGGACAGGAAGCCTACGGTGCTCAACCTGATTAAGGCATGCACCCGCGAAAGGAGTTTCCGCAATCTGTTTTATTACCGCATGGGCGAATACCGTTCGGTTTTCATCAGCTGGCTGTTGCCACCCGAGCGTACGATGACCATCTGGTGCCCGCATATCGGGAAGGGAGCGCATCTGGAGCACAGCTATGCCACCTATCTCAACGCAGAAAGCATAGGTGATGACTTCTACTGTCTGCAGATGGTGACGCTGGGCAACGGCAAGGGTGGCAGACCTACCATCGGAAATGACGTGAAGATTTATACCGGTGCCACGGTATTCGGCGGCATCCATATCGGCAACCACGTGACGATAGGCGCCGGTGCCGTGGTATTCCAGGATATTCCCGACGGGGCTACCGTGGTAGGGAATCCGGGAAGAATCATTCAGAAATAATCAATTTAAAGATAGAGAATATGAACTATGCATTGATCATAGCCGGAGGTTCTGGCAATAGAATGGGACAGGACATCCCAAAGCAGTTTATGCATGTAGACAACTGTCCTATCATCATCCATACGATGATGGCTTTTCAGAAGCATCCTGATATTCAGGGTATTGCTGTGGTATGTCTGGCAGGTTGGGAAACGGTACTGCAGTCGTATGCCAACCAGTTCTGCATTACCAAGCTGAAATGGATATTCCCTGGCGGAAGCAATGGTCAGGAGTCGATTCACAATGGTATCTATGGCTTGAAAGAGGCGGGATGCGGTGATGACGACCTGGTGCTGGTGCATGATGCCGTGCGCCCACTCTTGTCGCAAGACATCATCTCATCCAATATCGCCATCTGCCAGAAGTATGGCTATGCCATTACGGGTATCAAATGTAGAGAGGCTATCCTGGAGAGCGAAGATGGTTTCACGACCAACACCAGTATTCCGCGCGACAAACTGATCCGTACCCAGACACCCCAGACCTTCCGTTTGGGCAATCTGATAGCAGCCCACGAAGAGGCTAAGGAGAAGGGTATCACCAATTCGGTGGCATCCTGTACCCTGATGGCAGAACTGGGAGGCAGACAGATGCATATCGTGCCTGGTTCAGAGAAGAACATCAAGATAACCACCGTTGAGGATCTGGAGATACTGAAGGCACTGATGAAGGTTCAGCCTGAGGCTTGGTTAAAATAAACATGTTATGATAGGAAATTCACCATATAAGGAAGATATTGCGCGCCTTTTCCGGGAAGGTTTGGAATTGGAGCGTCTGCATGGCAAGACCATTCTTGTGGCTGGTGCTACAGGATTGGTAGGAGGCTGTGTGGTTGATGTGCTGATGCAGAATCCTGCCCGGTGCTACAAGGTGATAGCAGCCGGAAGAAACAAGGAACGTGCCCGACAGAAGTTTGCTGCCTATTGGGAGGATGAATCTTTCTTCTTTGCAGAGATAGACGTTACCCAGCCTGTCATCAAGAGCATGGACAGGATGATAGGGGAACCAGTCTATAATGAGTTGGCTGAGGGCGCTGATTACATCATCGATGCAGCCAGCAATGCGAGTCCTAACTTCTTTAAGCAGAACCCTGTAGAGGTGATGAAGGCAAACATCAACGGCGTATCCAACCTGCTGGAATATGGATTGAGTCACCGCATGCAGCGCATGGTTTATATCTCTTCGGGTGAAATCTATGGCGAGGGCGATGGCTCAGAATTTACCGAGAAGAGCAGCGGCTATGTGGATTGTGCATCGGTGCGTGCCTGCTATCCATCTTCCAAACGTGCTGCCGAAACGCTCTGCATGGCATACGGAGCAGAGTATGATGCCGATGTGGTGATAGCCAGACTGAGTCATACCTACGGTCCGGGCTTTACGGAGAGTGACAATAGGGTGTATGCCCAGTTTATCCGCAATGTTCTGAAGGGTGAGGATATCATCCTGAAGAGTAAGGGTGAGGCTTTCCGCTCCTGGCTTTATGTGGTAGATGCCGCCCATGCCATCTTGCGCCTCCTGCTGGATGGCGAGAGGGCAAATGCCTATAATGTGGCTCATTCAGAATCGAATATCTCCATCCGCCAACTGGCAGAGCTGATAGCCCGGAAAGCGGATAGAAAGGTGGTGTTTGATATTCCTGAGGCGGATGCGCAGCAGGGCAATACCACGCCTATCACCAAGGCAACCTTCAGTACGGATAAACTCAAGGCTTTAGGCTGGAAACCGCTCTTTGATGTAGAAGAAGGTTTCGGACATACCTTGCAGGAAGTGAGGGAAGGCTAAAGCTTTCTTTTAATCTCATCCCATGTTTCCCGCTTTTCCATGTTCAGATAGTAGCGAAGGTGTTTCTCTACTCTCTGTTCTACGGGTGGAAACTTCATATAGTCGCCAAAGAAGTGGCGCAGATAGGTATCAGCCTGCTCCGGCAGCAAGACGGTGGTATCCTCGAACGGGAATTCCTTGCCCTTGCCGAGCCATTCCTTCGGGAAAATCTCCTTGTAGTGGTAGGAACCTGTATTCACCAGTACGTTCTTCGCCTTATCGAAGTCATACCGGTGACTCATCCCGTCCATCTGCTGGATGAGGCGGTGGCGCATCTTGCTGCGACAGAAGAAGGCGAGCGTCTTGATGGCAAAGCGGCCCCAAGTTTCCTTGTGCAGGAGCAGGGAGATGTACTCAAAGAAAGTATTGTGGGTGGTTACGGCATTCAGACGGTTGATGGTCTTCGAGTATTTGCGATACAGCGCCTTTGCCGTTTCCAGGTCATCGTCGGTGGCATCAAGAGGAAAGATATCTACGTAAAGACCGATGATGCAGGGACGCTCCTTCTCCTCGATAAGGGTGGTTTCGCGATTCACGAGTTTGGAGAAATACAGAGGGTATGACTCGTTGTTGTAGGGAGTTACTACCTCGTATTTGCCAAAGTCTTCATGCTTGGCGATTTCGAGCAGACGATCGTAGTCGGGGCGTGGCATCAGTACGTCGATGTCATCGTCCCAGGGAATCATTCCGTGGTGACGGGCGGCTCCGATAGCGGTGCCGGCACAACAGTAATATCTGAGGTGATACTTGTTGCAGATTTCGATGAAAGCCTTCAATATATCGAGTATTGTGGCGTTCCATTCCTTCTTGATGTTCTTAATATCCATACTTTTTTCTGTTTTACGGCTGCAAAAGTAAGCAAAAAGTTTTGAACTTCAAACTATTTATGCTACTTTTGCATTCTAAAAAGTAAAAACAAGTAATATTCCATATTTATCAGATAGAAACGATGGCAGAATCATTAAAGGAAAAAACCGCCAAGGGATTGTTCTGGGGAGCGATGAACAGTGGCTCTACCCAGGTACTCAATATCCTCTTTGGCATCTTCTTGGCGCGTTTGTTGTCGCCAGCCGATTATGGTATCATCGGCATCCTCACCATATTCACCCTGATAGCGGGCAATCTGCAGAGTAGCGGGTTTACCCAGGCACTGGTGAATATCAGGAAACCCACCGACAACGATTATAACTCGGTGTTCTGGTTTAATGTCCTGGTGAGTCTTACCATGTATGTGGTGCTCTTTTTCTGTGCGCCGCTGATAGCAGATTTCTTCCATCAGCCTTGTCTCACCTCCCTGTCGCGCTTCGTGTTCCTGAGTTTCTTCATCTCTTCGTTTGGTATCGCCCAGAACGGATATATGATGAAGAACATGATGAACAAGGAGATTACCATCGTTAATTTCATGGCTCTGATCAGTTCGAATGTCGTGGGACTGGTACTGGCATTCAACGGCATGGCTTACTGGAGTCTTGCCTGGCAGCAGGTTATCTTTATCCTCGTGCTGAATATAGGAAGATATTATTATACGGGATGGCGCCCGAATTTTCATATCGATTTCGGACCGGTAAGGAAGATGTTCGGATTCAGCGTGAAACTCCTGGTTACCAACATTATCAATACGGTGAGCAACAATGTATTGACCTTTGTCTTCGGCAGGTTCTATCCGATTAATGATGTGGGTAACTATAGTCAGGCATACAATTGGGACACCAAGGCTAATTCGTTTGTTGCCAATACGGTGGGACAAATAGCTCAGCCCGTCTTGGCTTCTATCCAGGACGATAAGAACCGCGAGTTGCTGGTGTTCAGAAAGATGCTCCGTTTCACGGCATTCCTTTCTTTCCCCTTGATGTTTGGCTTGACTTTGGTATCACGCGAATTCATCCTGATTACGATTCATGAGAAATGGATAGCCAGTGTGCCGCTGTTGCAGATTCTCTGTGTGAGCGGTGCCTTTATGCCTATTTACACGCTTTATCAGAATCTGGCTATCAGCAAGGGGCGTTCTGATGTATATATGTGGTGCAACATCGGTCAGGTAGTGGGTTTGCTCGCCTTGGTGTTGTTCTGTCATCAATATGGCATCCAGACCATGGTGATAGCCTATACCGTGTTTATCATCGCCTGGCTTTTGGTCTGGCAGTGGATGATGAAGCGTGTTGCCGGATTGCGGTTCCTGAATGTGGCAAAGGATATACTGCCATTCATGCTCTGTGCAGCAGCTACGATGGTAGTTACCTATTTCATGACCCGCAGCCTGCAGAACATCTATCTCCTGCTGCTGGTTCGTCTGCTGGTTTCAGCCACCATCTACTTCTGTATCATGAAACTGCTGAAGGTGCAGATATTAGAAGAGTGTATAGCTTTCTGTAAGCGAGGTAGATAAGATTCACCCTCTTGACAGGTACCCCCTTTTTGATGAGGCTGATGATGAGTCGGATGAGGCAACTCTTAGGCTTGTAGTCGAGTGCCTGATCCACCTTTTCGAAGGCTACCTGTGCGTTTGCCGCCCAGCGGTAGGCATTGACGATGCCTATCTCTGTGGCTCTGAGGTACTGATGTTCCGTATCGTTCTGCTCGAAAAAATCGATGAGTCGGCGGGTTGACTTGAAGTATGACAGGAGGTTCTTTTCTGAGATGTTGTGATTGTAGGAATTCTCATTGTCGGTACGGTAATAATATACTGCATCATCAATGTTCACCTTTTTGCCGTAGAACATAAACTGGGCATTCCAGAAGAGATCTTCCGCATAGTTGATGCCCTCTTCAAAGAATATCCTGTGCTCCATGATGAGCGAACGCTTATAGATTCTGCCCCACAGCCGGTTGGTGATGATGTTCTGACAAACAAGTAGTTTGAGCAACTTCTCATCAGAAACTTCAAAAGGTTTCTGGAGCATTCCTGCCTTTCCATCGCACCACTCCCGGTAGCCGCCATCAATCAGGTCGGCATGGCTACTATCTGCCTTTCCTGCCAGTTTCTCCACAGCATCTTCCGGCAGCATGTCATCGCTATCGGCAAATAAAAGATAGTCGCCTGTAGCTGCCATCAGTGCCGTCTGTCTTGCGGCACCCACGCCCCGGTTTCTGTCGTGGTGGATGATGCGTACCTGTTGTGCTCTTCCCGGATATTCTTTCAGGAGCGATTGTAGGATACCGATACTTTTATCGGGGGTACAGTCATCTACAAAGATGTATTCGATAGACGCATACGACTGCTCGAACAGTGAACGGGCGCACTGTTCGATATATTTTTCTACTCCATAGATAGGGGTTAAGATACTTATTTTCAGCATGATGGTTTTAATCTAAGATACTTTTTTATCTTGTCGGGTTCTCTTTTTTTATCTTGTGAGATACTCGAATATCAGCGTGCTGTTATAGAAGAACAGGAAGATGGTGATGATGGCGAGTCCTCCACGAAGATAAGGCAGATATTTCTCCTTACAGTTTCTGATGATATATCCGATACAGATCGGAATGATGAACGCCCAGTGGGCAGCCATGATATAAACCTCGTTCAGTCCGAATCCCATGACCAGATGAATGAAGGCATCGCATGCCACCCATGAGGCAGTGAGCCAGAGAAAGGCTGATTTTCTTCCCATCCAAAAGCCCATACACAGCAGAATCACGATGATACCCTCTATGATATAAGGAACGGGTGTCTGGTATTTCACGAATATCGGGCGGTGGCTGTGGATATCTTCCAGAAGATGTTCTCTGTGCAGGATAAGCGATTCGCCAAAAACGTTTTCTACCAGTGATTCTGAACGGGAGATAGACATATCTGCCCATGAAAGCATGCCTCGTTTCTGGATATTCTTGCCAGCGATGGCCTTATCGTGCTTCTGTTTCTGGTCCATCTTAGCCCTAAAAGTACTGTCTTTAGCAGCCTTTTGGGCAACGAGTCGTTCTCCTTCCAGGCGGTTCGGAATGATGAATGCCTTGTTCTGGTAGATGCCTGCAGCCCCTATCAGAAGGGTAGGCAAGATGATGCCCAATGCCAGATATTTCGGGCGGAAGAGTTTTTTGCCATTGGTAAAGAGGGCGGCAAGGAAGGTCTTGGCGCCATTGCTCAGCGTGATGCCTGCCGTGAAGAAAAAGAGCAGGGCTGTTTGCCACCAAGGCACGCAACCGTATCAATGGCGTCAAATTAGGATCCTTGCGTCTTCGCAACTTATATGGTATCAACATCACCCGTGTGACTCGTGCCGGCATCGACTTGCTCGCATCACCTGATTTGCATTTACAGATGGGCGATAAACTGACCATTGTGGGAGAAGCCAATTCGGTAAACAACGTCGGGAAAATATTAGGAGACGAAATTAAACGTCTGCGCGAACCTAACATATTGGCGATATTCATAGGATTAACATTGGGTGTCGTAATTGGTTCCATTCCTATTTCCATTCCTGGAATGTCCATGCCAATTAAATTGGGAATTGCAGGAGGTCCAATTATTGTCGGTATATTAATGGGCGCATTCGGACCGCGCTTGCACCTGACAACTTATACCACACAAAGTGCGAATCTTATGGTAAGGCAACTGGGCATCGTCGTCTATTTGGCTGGATTGGGATTGGAATCCGGAGCCCATTTCTTCGAAACCGTCTTCCGTGCAGAAGGACTTTTATGGATTGGTTTGGGTTTTGCCTTGACAATTGTCCCCGTTTTGATAATTGGTTACATCGCTTCCCGCTTCTTCCAAATATCTTATGCCAAGAATGTGGGAATGTTATGTGGAAGCATGGCTAATCCGATGGCATTGAACTATGCTAATTCAACCGTAAATGGAGACGAACCATCTGTGGCTTATGCAACTGTCTATCCGCTTTCCATGTTTGTACGCGTGATATCAGCCCAGTTGGTCATTCTCTTGTTCCAATAAGAACTTTGCGGCAACGTAACAAAACTTTCTCTTGGGGAGAAATGGTTGTGGCGAAAAGATAAATATCGCCTCCTTCTTTCACTTTGCATTTTTTGCGGAATTCCTCAACCGATAAGGGGAAATTACGGACTGTGACATTGGCTTTAGGAATGGATTTGGATAATGTCTTAGCCACTTTACTAGAGAAAGGAATGAGTTCATCCACCTCAAAGATGCGTCCAGGAAAATTTTCCACGAAAGTATCCGAAGTGTAAAGATGGCTATTGGGATGAACTTTGCCTAATGAATAATACAAAGAGATGGATTTAAATGCTCCCGCTTTCAATATGGAAGCATTAGGCTCATATAAATATTTCTTTATTTCCGGTGCATAGATGGCAGAAGCAGCCAATTCCTCTTCCATTTTAAATGAAAATAGCTGGGGAATGGGATCAGCCGCCTTATAATTGACACAATAAATCAACGGAGTCTCTACCTGTTCACGCCCCATGACAAACAACAGTTCCTTACATTCATTCTTCACAGAAAGCACATGGACAGATTGGACTCCTTGGAGTATATCCGTTCTTTTTCTTGAAATCGGATGTAA
>OLNF01003149.1_pt1 | contig 12231 bp, 14 predicted proteins | sample 1673061 | NCBI WGS metagenome assembly OLNF01 (sample SAMEA3136751, study PRJEB25190) | human gut metagenome | reverse complement strand
GACTCCCAAAAGACAGTCTCGAGAGGAGCCGTGCATGGACCCCAACAAGCGCCCCGACGATATGGTGCGTATCACCACTCCCGAGCTCGCCCAGGCATTCATCGCCGAGAAGATCGAGGAAATTCGCGCCCAGGTCGGCGACAAGAACGTCCTGCTCGCCCTTTCGGGCGGCGTTGACTCCAGCGTCGTCGCGGCCCTTCTCATCAAGGCTATCGGTAAGCAGCTCATCTGCGTGCACGTGAACCACGGCCTCATGCGCAAGGGCGAGAGCGAGCAGGTCGTCGACGTCTTCCGCAACCAGCTCGACGCCAACCTGGTGTACGTCGACGCCACCGACCGCTTCCTGAACCTGCTTGAGGGCGTCGAGGAGCCCGAGCGCAAGCGCAAGATCATCGGTGCCGAGTTCATTCGCGTCTTTGAGGAGGAGGCCCGCAAGGTAGGCGACCAGGTGAGCTTCCTGGCCCAGGGCACCATCTATCCCGACATCCTTGAGTCCGACGGCGTCAAGGCCCACCACAACGTGGGCGGCCTGCCCGACGACCTGCGGTTCGAGCTGTGCGAGCCCGTCAAGCTGCTGTACAAGGACGAGGTGCGCGTGGTCGGCCGCGAGCTCGGCCTGCCCGAGAACATGGTCGAGCACCAGCCCTTCCCCGGCCCTGGCCTGGGCGTTCGCTGCCTCGGTGCTATTACCCGCGACCGTCTCGAGGCGCTGCGCGAGGCAGATGCGATCGTTCGCGAGGAGATTGACCAGGCAGGGCTTACCATCTGGCAGTACTTTGCTGTCGTGCCCGACTTCCGCGCCACCGGCGTGCGCGAGGGCAAGCGCGCCTACGACTGGCCGTGCATCATCCGCTGCATCAACACCGTCGACGTCATGACCGCCGAGGTGCCCGAGCTCGACTGGGCGCTGCTCAAGCGCATCACCGCCCGCATCACCGCCGAGGTTCCCGGCGTGAACCGCGTCCTTTACGACCTCACGCCCAAGCCCGTCGGCACGGTGGAATGGGAATAGTAAAAATACGTGCAATGCACGTGCATGACAGGCTAGATAGCACCCATGGCGCACTGCATCATGGGTGCTATCTTTGTCTATGGGAGCAGGTCACGGTGCATTCCGGTCGCCACGTGACGGATATCCGTCACGCCATGACGGATTCCAGGAACATACCGCCAAACGCATAATGTTGCGAGAATATTGACTTGCATAATATTGCGAACTATCATAATCGCAAAATGATGCGAAAGAATAATTCACCCGAGATGAGAGGATATCCATGGTCGACGCGCTGGAGATAGGCTACGCCATAAAGGACAGGCGCGCTGAATTGGGGATGACCCAGGCTCAGCTGGCAGAGGACGCGGGCGTGTCGAAGCGCTGCCTTTGGTCGCTGGAGCTGGGACAGAACCCTGGCGTGCAGCTGGACAAGCTCACCGCCGTGCTCGGGGGCCTGGGGCTGGGGCTGGAGCTGACCGCCGGGAACCCCTCAGATGAGCCGCAAGCTGAGCAGTTGGGTATCGGAGGGCCTGCGGCTCGCGACCATGCCTCCGCAGGCGCTCTCTCCATCCTGACGGGAGGTGCGCGATGACGGCCGGCATCCTCGACGTGCTCATCGCCGGCAAGCTCGCAGGAACCCTTTCCCAGGACGGGGACGGCTCGCTTTCCTTCGCCTACGAGAGAGGCTACCGCAGCGTTCCGCTGTCGTCGTCCATGCCGCTTTCCACCAGGCCCTACTGGGACAAGGTCGTGCTGCCCTACCTCTGGGGGCTTTTGCCGGAGGACCCGGCCGTGAGAAGGTATATCGCCGCCGAGGCCGGCATCTCCCCCAACAACCCCTTCGCGCTCCTCGGCGTCATCGGCCTGGACTGCCCCGGCGCGGTGCAGTTCGTCCCCCAGGGTTCCGACGCCTACCGCGATGAGCGCCTCGTTGCCGTGAGCGGCGCCGAAATCGCCCGGAGGCTGGCCAAAGGCCGACAGGATGGCGCCGGCTGGATCGCCAACGACGAGCATTGGAGCCTCGGCGGTCAGCAGAGCAAGTTCGCCTTGCGGCGCATGGGCGGCAGGTGGTACTCCTGCGAGGGCTCTGCGGCAACCACCCACATCCTGAAGAGCGGCGTGCGCGGACTGGCCCATCAGGCTCTCAACGAGTACGTCTGCATGCGGCTAGCGAGAAGCCTAGGCGTGCCTGCGGCAAGTGTCGAGTATCTTGAATTCGAGGGCGAGGGCGGCGTGGAGCCCGCCATCGTCATCGAGCGCTACGACCGTCTGGTCGAGGGGAACAGCGTGACGAGGCTCCATCAGGAGGATCTCTGCCAGGCCCTAGGATGCCTTCCCGACAACAAGTACACCATGTACGGCGGGCCGAACTGCGCCGAAGTGCTGGGGCTCCTCACCTCGACCGGGCCCACTGCCCAGGCAAACGCCGCGGGTTTCCTGCAGATGCTCTTCCTCAACTACCTGCTCGCGGCGACGGACGCGCACGCCAAGAACTACTCCATCATGCTTGCCGCCGACGGGTCGCACAGGCTGGCGCCCATGTACGACGTGGCATCCATCGCCCCCTACGTCGAGGGGGCGAGGTTGAAGGTCAAGCCGCCCAAGCTCGCCATGTCCATCGGCGGCGAGAACCGCGCAGGCCGCGTTTCGGCAAACGACCTTGCCAAGCTGGTCGAGCAGTGCGGCCTCGAGCGGTTCGGCATAACCGCCGAGGGCTGCCGCGACTTGCTGGCGCTCTACGCCGAAGAGATCCCCGGCAAGCTGGCCCAGGAGTTCGACGCTCTGGAGAATACGGGGTCGGCCGACGCCGCCAGGGAGCTCAGGGGGCGCATGGAGGAGCCGATCGCGCAGCTGTGCGCAAGGTCGCTGAAAGGACTGAGGAGCTAAGCACCACGTCCTCGCGGCCGCTGAGCGAATCATGGGAAACGACCGATAAAGATGCGGAAGAGCCCCTCCAGCGGGGGCTGGGATGGAGGTCGGTTACTCGACCCCGCAGCTGAAGGCGTTGATGTGGTGCCTCAGGAGTGCCCTGTCGGTGCTCACGACCAGCGTGTCGATGATGTCGAAGCGGACCTGGATTTCGCCGTCGGGCGAGTTGACCGCGAGCCAGGAAGCCGCCGCGATCTCAAGGTCGCCGCGCTTGACCTTGCCGCCCTCGAAGCCGCCCTCGCCGTACTCGGTTGCGGTGACGTCGATGAAGACCAGGGTGTCCTCGTCGCTGGCAATCAGGTCGATCCGGGTTCCCTCGGGGGAAGTCCAACCGGTCTCGAGAAGCTCGTATCCCTTGCGCTCGATGAAGCGGGTGGCTGCCTTGACTGCCTTCTCCTGAAGTTCGAAATTGCTCATGATGGCCTCCGTTTGTTCGCGGCCGACCCCTTTGGCCTACCTTGCGATCCGGAAGCCGCTCAGGTTCTGGCCAAGGGCAAGAAGTGATGCGAAAACCCGGCAGGGCCCGAGTTTCGCGCAGCAAAAGTTTTTCGCGCCTTGCCTGATGCGCCTGGTTCTGAGCGAGCGTTGCGGAGCCAAGGAAAGGCGAAGGAGGCATGCCTGACGGAGGCGTGGGCGACGAGATCGGGAGATGTCAAAAGGCCGACCAGCCGATCGTGGGCAAGGGTCCACGGCCCGGTGTGCTGAGGAATTGCAGCCTGATTGCCGCAGAGGGCCCGTCGTCTACGACGTCACTGCTACCTATAGGGTTGACAGGATGGCATGGCAAAGCGTGCTTGCTGGCGAAGGTGATGCGCAGGCGGCTCCGAGGGCAATCGGGGCTTTAACCCGAGGACATGCCGTGAGCGGGAGACAATTCACGGCACCGCATCCTTCAGCGTTGGGGTCGCGTCCTCCTTGTCAGGCCCTCTTGGCCGTATGAGCCGAGTGTGCCAGGGGCTCTTCCCGTGCCGGCCGTTCCCATGATTTGCCCTCAAGCCCGACATTCCGCTGATTCGATACGGGAGGCCTTGCCTTTGACTGATGATATTGATTTAGTGATGAGTGACCCGCAGCCAGTATGTGTCGCAATTGCAAGGTAGACTTTCGGTTGTCCAGCGCAATGGACAGGATTGATGATGAATTAAGCTAGCATGCCAATGCACGGAAATGTGATTTCAAGTCAAGTTCGCATAATTTGCTTTGGTGTATAGTTAGGTTTTACGATCGCGCTGGTTTAGCGGCTACCGCATTCTTGGCGATTCGTTGAATTACCGAGAAACGAGGCAAAATGGCATCCAAGCAGAAAAACCCACTTTTGAAGCCAGTCCTAAAGTGGGTAGGTGGCAAACGTCAGCTGTTGGCGGATATTTCGCCGTTGATTCCGTCATCCCCATCTTTGTACGTTGAGCCTTTTGTCGGCGGCGCTGCAGTCCTTCTCTCAAAGCAACCCGTGAAGGCTCGGATCAATGATGCCAACAAGGAACTCATCAACGTCTATAGAGTCATCAAAAGGAATCCAGATAAACTGTTGGAGCAGTTGGCCATTCATGCTGAGCTGAACTCCAGCGACTACTATTATGAGATTCGCGCCTTGGATCGCTCCCAGCAATACAACGAGCTGACGGACGTCCAGAAAGCAGCAAGAATCATCTATCTGAACAAGACGTGCTACAACGGCATGTTCAGGGTCAACTCGCAAGGGCAAATTAATGTTCCCTATGGCAAGTACAAGCATCCAAACATCGTGAATGAACCGGGCATCCGAGCTCTCTCTGCTTATTTGGCAAATGATATCGAGATTCTTTGCGGCGATTATGCAGATGCATTAATCGATCTGCCAAAGAATTCCTTCGTTTATCTCGATCCCCCTTACATGCCCATCTCTTCCACATCGGCTTTCACTGGTTACACGGAATCCGGATTCGATTTCGATGAGCAGGTAAGGCTCAGGGACGAATGCGCAAAGCTGCGTGAGCAAGGGATATCGTTCTTACAGTCCAACAGCGACTGCGAGGCCGTGAGGGACCTGTATCGAGGCTTCAAAATCACAACCGTGCAAGCAAAGCGCTCGATCAATTCGAAGGGCAGCGGACGCGGGGCGATAAATGAGGTGCTTATCAGTGGCTAATATCCCCGGCGGATACGGAAAAACGGAATATGCCTGGATAAAAATCCTAGACGACAACCCCCTGATCCTTGAGAAAATAGCCTCTGAAGGGCTATATGAAATCAGCGCGAGCAAAATAAAAGAGTACCGAGAGCCACGCTTGATGACCAAGCACGATGCATCAAGCGGTGTTCCCAATCCGCTTAGCAAGAGAAGTCTGAACGTCCTTCCAGTATCAAGAACGTCATACGTGCTGGGAGGGTTCTTACTGTTTGAAAGGTTTCCCGATCTGTCGGACTTGAAGCCGAAACACTTCCCGATGCCTGACTATGAGACCCTCAACAGCGATACCATAACCAGCGAAGCAAACGCTATCAACGCGCTCCTTGTCAGCGGAATCCTTGAGGATTTTCTCGATGAGGAAAACGTTGTCGAGACCTTTAACGGAAGAATGGGATCGGGCGACTTTTCCTTTTCCGTCGATACTGTTTCTGGCGAACCGCAAACCGTCGACGTACATGGCGCACAGATTGAGATAGATGGCGGGTTCGAGACCGCTGACTCGGTCATCATCATGGAAGCCAAAAACGTTCGCTACGAGGACTTCCTTGTCCGCCAGCTCTATTATCCGTTTCGTAAGTACCATGCATTCGTGAATAAGCCCATCAGGCTTGTGTTCTCCCAATACACCGACTTCACGTACTATTTATTTGAGTACAGGTTCTCGGATCCGAACAACTATTCTTCAATCGAACTAGTGAACAAGGCAGCCTATTCGCTCTTCGACACCCAAATTACTTCCTCAGAGATTTGGGATGCGTTTGAATCAACGCATGCGTTGACCGATGACAATCAGGCCGACACCGACGTCCCGTTTATCCAAGCCGACAGGGTAGATCGCATCATCTCTCTGATGGACAAGCTCTCGGGTGAGCCAGATGGACTTCGAACAGAAGAGATTGCGGAATTCATGCAAATCACGGATCGACAGGCAGCGTATTACCCAGCAGCCGGGTCATATCTTGGGTTGTTTGACAGAACGACTCGCGGCGTAACAAAGCTCTCGAAGAGAGGGCAACGCGTAATATCCATGATGTATCGCGATCGACAACTTGCAATGGTTTCCGCCATGTTCGAGCATCAAATATTCAGGGATCTGTTTCAAGAAACCTTTACAAGCGGAGTACTCCCAGAAAAGAGAAGGGTGATTTCCCTGATGAAACAGTATAACGTTTGTAATCCCGGTGAGAAGGGAGCAATGTACAACAGGCGCTCCCAGACCGTGCTCTCGTGGTTGAAATGGATTATGGGTCTCGCAGACGAGGAATAGGAAGTCATGCACAAATTGGGTGCGAAATGGCGCATTATCCCCTTCTCACAAATATGCGCCATTCCCAATTAGCGTTATTTGCCTTCGTGCAAGGCAGACTCTTCAATCAGCCTGCAATGTGCTTTGAAAATGAACTCCTCTATGTCCTTCTCGGACATCACGTCAAGAAGCATACAACTTGCCTTTTTGGAGACTTCAGAGGCCAGCTTCCTGTATAGACTATTGTTTTCGGGGCCGTCGTGCATCTCTAACGCACGCTTTTCGGCTTTGAGTGCTGCCAAAATAAGCTTTTTCTCGTTTGAGTACGTGCGCCAGGAATATTCCCTGTACCTCAAGGGGTTATCAATAACGAACCTTGTGTGCTCGTATTTATCCTCAAGCGACTCATCAACGCTGTTAGCGACACGGTAAAACGTTCTGGAGAGAACACCAAACATCAAGCTACGATGGTTGCTTTGAGAATGAAGCCAGTGGTCTTTGAACGTTGACTCCTTTTTGACGGGCATATACGCGAGTGCGGCCTTATATCCTTTCTCGAAATTAACCCACATCCAAAATCGTTCATCGGAGAGAACGTATTGAGGGAGATCCTTAAGACGCTCATAGAGCAAGACCGAATTGTTGAAATCGGTCTCCCTATCCTTGGACCCATCTGGAACGGCTAGCTCAAAATCCTCAATTTCGTACTTCTTCGTTACGTAGATTTCACCTGGAATGTAGCTGCGCAGCCATTGGGGACTGTCTGGGTTTTCATTCAGTTTTTTTACTACCGTGCCAATATTTGAACGAAGCGTGTCGACAGCTTCGTCAGACATGTACTTGATATTAATTGTTGCCATCATCCGCCCCACTTTCATCTTCCGATTCTTGCAAGCCACCAACAAGGATGTCGTTAAAAATGGCCAATCCCTTACATGACGCATTATTGAGCACCGTTTGTGCCAATTCGAATGGCGGAGTACTAACGAATGCTTCAAAGTCCAGCTCCTTGTCCAGTGCGCGCTTGTAGCTCAGCATGACAGCATTGAGCCAATTCCATCTGTCCAGGGCCTCGTCAAGATCTTCTTCACCGTTTGCAATCATCTCTTCTCTAACGTCTGACAAACAGCCTGCTAGGGCGGGGATAGCAATCATCGAGAAAGAGATGTCGTTATATGCAGAATGCATCTTCATATTGTCATAGCATGCGTACTGCTCTTCAGGCAATTGAATGATGATGTTTCGCGGACGACTCTCGTATTTGACAAGACTATCAAGGGTGTCCTTCTTTACGATAGTAAAGATCGATGCCGTTCTGTCGTCTTTTGACTCGTCAATGTCAACATTGAAGTCGATACCGTCATCTGCGGCGAGAATGTCGAATTTGTCGATGCGGAAAGACAGCCCGTCATAAACCGGAAGGAGCTGTGTAGGCGCAAAGGATTCGATATCAACCGCTGCATAGAGGTAGCAGGAGACAGTCACGGTGCCCTTTAGACGTCCTACTGGTATTGCAATATCCTGCGGAGTGCTGGTTGCCGGAAAACTGTTCCTGAAGCAGCCGGAAGCGCACTCGACGATAAACGCTCCTTTCACCAAACCTTCCGAGCACAGTTTGTTTAGGTAGGTATCTAGCAGCACATAATGCGCATTCTTCAGGATAAGGTTATGGCCATCGTTGACAGGGGAACCCTGGTCATCCACATCGAAGCTCTGGCGAAACAGGCAGTTTGGACGATAGCCAGATAGATCCTGGTTGGCGTTAAGGACTGGATATGGGAAATTTCGATTACCTATACGCATTCATAATCACCTCACTTGAGAAGAGTTCGTTGCTTTCTACGGTGTATTCAATTCGGTAATCCTGCCCCTTGCGAAGCGTGACTCCAATTACTGTGCCATTATCAACCGCATGGGTAACGCCGTTGACTCGTGCTTCCTTGATTGCAACGGGGAATTTATCCCGTCCTTCTCCGCACATTCTGAGAGAGAAATCACATAGATCCTCGTCAAATTCCGAGGTGAAAATGCATGCGTACTTCCCTCGTCTTCCATCAAGCGCAACATTTGTAAACTTCATACCGTTGAGGGATGTCTTCTTGAGAACCTGGCCTTGTCCTTCACCGACGTGGGCTTCGCCAGTATCTTCCGAATGAGGAGTTGGGTTCGGATTTCCATGCCCTTTATCGGGAACCCTGCCTTCCTCTCCTTCGCCCGATCCTTCTCCTTCACCAAAATCGAGAGATGACCCGTTTTCTCCCGTCTTTACGGTTTTTGGTACTCGAACCTTCGAAAACCTAATCGGCGTTACGACTGGCTTGTCCTCTGAAATCGTTTCACCTTTCGACTCGCCAAAATCGTCTTGAGAAGGAAGGTATTCTCCAGCACCGACAATATCCGTCGATTCACCAGAGCTGTCGCGAAGGCGCTCAATGATGTAGTCTCGGGCACCATTCGTGAGACCCTTCAAAGTTTTTCTGACAAGTCTTTTCTCGTCCGGATAGTTGTTCAGACGGTTGATTTCCCAATCCGTATGCTGAGGATTCTCGATTTTTCTAAGTCTATTGTTCACTTCACCTTCTTCGATAACGCACAGAGCCGAGAAAGGAAGGATGGCACCCGTTGTAGTGTGCTTGATTTTCATATATGGATAACGAACCATCACGCATTGCTTTGTGGCCTTCGAAGCCTCGTTTTGCCGATACTCCTTCATATAGATGGTTATTTCCTCGTCATCCACAGAAAAGGTATCTACAATTATATCTTCCCCACCGTTGAGAAGCTCGAATTGGGCGCGAATCCCTTTGATGGCCTTCGGCTTGGAATAAGAGTCGAAGTCGGCGGCAGATACGATTGAAGACACGGTGTCCTTTGATATTTCTATGCCGTCAACGTTAACCTCTAGCTTTCCTCGAAGAATAGCCACCATAAAGCTCTCGAGCGTTTTGACAACTATTTCCTTTTGCCAGTCAATATGCGACTCGGCGCTGAACCCTATCAGATAAACATCAGTTCCGCTTTGGTCTTCATTGCGATGGAAAGAGGGATCGAGGCTCAACTCGTAAGACAGAGGATCGTTCCATTCCTCAACTCCATAGAATCCCGACCCCGTTGTCATGAGACGTGCATCCTCAACTGTGGGGACTGAGCGAAGCTTGCAGATTCCAATATGACCGCAATACCCATCGATGGTTCGAGTTGAATAGAACACAGTGTTAGTCGAGCTGACGACGAACGAGGCAAACTTGCCGATTCCCTTGGAGCCGCCAGACGAAACGGCCTTATCGCTGACGCCGGAGCCCTTGGTTATTTTATAGAAGGGGGTATCTTTGCTGGAGCTCTCACACCCGTTATTCCGGTGGTGTTGAAATCACTAATTCGCATGCATGTGATAGTGTCGCGGTCGACGCTTTCAACCAGTTTTTCCAGTGCCTGGCCCTCTTGCTCCGAATCCTTTTTGTAGTCATAGCATGCATGAATCTGCTCTGCCAATGCTTCTATTCCAGGAATTGCCCTCCTCGGCACATCAAACGTGCTGAATTCAACGCGAACCGGCTTATCGCAATCTGGATTCTGAGCATCAATTGAGTTTTGGCAGATTTCACGAGCGAGGGAAGACATCGGATCCTTTTTGAAGGTTTCCATATCGCTGGTGTCTAAGCCGTTCTCAACGCCATATCCGTTTGTCGGGAATCTCCACTTCGCATTATCCATAACAGCCCCCTATAGTCGAAACTTTCTCTTTGATCCTTTTTGAGGTTCAAACTTTTTCCTCTGAGTATCCAGTTCTTCTTGAATGGCATCGAAGATCGCATCAACCTGTTCTTGCGTGTATTCGTAGTGATACTGATTAGACAAGTTTCCCAACAGCCTGATGGTGTCGATAATCTTGTTAGTACGAGCTTCTGCCAAACGCGAAAACTTCTCGCTCTTTTGCTCCGCCATGACTATCACCTCGATAAGAGAATACCTTAAATTTCTAATATTCGCAATATATTAGAAATATCCAATTTATATTTTTGATTGTTTCAAACAGTAGTGTGGACACTCACGTTCGGTATTAGGAAAGGATCATGATGTTCCCACAAGAATATTCCTATCGCCTTGTCTCATTCCGTGACTCAGACGAGCTTCAGTCTCGCCCAAGAACCCGTGACTAAAAATTGACGGCGCGCCCGAGCGCCGTATTTTGATAACAGGCGTCATCGAGACTGATGGTATCGAGGAATCGGGACTGTGGCTCTCAGCCCATTTCTACGACGCCGGTCAGCAAGAAACTGATGCTGCGGCAGAACCCGTTGCCTTTAGGAAGCGCGGTTGGAAGTTTCTGCTGGCTGAAGCTGGAGAAGTTGAGGAGATCGAGCCCTTTTCCGTTGGTGGAACCGTGTTTCTGCAGCAGGTCCTGGGCGAGCTGATCTGTATGGAGATTTTGAACGACAACGCAGCAATCTGGCTGGAAACCCCCATGGCTACAGCATCAGCCAGCGCATCGTGGCGCTGTTCAACGCAATAAGGGGCTGGATGTCAGTCGAGGGTGCCGACTGCGAAGAAATAGCACGGAAATGCGGCTGCGACTATTCACTCATTACCAAGCTGCAAGCACTGACCATGATCGAGCAGCCCTTAGATGACGATGAGCCTGACAACGCCGAAGAAAACTGGATGGAAGGATTGATAGATGAAGACATTGATTAACGGCATCGGAATCTTCGTCCGCTTCCCGATCAAAGCGGTATTCAGATTTATGTAGGAGGACTACTGGAAGTTCCTCGAAAGGGCAAGGGAGCACGGCATGGAATTCGATGACCTCCTCGCAACCCTGCGCCCCGGAGAGGAGGCGGCGGAACCCGAAGAAAGCAATGATTCCAATCCCGTGCTTGGTTTTGCCAAGATGGTAGGCAAGACCATCGGGAGGGCTGCCGCCGATGGCGCGAACGGCATCAACCAGGCCGTCGTCCTCCATCAGAAGGCGGGCGAGATCCGCGACCAACGCTACCAGTACGCTGTGAAACGCTTCTACCACGAGAAGCTCAAGAGCTTTGTCGAGGCGTAGGAATGAACGATTTCGACAAGGGGTTCGAGTTCTCCGCGCGCCATGCCGCCGCCGTGCCCGCCGGGATGGATGCTGCGAGCTGGGTGAACAGCGTGGAGGCCGCCATCGAGGAGCTGTACTCCGCGATGAACTCCTACGACCACTACAAGAACAGCAAGGCGGCGCAGGACTCCCTCAAGGGGTTCCTGGCAGAGGAATGGGCCTTTGGGACGGCGAACGTCGACGCTGCCGTTAAGAGGGTCGACGCAAAGGGCATCAGGCTCGACTCGCACGACCTCGGGTCTGCAGATGTGGCCTGGGGCGCCGATCAGTACCAGCTCAAGTTCCTGACCGACCCGAAGAACATCGCGCGCAAGCTCGCGACGACGCTTCGCGATTCGTACAACGGCAGGCCGAAAAGATATGCGGATCTCTCTTTTGACGAGTGGGCGGTCGAAAAGGGCTTCGCGGGCAAGACCCCAGACGACTTGCTCTACGGCGACATGGGCGGCCTGATCCCGTCGGACAAGCTTGAAGCAGCCAAGCAGTACACGCTGATGCGCATCGAGCGTGCGAAAGGCCGCGGCTTGGACGAAGAGGTGCGGCGCTGGACGAAGGTGTGCGACAGCCTGACGGACCGAATCGAGACCCCTGAGGGCGTCGAGGGCAGGCCCGTCACGAACGAGGAGATGCGCCGAAAGGCGATCGACGTCTCGAACAAGAAGAAGCTCGACCCTGCGGACGACGGCATGACCACGTCCCAACTAATCGCTGCGAGCGACATAGTGAAGCAATCGCTCAAGGCCGGCGGCACGGCCGCCGCCCTGAGCGCCGCCCTGAGCGTTGCCCCCGAGATCTAC
>OLNF01003147.1_pt1 | contig 12236 bp, 12 predicted proteins | sample 1673061 | NCBI WGS metagenome assembly OLNF01 (sample SAMEA3136751, study PRJEB25190) | human gut metagenome | reverse complement strand
GACCTGCCGCACCAGCGCAAGGCTGGGCGTGGTGCCGCCGATGATCAGGTCGGCGTTGCTGCCGTTGCCCCCTACGATGTCAAGGATCGAGCCTGGGACCTTGCCCGGACGGGTGGTCCCTTGGGGCGTGGTGGTCCCGGCCAGGGTGCTGCTGGGGGTGTCCGGCGTGTTGTCCTGGAAGAGGTAGTCGGCCCGGTCCTGCTGCTGGGGGCGGCTGGCCTCCTCGGCCTCCCGGTCCTTTTCCCAGAGGGCGCTGTCGTCCGTTTCGTCCCCCATGCCTTGCTCTGTGCGCTCCCCGTCGTCGGGGAAGAGGACCTGGTTGCTTTGCAGGGCCCGGTCACTGGCGAAGGGCTGGAAAACGGCGCCGCCCTGGTAATCCTGCACGGCGCAGGCCACGCCGATCACGGCGGCAATGGACAAGGGAAGCGCAACGGCCAACTTGCGAAGGGTCTTCTTTTTCATCGTGTTTCCTTTCTCCGCAGATACGCGCCCACGTTTCGCCGCAGGGCGATAAAGTCGATCGGCTTGGAGTAATGGCCGTTCATGCCGCTCTCCATCGACAGGCGCTCATCCTCTATGAAGGCGTCGGCGGACAGGGCGAAGATAGGGATCTCTGTGGCGTCCGACCGGTCCAAGGCCCGGAGGGCACGGGTGGCGGCGCGGCCGTCCAGGACGGGCATCTGCACGTCCATGAGGATAAAGTCGTAATAGTGTTCGGGCTTGGCCTGGAAGGCCTCCAGGGCCAATTGGCCGTTTTGGGCCACGTCGACCTTGGCGCCCATGCCCTCCAGCAGCTCCACGGCGATCATGGCGTTGATGTCGTTGTCCTCGGCCATGAGGATGCGGCAGTCCTGGAAGGCGTCCTCATACTGGTTTTGGTCCTCCGCCCGCCCGGTCACGCTGGCCTGCTCGTCGGCCTCCGCCTGGGGCAGGGTGAGGTAGACGGTGAAGTCCGAGCCTTTGCCGGGCAGGCTCTCCACCAAGATCTGCCCACCCATGAGATGGACCAGCTGGTCGGTGATGGCCATGCCCAGGCCGGTGCCGCCGTACTTCTTCCCGGTCTCGATGCTCTCCTGCTCGAAGGGGCGGAAGATGCGGTAGACAAAGTTCGGGTCCATGCCCTGACCAGTGTCGTGGACGCGCAGGAGCAGGTCCACGTTGCCCTCCCGGAGCATCATCTGGCGGATCGTCACGACGATCTCGCCCTGCTCCGTAAATTTCACGGCGTTGGAGAGAAAATTGATCATGATCTGACTCAGACGAAGCTCATCGCCCAGAAGCCAGTCGACGGTGACGCCCTCGAAATTCACGGCGTAGCGGATGCCGCGGGCGTCCAAGATCTTGGCGAACATATCGTAGAGCTTGTCTCCCATGGCCCGGAGGCTGAAGGGCTTGTTTTCCAACTCGACTTTTCCGGCCTCGATGCGGGACATATCCAGAATGTCATTGATGAGGGACAGCAGGTGCGCCGAGAGTTCGTTGGCCTTATCGAGGTACTGCATGGCCGGGTCCTGCTTCTGCATCTTACCCTCGGCCAAGGCCAGCATACCGATGATGCCGTTCATGGGGGTGCGGATCTCGTGGGACATGCGGGAGAGGAAGGTCGTCTTAGACTGGCTGGCCTCCTCGACCTGCATGAGCTTGGTCTTGTCGTCCTCCAGACGCTGGTGCTCGTGGGTGATGTCCCGCCCAAAGATCAGGTCATAGTTGTCGTTCCGGCTGCGATGGGCGATGAAGCGGACCCAGCGGCCGTTCTGCATTGCCGCCTCGGCCACCAGGGGCTTGGCCCCGTCCCAGTCCAGGTAGGTTTTCCAGCGCTGTCTGCGCTCCGTCTCATCGTCCAACCCAGCCAGCAGGCTGGCGGCATCCTCCCGCAGACGGGTGAGGGTCACGCCCAGCACCTCCCGCAGGTTGCCCACCGTGTACACGGGCATCCGGTCCCGGCGGCGCAGGAGGATGCAGACCTCCTCGCTCTGGCGCTTCCACTCCTGCAAGAAGATCGCTTCCGCGCCCCTGTCCTTGCCGGAGGGCTTGTGCTGGACCTTGCCCCACAGGAGCTTGCCAATGAGGTAGACCGCCAGTAAAATTTCTGCGCAGCCGACCAGCAGCAGAGGCAGATGCTCCCCCAGCGCAGCCAACAGATCCGTGATAAACGCCACAGGCAGCCCCTCCTCTCCCGGCGCAGGCGGGCTGGAAATCAGCAGCCACAGCGCCAAAGCTCCCTTGATTTTTAGGGTAGTTTTCTTGTTTTTAACAGAACTAGAAAGCTTATCCATCTGGTTTATCTCTTAAAAAAGAGCAATTCGTCACATTATAGTACAAAATGAGTAGGTTTTCAATCCTCTTCCCAGAATTCGGCGGCAAAGCGCCGGGATAATTTTTCTGCCCCAAAGCAGACACACAGCCCGGACGGCACATCATCATGCCAGTCCGGGCTGTGTGCTTTTAGGGATCACGACCCGTTGGGGGTCGGGTCACAGATGGAAAACGAGAGGGTCCGTGTCGCCGCATCCCATTCGCCTTGGAAGTTGCTCCACAAAAATCCCTCCGGCGAGTGGACCGGCCGGTTGAAATCGTGGAGCGGGAGCATGGGGTTCCCGTTGTAGAAGCGGACGATCCCCAGCAGCTCGTTGTCCCTTGGGGTCGGTTCGGCGTAAGCAAAATCCTGCTGGGACCTGCCGACCCAGTAGTCATTGCCCATCTGGAACTTGTAGCTCGTGTTCCCGCCGCTCACATAGAGGACCTGACGGGTCGGGAACCAACGCCAGCCGCCATCTACGCCGATCTCCGTGAACAGGTCCCGCGCATTGACGTAGATGCGCCCATCTGCCGCCAACATTCGGACCCGGTTCGTGACAAATGGCTCCGCACTCTCGCTCCCGTGGGGGTAGGCAAAGTACCGATACAGCTCCATGCTGGCCTGGATCTCTCCATCCCCTCGGTTATAGTCCAGTGCTCTGGCGACAGTCACCACCGCCTCGGCGCGGGTGGCGGTGCGCTTGGGTCCGAAGGAACCGTCGGGATAGCCGTTCATCACGCCATGCTGCGTGGCCAGCTTCACATAACCCTTGACCCACTCTTGAATTTCTGCATTGTCTGAGAAGGCCAGGTCTGCGGTGGAGACCGTCTCCGCAGCCCCCACAAAGCCCATGGCCCGGATCGCTTGCAGGGCCATGGTGTAGCGTCGGACGGGCAGGTCCGGGCCGTATTTGCCGCCGGTATGATCTGCCGGGACGAGAATGCCGGAGTAGATCGCCGCATCCAGCCAGCCCTGCTTGGTCAGCCAGTGTCCTTTCATATCGCTCAGGGTAGGCGTATAGGGTTCGATGTCCATGTACCCGCCCTTGTCATGGGGATAGGCAGCGATGGACTTCATCCAGGCCACGGTGTCGCTGTCCGGCGTGAGCTGAAAGGCGGCCAGGAGCATTTTCGTAAACTCCGCCTGGGTGATGGTGTCGTCGGGGTGAAAGCTCCCGTCCGGGTAGCCGTCCACCCAGCCCTCGGTCACGGCCTGCTCGATCTGCCGCTCGGCCCAGTGGCCCTGAATGTCGCTGAGCTTGGCCTTCTGTCCCGACGCCGGAGCGGCTGCCGCCGCCGGGATCAGCAGCGCCGCGGCCAGCAGGCCGCAGAGCAGGCGTTTCACATTTTTTCTCATGGTAAAACTCCTTCCAAACAAGATAAACTCCATGTATATCATACGGCAGCTGCTCTGCCGTGTCAATTTTCCGTTCTGGGCTTGCGGGTTTCTCGTTTCCGCATTATAATAGAGCAGTAATCATTCTCTACGCAGGATAGGAGGGAACTCTATGGCCACCACATACGGCGTCTATATCCACATCCCCTTCTGCAAAAGTAAATGTGACTACTGTGACTTCTACTCCCTGGCCGGGCGGGAAGAGGAAATGGACCACTATCAAAAGGCCCTCATCGCCCAGCTCAGGTCCTTTGCGCCCCGCTTGAAGGGACGGGTGGCGGACACCATCTATTTCGGCGGCGGGACCCCCTCCTACTATGGGGAGAAGCGCCTGCGGGAGCTGCTGGTGCTCATCCAGCGGGTCTTTACCGTCAGCCGCCAGGCGGAGATCACCGTAGAGTGCAACCCCGACAGCGTGGACTGGCGCTCCATCGCCCGCCTGCGCCGGGCGGGGGTGAACCGCATCTCCCTGGGCGCACAGACCGCCGACCCCCAACAGCTGCGCTGTCTGCACCGCATCCACTCCACCCGGCAAGTGGTCCAGGCCGTGGCGGACATTCGGCGGGCGAAGATCACGAACCTCAGCTTAGACCTGATCTACGGCCTGCCTGACCAGGATATGGCCAGCTGGCTAGACACCCTGAACAAGGCCATCGCCCTGGCCCCGGAGCATCTCTCCTGCTACGGCCTCAAGGTCGAGGAGGGCACCCCCCTGGCCCGGCAAGCCGAGCTGGGCCTAGAACTGCCCGATGGGGATGACCAGGCCGATTTTTACCTCGCCGCCGTGGACCGGCTGCGGCAGGCGGGCTACCATCAATATGAGATCTCCAACTTCTCCAAGCCGGGTAAGGAATCCCGCCACAACCTGAAATACTGGATGGGCCGGGAGTATGTGGGCTTCGGCCCCGGCGCCCACTCCTACTTCGACGGTCAGCGCTACGCCTACCCGCGGGACCTGTCCGGCTACCTGGCCGCTGGCGGCCTGGTGGCTCCGGTGGACGTTCAGCCCATCCCCCCCACAGAGCGGGCGCGGGAGTACCTGCTCCTGCGGATGCGGACCCGCTGGGGCATCGAGGAGTGGGAGTACCGCCGCAACTTCGGCTTGAACTTCGAGCCGATCGCCCGCAAGCTGGAGTTTTTCGAGCGCCACCAGTGGATCGTCCAGACCGACCACCGCTGGCACTTCACCCCCCAGGGCTACCTGCTCTCCAACACCCTTATCCTGGACCTGCTGGACGCCCAGTCCGGCACCTTCCAGGAGCAGAAGTATTGGAAGACCCTGCTGGGGAAGCCGGACAACACCTCAAAACCATAACATTTCACGTTCCAAAGGACCAGAGTTGCGTTGTCAACTCCGGTCCTTTCTTTCGTGAGAATGATTCTCAAATTGCACTTTGATCTCTTCATTGAGACTGGCATTCATCACAGGGATGCACTTCAAATCACACGCTTTCACCACAAGCGTCGCAATATCAGGTTTTTCTCCGCATTGGGGAAAATTGACGAGCCACGATGCATTCTTGCTGTGTGCGTCACAGATCCAGCCCTGCATTCCTCGATGTACGCCTTCTTTTGCATATTTCTCTCGTTCTGCGGTGACTTCCACACAGTCTAATTCTTTCATATTGTTTTTTATTTTCTCAGGAATCAATGACTTCTCCCTGCTGGAACGCCTTTTCCACGGCGTCCCGCCAGGAGGTCCCGAAGACGTGGTAGCGGGCGTGACCGGCGCTCAAGAAGCCCTTGCTGTCCACCGTCATAAAAGCCAGGTCCTCCGTGCCTGCGGAGATGTACACATGGTAAATGTCCCCCTCCTCCAGCATGTAGGAGCGTGGGCTTGGCCCCACCCAGAGCGGCACCGCCTGACGGGCGCTGTCTTGCAGGGCCTGCAAGGCCTGCGGGTCGGTCACTTCCACGACAGTCCGTCCATCTACGCCGGAACGGATGATGTGGGCATAGGTCGGGACGGCGTCCTGCTGCCGCAGCTTATGTAGCGGCTGGACCTGCCAGTTGATCGCCAGCAAGACCACCACGGCGCAGAGGATGATGATCCCGATGGTTCTTCCTTTGTGTTTCATGGTTCTCTCTCCTTCCACTCCGGCCTTTTTTATCCCATTCCCCAAGTCGCAATTTTCCACGCTCCGCCGTTCTCTCTCACCAAGACCCAGCTCCAATCTGTATAAGTGCTATTCGGGTTCAGGCTGCCATCGCCCCCGGAGCTGTCTACATCAAAATCAGAGTAGAGAACCATTGCTTCCTCTGCGTCATACTGCTCGGCCCACGCTTCGTTCCCCTCTTTCCCGGAGTGCGGCGCATAGCGCAGCGCAGTCATGGTGCAGCCGGAGAAATCCCGTTTGAATTTCTTCTCCACAACATCCACCGCCGCCTGAATGTCCTCGGTAGAGTACCCGGAACTTCCCTCCGCGATCTCCACCTGCATCCCATCCGCCAGCTTTCCGCCGCAAGCGGAGAGCGACAACAGAAGCAACAGCATCAACCATGCCCATAGCAGTCGTTTCATTGTACATCACCTTTCTGTTTTATGTTTATTGGGAAGGTCCATAAACCTTTCCCTATGCCCAATCGTAGGCCAGATGCTCGGTCTTGGGGAAGATCCCATAGAGCTTATAGTGGAAGACATATTCCGTGGGGTGGTCCCACTCTGGCCAATGGCTCCACAGGGTCCCCAGGACGATATTTTTGCTGGTCAGCTTCCCGCCCTCGGCGGACAGGTGCTGGCCTTCGGAAAATTCCTTCTCAAAATCCTCCTGCGTTCCCACCCAAGAGGACGCCATCAAAAGGTGGACCGGTTCCTCGTCATACAGTACCAGACCAGGCTCCAGCGGCTCCTTGGTCACAGTGTCCCGGACCTCCACGGAGGTAAAGGTAATGGGGATACGGTAGGTTGGGTACATCTGCACGGCGGAGAGGGCTACCTGCCCTTCCGGTGGGTCGGTGGTCTCTGCCGGGATCGGGGCGCTGCAAACGGAGGCGTTGAGGGAAAAGCTCTGGACCGTCCACAGCAGGGCCACAACCACTGCCAGGAGGAGGATGCTGAGGGTCAGCAGGATCTTGTTTTTACGGTTCATAGGATCACCTCTTTTTAGAATGTTGGAAGCTCAATAGACCTTGACCCACGCCCATTGGTCGTTGATCCAGTGGATAAAATCATAGCCGCTCTGCTCGACTTGGTCGCGGGGCGTGCTCTCCGGCAGATAGGCATAGCCATAAAAGCTAAAGAAGCTCATCTGGGTGTTGAAGATCAGGGTGTCCTCCTTTTGATAGACCGCCCCGTCCTTAGCCAACAGAGATTTGGTTTGCTCGTCCAGCGGCTCATCAAAGCTCAGCCCGGAATCCTCCGACAGCGTGGCACAGATGCGCTCGGCCTCAGTTTCGTACTGCTGCTGGAACAACTGAAAGTGCAGATCGGGGACCAAAGTTTGTGTGTTGGCGTCGATCACCCAAAACAGAAGGACCGAAGCAATCATCGCCGCGCTCAAGATCCACCAGGCGCTCTTATGCAACGCAAACGCCAACAGCAAAATCAGCCCAATCACCAAGACGCACCAGTGCATCCGCGTTGCCGCCTGGGGCAGCAGAATAACAGAGAGGGGCCAGACAACCAAAAACGGCAGCACAATGGCCAGGATGTAGGGTAGTTTCTTCTGCATGGGACTCTCCTCCTTCATGGTGTCTGGCTTCGCCAGAGAATTGGATTGGTAGTTGCGTGACGTGCGTGGGTAGGTTAGTACACGACGGACTGCTTGCGGAACGTAGCCCTCATCCGTCCGCTTCGCGGCCACCTTCCCCCCAGGGGAAGGCTCTGTTGATGCAGCATAAACTTGATATGTTGTACCTTTCTATGATATATGATACCATCCAAAGCCTTCCCCTGGGGGGAAGGTGGGCCGGCGTGAGCCGGGTCGGATGAGGGTGACCTGCCGCGCGGAATCGGTCTCCACCTTCGCACACCAACCCCTTCTACCCTATATAACGTTCCAGACCCCCGATTTGTGACACTTTTTCTGAAAAAAATTTTGAATTTTTCCAAAATTTATTTTTCTCCCACGCAGGACATCAGCGCTTCCTGCTTCGACATGATCCCCCTCCTTCTTTTCAAAAATATGGGATCCGTATAGCATGGGCGGAAACCTGCCGCAACTTTTCGTTCTACTCTTGCGGCCCGGCCCATTCCGCATTATAATAGAGAGGTTCTCAAAGCTTTTTCCCTGTCACCCGTCCTATGGACCGCTGACAGGCGCAAATATAACCCCCATTCCGGAAAGGAGATCCCATGAAGTATATCCTCATCATCGGTGACGGCATGGCAGACAACCCCGTCCCCACCCTGGACAACAAGACCCCCCTCCAGCACGCCAACATTCCCGTGATGGATGCCCTGGCCGCCAAGGGCGAGGTGGGCAACGTGATCAACTGCCCCGACGGCCTGCCCGCCGGCAGTGACACCGCCATCCTGTCCATTTTCGGCGCAGACCCCAACGTGTGCTATACCGGCCGCTCCCCCCTGGAAGCTGCTGCCACCGGCATCCAGCTCCAGCCCGGCGACGTTTCTTATCGCTGCAACATGATCGCTTTGGAAGACAGCGACCTGCCCTTTGAAGAGAAGAAGATCCTCTCCCACTCCGGCGGCTCCATCGAGGGCGACCAGTCCATTCAGCTGGTCACGGACCTGTTTAACGACCCCGAATTCCAGGCCGCTGCCCAGAAGGCCGGCATGGTCGTGCATCCCGCCGCTTCCTTCCGGCACATTGCGGTGCAGTCCGGCGCGAACATCGTGGGCATCAAACTCATCCCGCCCCACGACCACCTGGGCGAGGTCATCGGCCCCCTGTTGCCCTCCGGCAACGACAACGCAGCGGTCCTGAAGGACCTCATGAAGCTGGCCCACAAGGTCCTGGACCACCACCCCATCAACGAGAAGCGCCGCGCCGAGGGCAAGCTCCCCGCCAACGGCGTGTGGTTCTGGGCCGAGGGCAGCGCCGTGGCCCTGGACTCCTTCTGGGACAAGTATCATAAGACCGGCACCGTGATCTCCGCCGTGCCCCTGTGCTTCGGCATCGCCCGCCTGTCCGGTCTGGACATCCGCGAGGTCGAGGGCGCCACCGGCGAGCTGGAGACCAACTACGAGGGCAAAGTTGCCGCCGCCCTGGACGAGCTGCACAATGGCAAGGATTTCGTCGCCGTCCACGTGGAGGCCCCCGACGAGTGCACCCACAACGGCGACCTGCCCGGTAAGCTCCAGGCCATCGAGTGGCTGGACAGCCGCGTGATCGGCCCCATCACCCAGGCCCTGGCCGACGAGGGCACGGACTTCCGCCTGCTCATCCTCTCCGACCACAAGACCCTGACCGCCACCCGCGGCCACGACGCCGACCCTGTCCCCTACCTGCTGTACGACAGCCGCAAGGACACGGGTCTGAACCTGCCCTACTGCGAGGAATCCGGCCTGAAAGGCACTGCCTACGCGGCCGGTGCCCCCGTCCTGATGCGGAAGCTCTTTGAGCAGCTGTAACCCCCAGCAACATGCTTTGCATGTATCTTAGCGATATAACACTCAACGACAAATGGAGGAAACCAACATGAGCAAGACTGCTTTTTCCCCGGCCAACATTCTCCTGCCCCGGGAGTGCGGCCTGACCAAGTGGGCTGTGGTGGCCTGTGACCAGTACACCTCTCAGCCCGAATACTGGGAGCGCGTCGATAAATATGTGGGCGACGCCCCCTCCACCCTGCGCCTGATCCTGCCCGAGAGCAAGCTGGAAAGCGACAACGTGGACCAGGAGATCCAGAAGATCAACCACACCATGGAGCAGTACCTGGCCGACGGCCGCCTCCAGGAGCTGGAGGACGCCATGCTCCTGCTGGAGCGCAAGCTGTCCAACGGCAAGACCCGCCTGGGCCTGCTGGGCAAGCTGGACCTGGAGCAGTACAGCTATGAGAAAGGCTCCGGCACCCCCATCCGCGCCACCGAGGGCACCGTGCTCTCCCGCATCCCGCCCCGCATGAAGGTCCGCCGCAACGCCCCCATCGAGCTGCCCCACATCATGGTCCTCATCGACGACCCCCAAAAAGAGATCATCGAGCCTCTGGCCACCGACAAGGCCAAGAAGGAGATGTCCGGCGTCTACATGACCTCCCTCATGGAGCGCGGCGGACGTATCGCCGCCCACCTGCTGTCCAAGAAGCAGGCGGAAAAGGTCGAGGACCAGCTGGCCGCCCTGGGCGATCCCCAGCGCTTTGCCGAGACCTATCACGCCGAGGGCAAGCCCGTCCTGGTCTATGCCATGGGCGATGGCAACCACTCCCTGGCCACGGCCAAGGCCTGCTGGGAGGAGCTCAAGCCCACCCTCTCCCCGGAGGAGCAGCTGACCCATCCCGCCCGCTACGCCCTGGTGGAGCTGGTGAACCTGTATGACGACTCCCTGGAGTTCGAGGCCATCCACCGCGTGCTCTTCGGCGTGGACCCCAAGAAGCTCATGGCCGATTTCCTGGCCGCCTACCCCGGCGCCCACTACGGCGAGGGCGAGGGCCATCAGATCACCTACGTCCTGCCCGGCGGCGAGAAGGGCGTGGTCACCGTTCCCAACCCCACTGCCCAGCTGGAAGTCGGCACCCTGCAAACCTTCCTGGACAAGTACCTGGAAGAAAACGGCGGCAAGATCGACTATATCCACGGCGAAGACGTGGTGGAGAGCCTGGTCAGTCAGCCCGACAGCATCGGCTTCCTGCTGCCTTCCATGACCAAGGACCAGCTCTTCCCCACCGTCATCTTTGACGGCGCTCTGCCCCGGAAGACCTTCTCCATGGGCGAGGCCCACGACAAGCGCTTCTATATGGAAGCCCGGAAGATCAAGTGATTTCCCTCACCCTGCCTGCCCCGGCGAAGATCAATTTGACCCTGGACATTCTAGGCGCCCGGCCCGACGGTTACCACGAGATGGAGATGGTCATGCAATCCGTCTCTCTGTGCGACACCCTCCGTCTGGACCTGGGCTTTGCCGGAGGGGTCCGGGCCTCGTCGGGTCTGCAATTCCTGCCCAACGACAAAGATAACCTGGCCGTCGCCGCAGCCCTGGCCTTTCGCAAGGCCACCGGCCAGACCTGGCGGGACCTGCTGATTACGATCGAGAAGCGCATCCCCGTCTGCGCCGGTACCGCTGGCGGCAGCAGCGACGCCGCCGCTGTCCTGCGTGGGCTGAACGAGCTGACCGACGCAGGCTTATCTCCCCAGGCGCTGGCGAAGATCGGGGAGAAAGTCGGCTCCGACGTTCCCTACTGTGTCCTGGGCACCACCGCTCTGGCGGGCGGCCGGGGGGAGGCGCTGACCCCCCTCTCACCACTGCCGCCCTGTTGGATCGTGCTCTGCAAGCCCCGGTTTTCCATCTCCACCCCAGCCCTCTTCCGGGCCTGGGACAGGGGGAAGCGCCGCCTGCGGCCCGACACCAAGGGCATCCTGCTGGCGCTGGAGGCTGGGGACCTGGTGGAGGTCGCCCGGCGGATGTTCAACGTCTTCGAGGGCGTCCTGCCCCCCACCCAGCAGCGGGAGATCGAAAGCATCAAGACTGCGCTCCTCACCGCCGGTGCCCTGGGCGCCGCCATGAGCGGCAGCGGCCCCACTGTTTTCGGCGTATTCCGCGAGAAAGCCCTGGCACGATCCGCCGTGGCACTCCTGCGGGAGGATTATGAGGAAGTCTTCCTGACGGAACCTCTCAGTGGCCCCCTCCCCGCTCTGCAGGAAACCCAGGTATAAACACCAAAAACACCGTCCATACTTTCTGTACAGATCCTTGTACTTAGAAAGTGGACGGTGTTTTTATGCGTTTAACGAGAGTATTACGAGACTTTCCCTGGCGGCGTGTGCTGGCGCTGTTCGTGGCCTGTCTGGTCTGCACGGCCCTGTGGGCAGAGGCCACCCAAGTGCGGCTGGCATCCCAAGTCATTCGACTGCATGTATTGGCCAATTCAGACAGTGAAGAGGACCAGGCCCTGAAATTAGAGGTCCGGGACCGGGTTCTGGAAACAACAAGCGCCCTGCTCGCGGGAGAAACAGAGCCCCAGGCCGCGGCGGTGCTGCTCGATCAGCATCTGGACGACATCGCCCAGACTGCCGCCCAAGAGATCTCAGCCCAAGGGCATGATGATCGGGTCGAGGTGCGTTTGGAGCAGACCTGGTTTCCTACTCGACAGTATCAGGGCATCTCTCTGCCCGCCGGAAATTATCTGGCCCTTCGGGTCCTGATTGGAGAGGCAGAGGGGCACAACTGGTGGTGCGTGGTCTTTCCCAATCTCTGCCTGCCCGCCGTCTCCGAACGGGCCTTAGAGGCCAGCACGCTCACGCCGGGGCAAATTTCTCTCCTGCAAGAGGAGGAGACCAGTTACGTCTTCCGCTTCAAGACGCTAGAGCTTTGGCAGAGCTTGAAGCATCGTCTGATGGAAGGGTAACGCTGGATGCTTTCTGGATAGAACAAAAGAGACAACCGAAGTGGTTGTCTCTTTTGTGTTGGCGTTACCTATTTTTCCG
>OLNF01003146.1_pt1 | contig 12239 bp, 18 predicted proteins | sample 1673061 | NCBI WGS metagenome assembly OLNF01 (sample SAMEA3136751, study PRJEB25190) | human gut metagenome | reverse complement strand
GTTCTCCTGGAGCAGCATAATATCAACTCCACCTCCATCGGTCATGTGATTATGGTCGGCGGGTCCTCGAAGATCCCTGCCATTCGCGAGATGATGCGGTCGATGCGCTGCGTCATGCCGGCGAAGGATCCACAGACGGTTGTGGTCGAGGGAACAATGATCGCGAGCGTCGAAAATATCGTCGATTCCTATTTGGAAGAAGTGCTTGAATGCGATCTGGCGTGCAAAACCGGAGACACCTTCACGAAGCACATCCGTGCGGGAACGATCTATCCTACGCGTGCCGAAAGCTACTACAGACTCACGGCAAATATGGGAGGTTCCAAGTGCATGGAATTGCCAATCTACCGATGGCTCTCGGATCACTGGCATCAGGAGTGCGAGATTATCCTTGACACAAGTGCCTTCTCAAAAGGAGGCTTTTTCGTTCAGACACAGATTCGCTTGGAAGTGAGCATTGATCGCGACGGGGAACTGCATTACAAAGTATACGATTGTAACGGCAATTCCTTGATCGGATCTAGTTCTTTACAGTTGCATTCGCCTGTTTGTTGTATGAACCCAGAATTCCCAAATTCCCGTTTTCTCGCCTCCCATTCGCTTCTTAATCTCTTTGAATACGGGTAATTCCCTCATTCTCCTCATCTCATCCGTTCGTAGAGAGTGCGTGTGTGAAGAATGTTTATCCGGTGTCGTTCTCTCTGCCGTTCTCTTCCATCGCAAGCAACCCGATTGTTCTTTAGCACGCAGTCGTATTTGCACTTCTTCCTATTCACGTTCAGAGTGGTTCCGACTGAATTGAAGAAGGGAACCATGACACCCACTTCCAAACGAACGGGTGTGGTGGCGCTGAAGATTGGCATGATGCCTATATGGGATAAATGGTGCACTCGCATTCCTTGCACAGTGCTGCAGGCATGATTCGTGTTGGAAACGTAACTCCTAGGTGGAGAACTGTCAGGTGGTGCAGGTGAAGACGATGGAGAAGGAAAACACAAATAGTCTACAAGTAGGTGCTGGACCGGTGAAGCTGAAGAACGTGAACAAACCGCTCTTCGGACACTACGAGAAAGTCCACGTGGAGCCGAAGCGGTTCCTGACCGAGTTCAAAGTGTCGGAGGACGCGTTCCTTCCTGTTGGTAGGTGGTGTTTTGAGAGCGGCAGAGCTCAGGTTTCTACCACGCAAGCGTGTGGTATAGAAGTATACTCTGCCAATAGAATGGGTTACTGAGTTGGATGAAATTTCATCATGATCACGATGGAGTCCACCCCTCGTGATAATCACGCAACCCCACACTTACCTCTTCTAGGCACCGAACTCACCTGTCGCCACTTCGTTCCCGGCCAGCGCGTGAACATCCAGGGCATCACGCAGGGCAAGGGCTTCCAAGGCGTCATGCGTCGCTGGGGCTTCCACGGACTGGGCGCCTCGCACGGCGTGAGCGTCTCGCATCGCTCGCTGGGATCGACGGGTCAGCGACAGGTAACAATGCGGATGACGTGAGACGAAGGACCCCGGAAAGACGTTCAAGGGGAAGAAGATGCCCGGACACATGGGAAACAAGCACTGCACGGTGCAGAACTTGCTGGTAGGAACGGAGGGGATGTATGAATGAAGGTGCAAATGATCGACCCCAAACGCAACCTGATTTACGTGAAGGGATGCGTCCCGGGAAATGATGGAGAGTACGTGAAGATCACCGACGGACGCGACGTCGGTCCTGTGGAACTGCCGTTCCCCACGTAGGAAAGGAGGCGGAGCTGAACGGTAGGTACATTCCTACGGGAGAGCCTTCCGAAATGGAGAATGTGATGGCGCCTGCTCCGGCAACCGACCCGTATCCTTGGTATTAGTTCTTTTAAGCGACTCCTGTTTGTTGGAACACTGATTGGTTCACTTGACGTCTCCTTGCTTCCTCTCTGCATCATTTGGACTCGAAAAGTCAATATGAATTCTTCTCTGTTCAGTACTCCCGATCTAACTCATATCGACTGGAAGGAGTATGCCAAAATGTGATTCTGTTATTCCCATTTGAAGGGTAGATACGAACCCGATCAGGATTCCTTTCTCTTTCTCGACGCTCTGGAAAAGGAGATTTCGTTCATCCAACAAGTGCAGCCATCTCTGTTGTTGGAAATCGGACCCGGATCGGGTATTATCTCCACCTTTCTGTCGCGATTGATTCGTTGATGTCGAGCATTCTGCTTATGAATAGGAACGTCGAACTCGGTTGCGACCATCGCAATCGATATCAACATGGATGCGTGTTTGGTGACTCGGAGGACGTATCAACAGAACGGGGTTGGCTTTCAGGACTCTCTCTCACTCTCAGACACCTTACACAGACGTGGTCCGATCGAATCTGCTCAGCGGAATGGCGTCTCGACTCCAAGTAGATGGCGATGGTCGTGTAACGAAGAGAACAAAGTCGATATGATCGTCTTCAATCCCCCATACGTCCCAACAGAGTCAGAAGAGACGTTTCTTCCGTACGCATGAGAATGGAGAGTGACTGGCAGATCCATCGAGTCGGCCTACGCGGGCGGCGTAAGAGGACGTGAAGTGATCGACCGTCTGCTTCCGGATATCAGCGTAGGGTTTCAGCGGGAGTGCGATGAAGTCGATCCTGAGGACAGGAGGAGTATTCTATCTACTGTTGGAAAGAGAGAACAATCCGGAAGAGGTTATGGCCATTCTGGAGAAGAAGGGACTGAGAGGAAATGTGATGGTCGATTGTTCTTCTGATAAATAGATCGTATTGAGAAAGCAATGCAGGGGAGAAGATCTGATGATAGTAAAGTTCATAAAGGAGTGAGTTGAGATGGGATGGTCGTTGTTCTCCTGTTTGATTTGAGGAAACGTGTCTTCGGAGGTTGCCAACGCAATCCCCCTCTTTCGTTGGCATTGCCCAGAATCGAGACAAATAGTGCCATTGTTTCATTCGCCCAATTTGAAGTACTCATGTCGGTTATCAAGGACCTGAAGTTGGATTTCTCATCCATCGCGTGGTGTCCTGCGAAGGAGCATGCAAGCGTGATGGCTATGGCCACGATGAAGAATGTCACTCCCCTGGAGTCCGAATTCCCCAAATCTCTTTCTCTCTACGACTGGAATCTGGAGAATGTGGAAGAGAGCAAAAAGGTTGCCGAAGCGCTCCTGCCCTCTGGAATCTGCAGTCTCAATTGGAGCCGTACGACGGTTCCTGAACAGGCGAACGCTCAGGGTCTGATTTCGATAGGAATGGGAGACGGAACCGTTGAGTTCTGGATTCCTTCCTTCTCTGCGGAGAGCGGCTGGACCTTGGAGAAGGTAGGTGTCTGAGGAGTGGATAAGAGGTAGGTTTCCTCCGTTTCCGTGTCGTCTTCGGCTGTTCAGTCGATCTGCTCGAACTGTCACAACGAGGGAAAACAGCTGTGTGTTGGCTGCAACGACGGAACTGTGTTCCTGGTGGAGCTGAACGATTTGCACAATCCGGAGGTGGTGGCACTGACGAAGCCAGGAATGAACAGTGAGATCACCCAGTATGTGTAGTGCATTTTCTTGATGGTAGTGTGTCGTGGAACCCGAAGGTGAGTCACATTGTGTGCACGAGCACGGCTTCGGGTCACGTGATCGTGTGGGACATTCGCCAGAAGGCGGTGTGGTGCGAGCTGTTCGACAACAACACTAGCCGCGTGTCGCAGGTGGCGTGGAACCCCGAGGACGGTCTTCAGCTTCTGACAGGTACAAGCAACCAATTCTTCTGATTGTAGCGCTGGACAGCGACGCGACGCCGGTGCTGAAGCTGTGGGACCTGCGCAGCAGCACCTCCTGTCCGGTGTGCGAGCTGAGCGGTCACAGCAAGGGTGTGCTGGACCTGGTGTGGAACGGCGACGACAGCAGTTTCGTGGTGTCGACGGGCCGCGACAACAAGGTGCTTCTCTGGGACCTGCCTTCGCGCATGGTGCTGGGCGACCTGGCGGGCTGCGAGGAGAAGACGGAGGTACCGCGCGACGCAGCGGACTTCTTCACGACGGCGACGCACGCGGCGAGCGCGACGCGGAAGACGAGCGTGATGTGGAACCCGTTCAACCCTGCGGTGGTGGCGACGGCGGCGAGCGACGGGTTGGTGGTGCTGTACAACGTGGAGGGCGTGACAAGTCCTCGCAGCGAGCGCATGCACGTGCGTTACCACGCGACGCACGGGTTCGAGAACCGTTTCCATGGGAAGGTGCTGTCGGTGGGCGACTTGGTCCGCGGCGACGACGTGAAGGAGGAGATTGGTCGCTTCGAGCGCAGCATGGGCGAGGGCGACCTGAAGGGCTACTGCGAACACATGACGGGCGTGTGCGAGGACAAGGAGGAGCAGGAGCTGTGGGCGTTCATGAAGGTGGGCGTTGGAGAGGACTCTCATGCAGTGCATGTTTGAGGAGGACGCGCGCGACTCGCTCATCAAGTATCTCGGATACGTACAGACCGAGGAGAAGGTCGAGGAGAAGGAGGAAGAGAAGGAAGAGGAGAAGAAGGAGGTGGCTGCCAGCATCACCGCCGAAGACCTCTTCGCCAGCGCTCCGATGACTCCTTCCGCTGAGGCACAGGAGACTGTGCAGGAATCGAAGGAGACGCCCAAGGAGACTTCTTCTTCTCCTGTCACTTCTCCCGTTGCTGGACCCGTCGCGGGACCTGCGGAGTGGGAGGAGGCGCTGAAGCAGCGTGTGATCGTGGGCGACTTCGCCGGCGCGGTGGAGGTGTGTTTCCGTTACGAGCGTTTCGCAGACGCGCTGGTGATCGCGACGTGGGGCGGCGCGGAGCTGGCGGAGCAGACGACGGTAGGCGTGCGGGAGCGAACTGACGGCAGCAGCGCTACATGGAGCGTCACAGCGCGCCGCTGCTGCGCAAGCTGGCGACGATCGTGTCGGGAGACCTGCACGAGGCCGTGGAGGAGACGACGGACCGCTGGGAGGAGACGCTGGCGCTAATCCTCACCTACGCGCGCGAGGAGGAGTTCGTGCCGCTGTGCCAGCAGTTGAGCGCGCGGCTGGAGCGACTGGGTCTCCGCGACGCCGCGCTGCTATGTTCGGTCTGCGCGGTGGACGTGAGCTCGCTGCTGCGACTGGGTCTGCAGGACGCCGACGGCGGCGTGCGCGCGCATCTCTCGGTGATGGAGGCGCTGCTCATCCTCTGCTCCATGGTGGCGCCGCAGGACCTCGTCTTCTCGCAGGACGCCGCTCGCGTCGGTTCCACGCTGGCCACGCTCTGCGTGGAGCTCCAGCGCCAGGGAATGAGCTCCGTGGCGCGCTTCCTCCAGACGCTCCGTTCCGCCGCCTCCGCGCAGCCGCTGGTCGCCGCGGTCGCGGAGGCCCAGCCGGAGCTCTTCCCCGGCTTCCAGAAGCCTGCGCCGCAGCCCGTGGCGGAGAAGCCGGTGAAGGCGCAAGAGCTGTTCGCAGCCCCGGCTCCCGTTGCTCCCGTTGCTCCTGTGGCTCCCGTGGCTCCCGTGGCTCCTGTGGCTCCTGTGACTCCTGTGGCTCCTGTGGCTCCTGTGACTCCGAAGCCCGTGACACCAAAGCCCTTCATGCCGACGATGCCGGTGGTGCAGCCCGCTATGCAGCCTGCGACGCCCACGCAGCCGCTGCAGCCGACCGTGGAGAAGACGCGACCGATGCCCTTCCTCCCCGTGGCCACGCTGACGCCGCAGCCCGCTGCGCCCGCGCCCGCTGCGCCCGCGCCCGCCGTGGAGTACGAGTAGGTGTGTGGGGAGAGTGGGACGCAGAATCACGAGCGAGCAGCAGGCGGTGATGGACTCGATCAGCCACACGATCGCCATGCTGAGCGAGGCGCCGCTGAGCACGGTGGGAGCGAGAGAGGAGAGTGATTCGTAGCAGCAGCAGATGGTCATTGCGAAGGAGCAGGAGGCGCTGGAGACGATGAAGAACTCCTTCCGAAAGGGACTAGTGTCGCCGGAGGCGATGGCGTTGCTGCAGATGATGAAGGAGCAGCTGGACGCGTTCGATTATGCGAAGGCCGAGGAGGTGTATAAGAAGCTGAATCTGAGCTTCTGGAATGTTCACAAGGAGTGGCTTCTTCCTCTGAAGCACTTCATCATGTTGTGCAAGAAGATGTCTTCTGAATAGTGGTGTTATGTGAGGTGTTTGTTGGATTCGGGATGATCAGGTGGTATATCAGTGACAGGATTGTGAAGATATTATGTAACGATAGAGGTGTGTTACCGGTGATTTGATAGGAGAATGGAGTTTCTTTTTGTTTATGTATGTATAGTGTGAGAATTCATGATAATTATGCGTTCATTTGTATCTCCGAACAGATTACAGAATCAAGAGAACTCACCTTCATTCACCGACAGGTATTCACTGTAATATGTTCACTCCATTGTAGAAGTCACGAGTATGACGAATTCGTTTGGGAAAGGCGATTCGTCTCCGTCCTTGTTTCATCGGTCAATCTGTCTTAGGGTTCTATCTTTCTTGATTATTCTATACTATTGCTTCTTTATATCTGTAAACGTGAGAAGAGACAGAATTGAATCAATACCTATTTGTAGTTCATGTGTATCCTACATTTTCTCAGTTACGCCTCAATATCAGGTATGTATTGTTGTGATGATGTGATCATAGCCTCCTCCAAAGTGTAATCATACCATATCATATAAAAAGGAATGGCCAGGAGATACTCCTCACTATTTGAACCCTCATTTCTCGTCGATGAAGACTGGAGTGTTGTTTGATTCGTGTCCTCTACAGAAAGCAAACGACAAGATGCGCCCTCCCTATCGTGTGGGTAGTTTACTCCATTCACTCGTCTACTCTCTTCCGCCAGATCCTGTGATTGATAACTATGATTCTTATAACGATTGGTTTATTTCTTTTGTTCCGTTGACTTATAGGGAGGAGCGATTCACTACTCTGCTATCCAGTCTTCAGCAAGATTACCATTCTAAGTATTCTCAATCCCTTCTCTTCATTATCAGATTCTTTACTCCTCCTCCCATGTGTATCAATCAGCATGGTGGATCCAACTATTCTTCTCTCCGAGTCAGTTATTCATTGTCCCATACTTCCTACATCATGGAAGCTGACGATATTTGTTACTTGCAGCCCATAGACTCTCTCGTTTTTTCTGATTTTCGTTCTGAGCGCTTGAATAAACGTCGCTATGCCAATTACGACTTCCCCAATAGTGCGATCGAGAATGATGGTACATCTCCTCTTCCCCTCTCACATAGATTTCGGATGGGGATGGAGATTCAAATCTTCCTCTGGTCCCATGTATCCTGGTCGGGAACGAAGAGGTGGAAATGAGGGTATTGCTATGGTGATCGCTCCCTTTAACAACCACATTTTTCATGCTCTCGAAGGACTTGGATTCTTGTGGGTCAAGCTACTCGATCCCGCCTCTCTTCCTCCCATCTCCACCTTCCTTCTTTCTCACTATAGACGCTCCGATATGGGGTGGATCACCGATATCAACAAAATCATCTTTTCTCTCTTCCCGAGGAATGTGTCGTTTGTGGGAGAGGAACAAATCCAATCCCATTGGAATTGCTTCAAACATATCGTTGTTTTTCGTAACCGATACCACGTAGATTCTTTTCGATCGACTGAAAGAGAACTTCGACGGAGGATTCTTGCCTGGCTTTTCGTCATCCGATTTGCTGAGAGCAGCGACCTATCGACGCTTTGGCTTGAGAATTCCAGATAAGTCACCGAAGATTGCAGCGACTCTCTTTTCTCGTACAAATACTCGTCAGTGGAAGAACTTGAGTCTGGTGAAGAGGCATATCGAACAACGATTTGGTTCAGTAGGAGTGTTGAAACGGATCGAATTGAGGTATTGGCACTGGAAGAATACACGTACTCCTCCGCATCGTTACGAGAGCAGGTGATGCGGCACTTGAAAACGGAACTGGCGATTGCTCCGCATGGAGCTGGCTTGACCAATCTGATATTCATGCGACCCTATTCCGTTCTGATCGAGCTGATGCCTCCTCAATTCTATGACGGGAGCTACGTATCCATGACGAAACACAGTCGAATTCATCACATTCTGATTGGATGTTTCAAACCCATTCCGATGCCGGACTTTGATCTTGATGAGATGTACTGGGAAGAGAAGTTCTCGTCTGTTCGGCATCACTACAAATCACTCGACTTGGAAACCGATATGTTGCTGATACTGGGAGGAGTGGAGGATGGAATTGAATACCTACGACATCATCGTTTCTATTTCCAACGCAATAACATAGAGTCAGTCATTTTCCCTTCCTCTGTTTGTACAATATACAATTTGCTCTCTCCAAAGCAATTCGGTTTGCAGATCATCCTTTATCGATAACAGATTTATGGATATTGAAAGCATTGCAATATCAGAAGTCCATTATGCATGATTTCACTCAGAATAAGGGATTAGATCTGTTTGATCCGGAGGAGTTTGAAAGGGAGTTATCAGAGTCTTCCGGAACATCGTCTTCCTTTTCTTCTGAAGAATCCGAGAAGGAAGATGAATCATTCCAGTCCATGTCGGTATTGCATGTTCCGAATAATCTGTAGGGAGACGGATGAGCTGCTTCACGAAATGTCAGAGGAAGATATCGAAGAAGCACGTCAACAGCGCTATGGTCGTCGACGCAGTATGAGTATTGATTACGGAAGCAAGGCTGGAGGAAATCGAGAATATGAGCAGGTTTGATCAGTGGGTCCATGATGACAGTAGACACCGGAACAGGCCTTGCGGTCCCACTCGATTCAGCTATTAAAGACAATTCCTCGGTTTCAGTATGAGGCACTGAGTTGGGTTCCGGACTTGCTGAAGGTGAAGGATACAGAGCAGGAACTGAACAGTGAAGAGGAAGAAGATTATGAACACGAAGTGATTCCAGTTGAATTGGACGGCATACGATATGAGGAGTTCGCTAGCTATCGAATCGGGATCTTTGGCGACGTTGGCGTTGGAAAATCAACGCTGCTGCAGGCCTTTATCCAAAAGAAAGAGCCCACCAACATCCTCGCAACGGACGGCGTCAACTACGAAATCTACCAGCGTGGAAAGGACGGCATTTGCAATCGCTTCACATTCTGCGACTTTTCTGGACAGCTTCGGTTACGTCCCATCATGCAAGGTATTGTTGGAGGGCCGCGGGCTTAACTACGACAAATACTTTAAAGAGGGCGACGAAAAGCGCAATACATTAACCGAGTTTAATTCGCACAATACAAGAATGTTAAGCGTTGAGGAAACAAAAGCTAAAATTCAGAAATTAAAAGTTTCTCTTGAGGATGCCAAGAGTGATTTGGAAGATACTCAGTATGATAAATATATTTCTGACCAGAAACAATTATTGGATGATTTATATAATGAATATGAGACTATTCTTAATCAAAGATTGGATAATCTGGATGCGTTAATCACAGATATGATAGGACAAATTAATACTAATGCTGGTACAATTAGTACCACTTTGTCTGAGAAAGCTGATTCTGTTGGTTATACCCTGTCGGAGTCTATGACTACCATTTGGGATACAAATTCTACTAAAATAACAACTGTGTTGACAACTTATGGTCAAAATATTCAAAATGGTATTTCATCTGCTGCAACCACTGTTAATAGTGCGATTGGAATGATAAATACCAATTTGGCTACTATGATTGGACAATTGAATACACTTGCTAATACTAAAGCTCAATCAGCAGCTTCTTCATCTGCTGCAAATTCACCACAATCTAAACCATCTACTACTCCTTCTAAACCATCTACTACTCCTTCTAAACCATCTACACCTAAAACTGGTTCTGGAAATGGTAAAGCTGAAGTTGGTGATAAGGTTAAGTACAATAGTGGTATCTATTATGAAGATTCTTATGGTGGAGGTAGACATGGTTCTCACAATCGAGGAGGAAGTGTTTACATTACAAAAATACACAAGGGTTCTCCATATCCATATCATATTAGTACAGGTAAAAGACTTGGCTCTGGTGACTTGGGTTGGCTGAAATTGAGTCAGATTAGTGGATATGCAACTGGTGTTAAAAACTTGCCGAACAGTGAACTTGCATGGACTCAGGAAGGTAATAAGGAAGAATACATTATTAGAAAGTCTGATGGTGCTATTCTTACTCCTATTGCCAAAAAGGGAAGTGTTTTGAATCATGAAGCAAGTGGAAATATTTGGAATATGGCTAACAATCCTTCTGATTTTATTCGTGATAATCTTGATTTAGGTGCTACACAAAATATACCTAACAATGGTTCTTCTCAGAATGTATATAATCAGAATTTGGAAAGTGTTGTATTTAGTTTCCCTAATATCAAAAATTACGAACAACTTTTACGTGAAATGCAAAAGGATAAGAATTTTGAAAAGCTGATTTTATCTATGACTATTGATAGAGTTGCTGGAAAAAGTTCTTTATCTAAACGAAATGCAATAAGATAGCAATATATAGTATTTTGTAAATGGGTTGCCACTATATTGTGTGCAACCCTATTTTTGTAAGGTGGTTTATATGAAGAAGAATCGAAGAAAAACAAACAGGTATGAAAAAAAATATGAAACACAAAAAAAGATTGTATTGCGACAACTTGATGAAATTGAGAAATTGAAATCTTCTATTTCTGAATTGGAGATTGACAGTGAAAAACGTACTGAACTTATTGATTCTATTACAGATATTCGAACTGAATTATATGAGGTAATTGATGATTTAAGTGAAAGACGAGAAGAGTACACTCGTTTAATCGAAGATTTGAGACAAATGAAAATGGTTATGAATCAAACTGTTTTTAAAGGTAAGTGGAGATTAATTAAGTTGTTATTAAGATAAAAATTAAATTGGAGGTGATATGTGTGAAATCGTATGATTTTGAATATGATGGTTTGTGTTTAAGTGATATGGGCTATATAATCTGTCAGTTTGATGCTGAAAGTTCACAAACTGTATCCAATGGTTCACAAATAACCTTCAATACAACTTCTACATTGAATGGTTCTAAATATGAACAAACAAGTAGTGAATATGGCGAATGTTTAGAAACCACTATTCAAATTTGTAAAAATCCATGTTTAGGAGATGATATGGAAATACCTTTTAAAGAATTGAGAGATTTAATGAGTTGGTTGAATAGAAAAGAATTTCATAAACTCAAATTTCTTGATGGTGACTATTTGGATTTATATTTTGAAGCAAGTTTTAATGTAAGTCGTATTGAACTAAATGGAAAAGTATATGGACTTGAACTTGCAGTAACAACCAATAGACCTTTTGCTTTGCGTGAACCAAGACAGATTATTGTAAAAAACCTGATTAAAAATGGTTTTTTATATCATCCCTTTCCTCGACATAATACAGGGTGGAAATTCCAAGACCTCCTGTATCATCTACTGCAACAACATAAAAAACACGATTTCCCAGCACTAATTTATCAGTTTTCTTCGCTAAAGGTGTTCCTCTCTGCACAATCGTATGTGTAACGGTATGGTCCTCGGTAGACTTATTTTTCGCAGTTTCTGTGGTTGCATCTGCAAGGCATCCATACAGAGTTTTTATGCCGTCCCCTTTATGGTCATTCACTACTCGCCCGGTGGATGTCACTTTCTGCCGGTTATTTTCAATCACAAATTCTTTGAAAAGGTTCCCAGGTCTTAAATACATCATGTTTGCATTTATCATCCCTGCCTCGTCCTTTCATTCTCCTGCATACCGGTAAAGAAATACGGTGGTTTCTTGCCTGCGTTTCCTGCAAATGCCGGAACGGAAATATTTTCGGCTTTGACTTCTTTCTTCAATGCCTCGTATGCCTCTTTCCAGGTTTCCGCCCTTTCGTGTAGGCTCAAAGATAATGGTCCTGTCTTTGTATCCACCTCATACGAAAAACGCCGGTAGATACTCTCTACCAGCATCAGCTTTGCTTTCTTCCATGACTTCGGGTACATTTCAATGGCAGCATTGATTTCCTCATCCGTTACCGCACAAGTATTTTCGGCTCCCTGTACCATCGTATCGCCAAGCTCAAAACGCATACGGCTCATCGTGTTTCCTTTAAGGTCTGCCGGGTTGTAACTGTAAGTTCCTGTTGCCATATTCACGCACCGCCTTTACTTTTTCTCCGTATCTTTGTCTGTGTCTTTCGCACTCCCCTTTGTAGGCTTCTTACCGCCTGTGGCTGCTTTTTTCTCGCCGCCTGTGCTTAATTCAACGGCTCTGGATTTTGCCGCCGCTTTTACCGCTTCTCTGCTCTCTGTGGC